>Ga0075469_10000069_pt1 | contig 36818 bp, 51 predicted proteins | sample DEB08_DNA_13_FD_77577 | JGI IMG/M metagenome (GOLD analysis project Ga0075469, IMG submission 77577) | Aqueous microbial communities from the Delaware River and Bay under freshwater to marine salinity gradient to study organic matter... | ecosystem: Environmental > Aquatic > Marine > Coastal ...
CTGGTCTGTCTGGTGTTTACATGGGTATAGTCCCAATAAATAATCACCCTTACACGGCTTGCATTGACTTCCCGGCATACACGAGTACCAACATGGTTTCTCCCGTTCTGCTTTGGATCGGGCAATCAGATCAAACCACTGGCACCAACGCCAGCCCATTGACGATTCAACAGGGCGGGCTATTTGATGGTGTGGCAGCTACCACGCAGATCAACCTCGTCGAAGCTTCTGGCTACAACCTGTCAACAGGTTCAACTATTACGCTGTTCGGGTTAGCGGCCTAAAAGGAGATGGTTAAATGCTTGAATACATAGCTTCAACTGGAACCCCATCTGGTTCGTTTTTAGAAATAAACAATATTCCCAATACCTATAACAGCTTGATGATTACAGGAGTTATGAGTGTCACCGGCACGACGGTTGCTGATTGCTATATGTTTTTCAATGGCAATACAACTTCTGTTTACAACACGATGTACGGTGGGCTTAGAGATACTAACAGTAATTCCGTTTACAACTTTTCAAACAACGAAGCACATTTTGGTCGTGGCCCAACTGACAGCATGAATGTCGGCTACGTCTATGCGCCGGTTTATTTAGAAATCTTTGCTTACCGTGGTGACCAACCCGGAAACTTGGGTTGGTACTCTCTCGCAAGTTATTCAGATACAGCTTCCACAAGCCAAAACCAGTTTTACACAGGTTGGTACTCAGCAGATGAAACAGCAGACTTGACGAGGATTCAGTTCATTTGTTCACAAGGTGGATGGGACGCAGACACTGAATTTAATCTTTACGGAAGGACGACTTCGTAATGGCCCCTACTTACGAGCACATTGCGACTGCGACTGCCTCAGGCAACCCGATGTTTCTTGAAGTTACATCAATCCCGGCAACATATCAGGATATTGAAGTTATTGTCATGTCTAAAACGGGCACGTCTAATGGTGCTAGTTCAGGAAAAATTACTTTTAATGGGGTAACTAGCAGTAACTATTCCTGGACAAGGCTTGGCAAAAACGGAACTAGTATGCGTACCGGTATAGACAATAGTCAATCGGACTTTGACATAAACTATTCTCACGGTCCTGGCACAGGATCTGATATGAGTGGGTGGGTACGTTTATATGTTCCCGACTACGCAAGTACGACAGCCCATCCAGTTAACTGGTGGTGCACTAGTTGGGACTCTACGACAGCAGGCGAAGTTGCCTACTCGGCTGGATTGTTTGAGCCAAGTTCAGCGCAAGCCGTAACTTCCGTGAAATGGACTGTCGTTTACTCCATCGAAAATGGTTGCACAATGAGTGTTTATGGAATCAAATATGTGTAGGAGAAACAATGGCTAACACAATCGTAACTGTGAATGCGACAACAGGTGAAGAAACTGTCCGTAATTTAACAGATGAAGAAGAAGCCCAATATGCTGCTAGTAAAACACGTTGGGAAGAAGAAGATACTGCTAAAGAAGCGGCAGCTACACAAGCAGCAATAGACGCAGCAGCAGGGAAAGCCAAACTTAAAGCGCTTGGTTTGACTGATTCTGAGATAGCGGCGCTAGTCGGCTAATGGATATTGTTGACGCACCAAAAAAAGTAACCAGCGGACGACCCATGTCGCCCGTCGGTATCGTCGTGCACCACACAGCATCTAACCATAAAGCAGACCCAGATGACGTAATCGACATGTGTATACGTGGCGTGAACAAAGTCCCAGGGCCGCTATATAATTATATGGTTAAACGTGACGGAACTATCGTCTGTCTGTCAGACAAGTTTAAAGCTAATCACGCTGGACGTGGCAGCCGTAAAGTAATGGACAGACTGAAACACGACAAGAAAGTTGTTGAGTCTACAGTCGCAGGCAAAAGCAGCTTCAACTCGTCCCTGTACGGCGTAGCGATCATTAACGACGGCTTAGGTGAGGATGTACCTGACGTACAGATGGACGCCTTAGCGCGCTTCTGTGCGTTTCTTTGCGATGGGCACGGCTGGAACCCATTAAGCAGAATCTTAGGGCACAAAGAATACACGACACGTAAAATAGATCCAGTGTTTAACATGAAAGCGTTCCGACATCTTGTCGATACGCACACTGTGGGGAAACTTGTGGATAGTTCTCCACCACCTGAGGAAGAGGGAGAGATGATTCCTTTCCCTGGGGTGCTGAAGAAAGGTTCACGTTCATCGGCAGTAAAGTTTGTGCAAACCTGCGTGGGTGCCAGCAGAGATGGTATTTTTGGGAGAGGCACCAGAGCGAAAGTGATTAGGTGGCAGCGGGCACATGGTCTGCTTGCAGATGGCATAGTTGGTCCAGCTACTTGGGCTGCAATGAAAATGAGAAGGACTAAAAAAATTGTTCAACCCACGTTTTATTAAAGACATTTCAGAGCGAGCTATATCAACATTTGTTCAAGCGCTTGGGGCAGCTATGGCTATCCCAGGTCCTAGCCTTATTGATTCTTTGAAGGTAGCTGGCGTAGCTGCTATCATCTGTGTAGGCAAAGCTGTTGCTGCATCTAAAGTGGGAGATCCTGAAACTGCTTCTATTGGTAAGGGTTAACCCCTAGCGGGATGGGATCTTATGAGTTATCGGCAGTCGGGAATTGCTTATAGAGAATCAAACTTTGTTTATAACAGGTCTGACGCGACTCTAAACGTAGGTGTTATTAATGTAGTTTGTGGTACTCCTACGCTGTTTGAGTTCCCTTACCGTAAGTCTGGGACAGCATACCGAAATAGTTTCCTGTATCGTGAGCCAGCTTCTAACGATAACACTTATGTAGTTAAAGCTTTCCCAGCTACGTTGGCTGTGACTACAGCGTTCTCTGCTGTGGCAGGCAAACCTATAGACGTGCTTGCCGCTACGGTCAATGTCGTTGCGGGTGTAGCTACAAACATTAACGTTGACGCTAACTACATTGCCCTGATTGAGGGCATGAACATTCCTGTAGCTATGACTCCTCCGAGTCTTGTAGCAGGTAACGTTCTGAACGTTGCGACTATCCCTGTCACTACGGTCATGGGATCTACGCAAGAAGCCATTGTTTATCCTGATACTATAGCGGCTACTGTTGGTGTGCCTGCTCCTGCGGACGTTAGCGGAGATTTCAGTATCACTGCTGGCACAATCAAAGCGGTAGTTTCCACGCCGGATGTGCTGCTGCATCGTATCTTAACTGTTCCTCAAAGCAATACTTTACCTCCGGTACTGCGCCCTCAAGACGCCAGCAAAGCTGCGTTCGCTTTACGTCAACACTACAAGCCTACCGCTAGAGGCATTAACCTAATAATTGTGAACAACGCTTCGGTACAAACGTTTATGCCAGCAGATTTCAGCACTGTCACTAGAGTCATTTACGGCGGTCATGCTAGCCCAAACGATTTGACAGCCACCGAGCAAGACATTCTTATAGCCGCCGGTTATCAGTTCAATATAGGGGAGCCAGTCTAATGCCAATGTACTCATACCGATGCGTCCAGTGTTACACCATTTGGGATGTTAAGCACAAGATGCAAGACACTTACAGCGAAGCTTGTGAGAGTTGTGGTGGGGAACTAAACAAATATTATGGCAATGTGCAGATAGCTCCGTCGGTTATGCCTACCAGATCTAACATTGATTTGGCGGCGACTAAAGCTAACGACGCAGCTAAAGATGTTGACATGGCTGCATACAAACGGTTAAGGAAAGAAGGGTTACAGCCTCCTAGTATTAACGGTTCAGCGAAACTTGAGGCCCGTGCCGGTACTAAATGGGAAGTTAACGCAGGACATACTTTATCTCACGAAACTCGTAAGCAAGGGGAGAAGACTTTACAGGAGCACTTAGGATGACTACCGCTCAGGTGTGGATTGACTCTACACGAGACATGCTTTTATCTAGCTACGTGGAAGAACTAGACGTGTTGACTGCTGCTGTCACTGACACGACTGTGCAAACGTTAACGATCCAGGGAACGTCTAGCAGCATAGCTAAGGGTGTGGTGTTTGAGATCGGTACGGAAATGTTTTACTGCACTTCTGTAGCTGGTAACACAATCAACGTGTTCCGGGCTTACGCTGGTTCGGCTGCCACTACTCACGCTATAGGGGATTTTATTAGGGTGTCACCGAAGTTCCCTACCTACCGTATCATCAATAGTATTAACGACGATCTGTCAGATTTGAGTTCTCCTGATAACGGTTTGTTCCAAATGAAAACTACTAGCTTCACTTACGACGGTGGGGTTGATGGATACAATTTGGCTGGGTTGAGTTCTGCCGAAATTAACTCTATCTACATGGTCACTTACGCTGATGTGGGTTCTGAAGCTACAGAACCTCAAGTTCTTTCCTGGACTTTGCGTCGTAACCGTGACACTACGACGTTCCCTAGCGGGTTAGCTTTGATTCTTTATACTGGTGTGTGGCCTGGTCAGAAAGTTACGGTCATGTACAAGTCCCCGTTGACTCCTATCGTCGATGGCAGCACGCTTCTTTCTACTGTAGGGTTGGATAGTACGGCTTACGATTTGCCTCCGTTGGGTGCAGGTATGGCGTTGATGACTACTACTCCTATACGTCGAGAGTTTTTGGATGCTGAAGGTACTTCACGTCTTGCTGAAGAAGTACCTGCTGGCGCTATTTCTGCGTCGTTCCGTGATTTGATGGGTCGCCGTCGAGCTAGGGTGCAAGCAGAGTCCGCTCGTTTGATTGCCCGCTACCCACAAATGTGGAGCCGCAACTCTGCTGTAAGACCTACATCGCAATGGAGCGGGTACTCTGATGCCTAACTCTCAAAGCCTGCCAGTCGAACTGAATGGGATATCTTACCTAGTTGACACTAGGCAGTACTCACGGACGACTGTGCCAGCTTTGCGTGAACAGCGCGATAATAGTGCTGAGCCTGGAGAGAACGCTTTAGACACGTCTGGTGCGTGGACACGTTCTCAAACAGATTGGTCGTATGGTGCTGGGCAAAACAGTTTCGATATTAGTGACAGCGACCGCCGTAGATTTAATACTTCTTCTGGTGTTGATATTTGGACGAAGGGTCAAATCACTCTTCTTCCGATTACTGAAGAGAAACTGAACGCTGTCGAAACGAATTTAGATATCCAACGTATGGGTGTTTACGTGTATGCGGCTCACGGAGCTAACGCAGTTTTCTCTACAAACCTTGTGCCTGCCGCCCCGACGTGGACTCCGTTTGTTCCTCGCGCAGGTAACGACGTTAAGGACATGACTTCAGACGGCACGAACGTGTACTTCGCTTTCGGTTCTGCTGCTGCTATAGCTAAAGCTACATTAGGGACAGCAGCTATTGACGGTAGCTGGCCTACTTCTGGTACCCAATCGGCAGACGTGTTGCAGGTGGCTGCGGGTCGGCTCATCGGTGCATTGGGTGCAAACATTTTTGAGTTGGACGCTAACGGTGTGAAGCTTGGCAGTTCTTTAGATTACACTGCTCCGTTGGCTGCGACTACATGGGTGTCTGTTAGCGGCGGCCCGTCAGGTATCTTCGCTGCGGCGAACACAGATAACACCGGGTCGGTATATCATATCAATGTGTCAGCTACTGACGGCACTTTACAAACACCTATAGTTGGTGGGCAGTTACCTCACGGTGAGGAGATCAACAAGATCCTTGCGTACGGTGAGATACTATTGATAGCTACTACCGCCGGGTTACGTACTGCTCTTATCGACACACAATCTAACGCTGTGACTATCGGTCCAGTGATTGAAGAAGGCGGCGCTGCGTATGCGTTGGAGATTGATTCTAAGTTCGTGTGGTGGGGCGGAAGCGACGGGAAGATTTACAGAGCTAACCTTGCTGTGTTTACTTCTACGTTAGTTCCTGCCTGGGCACCAGATCTGGTGTCTACAACGGGGTCAGGTAATGTTACTTCGGTTGCGCGTTTCTTAGGTAAAACATATTTCGGTGCTGTTGGTGACGGGGTTTACGGCGAGTCGGGGACCGGCGTCAAAGTTGCTACAGGGACACTCAACATTGGTGAAGTGTCGTGGTCAACTGTTGCACCTAAGCTTCTACGTTCGGTGACGGTACGCCAAGATAGGTCTCAGTACCTGTTCGGCGACACGAAATACAATCAGGCGTCAACAACATATCAGGACGCTGCTTTAGAGTACCGTGGTAACCCTACTTCTGTGATGCCTGGTTCAGTGTTTTTCTCAGCAACAAACGATAATAACGTTCTTGACACGGTGGGGCCGTTAACTACGCAAGACCCTCTGCCTTTCAACTTCGTTACACAATCCTCTGTGTCATACAAGTTCGTGTTAACAATCAACCGGGACAGCGTAGACACAACAGTAGCTCCGATCATTCAAGACTGGTTAACAAGTTGTATCGTCACACCTAGCAGAGTTGATGAGATTGTTGCACCAATCATTATGCAACGTCAGGTGTTGACTTCTCGTAACGCTGGAGCCGCAGCAACGTTTGACTCTGCCACGATCTTCACGTCTCTCAGGAACGTTATGGAGACAGGTATCACGGTTGATTACATTGAGGGGACACGGGCCGAGAAGGTTACTATAGAGAGAATTTCAATGCAACCGAACCGCCTATCCGACAATGGGGACTGGTGGGAGGGTACCCTTGTAGTGAGGTTACTTACTGTACCTAGTTAGGGAGCTTCAATGGCTAAGGTCCTATTCTACGATATAGAAACTGCACCTAACCTCGCATACGTGTGGGGGCAGTATGAACAGAACGTGGTGCAGCAATACCGGGAGTGGTACATCATGTGCTTCTCCTACAAGTGGGAAGGGCAGAAAGCAGCTAAAGTAATTGCCCTCCCTGACTTTGACTTGTATACGGAAGACCCAGAGGACGATCGGGAAGTTGTGCAAGCCTTATGGGATTTGTTTGACGAAGCTGATGTTGTGGTAGCTCACAACGGCGACAAGTTCGACATGAAGAAAGCTAACGCCCGGTTCATTGTGCATGACATGGGGCCACCTACGCCGGTGCATCAGATAGATACGTTGAAGGCTTCTAAACGGTACTTCAGGTTCAACAGCAACAAGCTTGACAACTTGGGTACGCATCTGAGTTTGGGCAACAAAGTAACAACTGGCGGGTTTCCTTTGTGGGAGGGGTGCATGAATGGTGATGAGAAGGCGTGGAACACGATGAAGAAGTACGCTCGCCAGGACGTTGACTTACTTGCAGATCTTTATTACAGGTTGCGTCCGTGGATGACAACTCATCCGAATCTTGCGTTGTTTGATGGTCGCCCTGATTCTTGTCCGACTTGTGGTCATGCTGATTTGATGCGTCGGGGGTATCGGTCTACGAAGGTTGCTCAGTACGCCCAGTTTCAATGCAAGAAATGTAAGGCGTATTGTCGTAAGCGTGTGAAGTCTGACGCTACGTCCCCTAACCTAGTGCCATGAGAGTATTTTCATTCGGGGGTGGAGTTCAATCTACTGCTGCTTTGGTGCTTGCAGCTCAAGGCAAAATTGATTATAAAACTTTTATTTTTGCTGATACAGGGGACGAACACCCAGAAACGTACGAGTATTTAGAGAACGTCCATAAACCTTTTGCGACGGAACATGGGTTAGAAATTTTGTGTATAAAAAAAACGTGGAAAGACGGATCACAATATTCAATTCTTGAGAACATTGACCGGTTGCCATCAGCAATTCCGATACCTGTGTATTTAGATTCTGGGAAACCTTGGCAACGACAATGCACTGTAGATTGGAAAATTCATACGATAGCTAAAGAGTTGAAACGTCTTGGTGCTACTAAAGATAACCCGGCTCATGTCGGCATGGGGATTAGCGTAGACGAAATACAAAGAGCTAAACCTAGCACTATCCCTCACGAAACATTAGAGTTTCCTTTACTAGACTTGTTGTTACGAAGAGACGATTGTCATCGTATTGTTAAAGAAGCGGGTTTAGAGAAAGCTCCTCGTTCTGCTTGTTTCTATTGTCCGTACCATTCAACAGAGTATTGGCGAGATTTGCGGGAAGAGCAGCCAGTATTATTTGATAGAGCATTAGAGTTAGAAGATACTTTAAGCGCACGAACCCAAAAAAGGTTTGGGACTAGTGTGCATCTTTGGCGTAAAGGATCGTTAAGAGATTTAGATGACCAACAGCGTTTTGATTTTGATGAACCTGATACTTGCGATTCTGGTCATTGCTTTACATAAATGTGTGGGTAAAAAGGTTTCTAGCCCAAGCGGTGTTGGTACCTGAGCTAGAAAGAAATACCCCCAACTAAGAAAAGAAACAAACTTAGCTGAGGGGAGCGCCCAAACCACTACGAAAAGGCGCTACATTTTTATGATACCATACGAGTAACAGTTCCGTCACTATTTTCTACCCATTCCACAGTTTTCGGTTGAACTTTCTCTGGCTCAGGAGCCACATACGATACACGTAACTGGTATTCGACTGCGTTAACAGTGAAAGCTTTACACTTGTTTAAAGCATCTATGATAGCCAGCTCAGAGTACCCGGCTATTAGAGCACGCTTAACGATTGCCTGCACCATTTTCACTGACCCCATTGGCTTAGGGTGCGCTTGATCCCAATATTGTTTAGTGGTTTCTTCCGCTTCTACGTCAGTGATGAACTTGTCAGTCACCTTTGCCCAAGATTTTGATTGCTGCGGCAGGTCTAAATTCGCATTCTTTCATTACGTTCCCTCTTTCGTAGGCTGAATGGCCGCCCCATGTTAACGACGGCATGTAGAAGTGGTTGAACCAGTCGCCTACACAGAGTGCGTACGCTAAGCAGTCTCGTTTAACTGTGCAGTGTTGGTTACAGAACGAAGGTTTGATGTCTCCGGCTGGTATGCCTCGGCACGCAGCTTTCTGGTACCACCACGGCGTTTCGCTCATTGCGTTAACACTTTGATAGCGTGATGTCCTTGTTGTGGTACGACTCCGTTGCCTAATAGTTTTAATAGGATGTTACGTTTCATCCCTGAGTTGCATACCCATCCGTGGGGTAGGCCCATCATCCATTCAACGAACCAGGGGTTTAGTTTGCCTTCGTCTACAGGTTTAGGCGCTGTTCTTCCCAATGTATTTTCCCATCTGGTGATGGCTGATCGGTATTGTCCCCAGGAAGTCTCGCTAACGCATTCTCTAGATTCTGTGGTTGGTCTAGTGGACGTTCCCAAATGTTCATGTTGCGTGCTTCTCCGTTCTGTGCCCGTGGTGTTGGCAACAGACGAACCTCTATAGACAAACTCTTCCCGTGACCGTTGCCGTTGTTGTGCTGCTCCCGCTTCTCCATTATCCAATTCTCCCACCACTCCACAGTCTTGTCGTCCCCCATGTCGTTCACTACTGGTGTCGGTAGCAACACAAAACCATCTAGCTCTTTGATGTGGCGCTCCGACATCGGAAGCTCGGACAATTCCCCAGCGCGAGTCATACCCCATTTCGGTAAGTGTTGCAACGACGGAGGTTCCTCCGAGAGTAAGGATGCCTGAGACATTCTCCAACACAACTGTTCCGGGTCGAAGAATCCTAATGGCGTCCCCGATATACTCAAAGATTGCTCGGTCATCTTCTAATCCTTTACGGTACCCGGCTGTACTAAATGGTTGGCACGGGAACCCGGCAGTCACAATGTCTACTTCATCGTAGTCATGCGGGTTAGTTTTGGTTACGTCTGTGAAAGGTTTAGCTCCGAAATGGGAAGACATTAAATCTATGGCTGGCTTATATATTTCTGAGAACCATGAGGTCTTAGCACTATAGAACTGTTCTACTGCGAGGTCTAACCCTCCGTAACCTGAACAGAACGAACCTATCTTCATTGGTCTATTAGCTCAGTCCACAACCACAACGGCATCACCACATACGCATCCTTAACGCCCTTGTTACGGCGCTTCACAATCGCAGCGAACCATCTAGACCCAGCGTTACGTCCCTCAGCTTCAGCTTCATCCACGAAACCAGCCAAGTTAATTTGCTTATGGTCTTTGAGTTCTAAGCACCACTCAGAAAGGCACCCGTCCCCGATCAGATCTCCCTTGTCTTCAGCACCGGCCAGTGCTCTTCGTTCTACCCATGCGCCTGTTTCGGCGGATAGGTATCTGACAACGGCTGTCTCGAAGGCGGTGCCCTTCTGCTTGGCACGATTTACCATCTTACTCTTCTTCCTGGTCTTTCCACCAATCAAACCTAAAAGTCACAGTGGTTTCTTCATCGTCCATTTCAAACAGCAGTTCACGTATCGCCGCCTGGATAATGTTACTTCGGAAAGCCCACATTGGTAGCGCAGCGACTTCAGGGGGACACCCTGGATGCTTACGCATACTATCCCCGTAAACATCTAGCTCTAAAAGCAGGTCGCTTGGGATAGCCACCGCTACGAAATCTGTATCGTACGGGACTTCCAAAGCAATTTGCTCGTAGCCATGTGAATTGTTCACAGACTCCATACTACACGTACGCCTCTCTGTAGAGCTTGAGTGCGTCACGGATAATATCGGATTGGCTTTTGTTGTTCATCACAGCAGCCGCCTTAATGTACTCCATCTCATGCTGATACAACCGGACGTTTATAGCAACTGATCGTTTATTGTTAGTGTCTATGTACATTAGAAAGGCTCCTCATCTGTAGCGAACGCAGCCTGAACAGTCTTAACTGCTGCTGTGTCTTTCGGTGTAGAAGCAATACCGTCAGGTACTGAAGCTCCCTCGAAACGCATTGACAGTGACACGTCGTCAGCTACTACCGCTAACTTCGATCTTTTCTGCCCTTCTTTAGTTTCCCATTGAGAGAAATCTAGGCGTCCCGTTACGGTAATCCTTTTGCCTTTAGCGCAGGACTCCGCAATGTTCTCACCTAACGTTTCCCAGGCTGAGCAGTCAATGTAATGTGCTTGTTTCTCACCGTCCTTTTTCATCTGGTTCCATGCGATACTGAAATCGCAGATAGCTTTACCGCTACTTGTGAACCGTAGTTCGGGGTCTCTTGTAAGATTCCCAGTGAGTGTTACAGTATTTCCGTTAGCCATTGCTTTCTTCTTTCTTTAATAGTGCGTCATACAGGTAGTAGTTATCTTGCGCCCAGAGATGCAGACCCAAACCTAACCTCATAGCGCAACGCTTGAGTGCGTCGCTGATACCTTCTTTGAGAAGCTCTCCGCTATCAGACATTGATCGTGTACCGATACCTCCCGCTTCTTCTACGGTCACTTCACGGCCATCAATGGTGCAGGTTAGAGCTACGATTACTCCATCGACTTTACCGTCCACATAGATGATGTGTTTTACTTCTATATTGTGTGGACCTACGATGCCTAAAAGGTTTTGTGATACTTCCGAGTGGGAGACGTAATCAAACTTGCCTTTTTTGTCAACGTATCGTGGGTGGAATGGTTTAGCTAACTTAGTTAATTGCTCAGACATCTATTTCCCTTTCTAATTTGTACGAATAATAATTTTGTTTAGGTAACTTCTTTTTATGTATCACATAGCCCAGCTCACGTAACTCACGCAACCTACGCAGCCCTTCGCTACCACCAACAGCCTGGTTACATAACGCAGGACCTCCCACCCATTGACCGTTAGCGTTCTGCAAAGCTTTCAATACTTGTGCTTTACGTCCTTTCATTCTTCCTCCTCCTGCTTTTCCTCATCCAAAGTATTAAATAAATCTTCAATGTCATTCAAATAATGATGAATAGCATGGCTACACATATTGTGTTTATAAAGATTCAACTCCTGCGAATATTTTTCCAGCCTTTTATAATCATTTAAACTGATAGTTGTTGACACTTTCCTAACGGCACTTGACATAATCAATCCTCGAATTGTTCACGGTTAATCCATTGACCGTTCTTCAACGGAATAAGAACATCATCCAAACTCAACGCTTGGGCAGGCATAGTGTCGCACAAACCCCAGTAATCACAGTAACGACACCGCCACGAACCCTCCGTACCTCCAGGTTGTGGCAACGTCTCAACATGTCCCCACCCAGGAATAAACCGAGCAGGTAACACGTCGCTCTTAATCTCTTTAGCGATCGCATTTATTCTCTCAGCTTCAAGCTGCGAAACTTCCCGAACCGTACGACCATCACCAGGAACCGGATCGTCCAGACCCAACATCCACTCAACAGTTTCCCCCGCTTGGATATGGTCACGGGGTTTGAACTGGTTACCGGCGTTATCTTTAGCCAAGTACACTATGTGGATAGCGTCAGCATCAACAGCTAAGGCGTACATGCCTGCCTGCTGCACTTCGTGTAGCTCAGGCTCACGCTTAACTCTCGCTAACTTCATAGGGTAAGACTTTTTTGTCTTCAACTCAAAGACTATTGTTTTTTCTTCGTGTTCATAGAGTCCATCAGCATGACCAGAAATGTCGTAACCTATAGGTCTCAGATCGACCTTGACTTCTACTAACATTCCATAAAAAAACTGCATCGCTTCTTGGACTAGCTCATGCAAATGGTGCCCAGTGTGGAACGCTAAAAGCGTAGCGTCAGTAGTTTGTTCTGACGGCTCCGCATCTAACATTTGGAAACCTATCTGACGGTCACAAGCCCCAGCCATAGAACCACGCCCCAGAGTAGGGAACGCTGTCTTTAAATCGCCTCCACGAGCGTGCTCCAAACGCACCAGACGACGGTAGGCGTCATAGGCGAGAGTGCTATCCGTCATGATTAACGTACTCGTCGTTCGTGCTTAACGGTTCGTCCCATAACAAGGTAGAAGCTATGTTGTTTAAATCTCTAAAGCTCTTGTCGTTTAACTGGATCTGATGCTGCGACCCGTTCATCTTATTGATAAACGTGATGACCCAGCTAATATTGTCAGGTGCGTAGCCGCCGTTCACGACGTACTGCTCCCTCGTCTGAATGTTCACTACGCTGTCCGTGTGCTCAGGCTGCACCGCTTTAGATTTTTTAGTGATGCAATTAAAAAGCCCTTCGTCCGTAGTAGTTAATGACGTATGCCAATGTTCTAACATTATTTCTCCTTTTTTTCTTTTGTGTAACCCCTTGCGAGCATGATGTCGTTTTTGGTGAGTGCGTCTTGCCACGTCGGACCACGGCCAGAAGCAGTGACGTTTCTTTTGCGTTTATCAACCACCGGTCGACCTTGTTTAGTCTCTGCCCGCAACCCTCTGTATCTACGACTTTGAGCGTAAGATTTGTGTGCACGTTTACATTCCGAACACCTGCACCCCCGCTGATATGATGCCTCAGTCATTGAACATTGAGCCATCAAAAACCTGCTTTAACGTAATCAAGTTCCGACCGGAAATGAGCCAACTCTTTTTTAATCCCGGTAACGTGCTCAGGATCGCAACCGTTCAGCGCAAATAACAAATCATTAATTTGGATAGTTAGCCAGTCGGCTTTATCTGCGTCGATATCGTCAGAGTCTGGTGGCTGTTGGGCATCGTATAATGCTTGAGCGCTATTGAATCCGTCCATGTCTCCCTCTTTCTATGTCTTACAATGTAATACTAGCCTGGTTTGCACACCCAGTAACGCCAATCGCCATGAATATTAAAGATCTTTGACGCCATCACAATATTTTCAGGCACCCCCGTGCGCCGTTTCCACAGGTCCGAATACGACTCGCTCCAAATTGAGTTAATTTGGAACAGCCCCCAGTCAGTCGTTTTGTTGCGGTTTTTGTGGTACGCCAGAGGGTTAAACCTCGACTCACAATAAGCAACTTCAAGAGCTGCGGGACAGGGTAAGGCGTGGCATATTTGGTGTTTTGTTGCGTCTTCTTTCGGGGATAGGCTCAGCAAATCGAGCATTAGCCAAAAAAGTACCCCTGCTAGGTTCACTTTAGCACCACCGTGATTTTGTATAGGTCCCCATTGTCAGGATCAAACGAGCACTCAACTGAGAAAGCGCCGTCTCTTTTGGTCTGGAAAGAGAACCCAGCACCGTTCAGACATTCACCGAAGACTTGCCCTATGGTGGGTGCACAAACTTTGTTCCGTAGCTCTTCGGGTAAAAGGCTAGGGTCAATTATGACCAGCGCTCCGCAGTCGGTCGCGACTTCCCCTATTTTATTTATAGCCATTTCTCAGCTTTCCAGTCATACAGTTTCGGTCGTTGGATTAGTCGTACCGTAGGCGCAGGTTTTGCGCCGTCTCTCTTGATAGCGATAGCCTTATCGTCTTTAATCTGTTGACGTAACGCCCAGAGCAGGAACGGAAACAGGATAAAAGCCTCACCGGGTATGAACTCACCTAATGCTTCTATCATTAGAGATCTCTCCAGTCTACGTAGTCGTACGTATCCCCTACGTTCGGGTCTGCTTCTGACCACAGTGTCACAGCCTGCGTTACTTGGCATTCTGTCGAGTCACTGTCGTTCCGCTTGTGGCATGGGGCGCGCACTGTTGTAATGTTCACGTAGTCGCTAGTGGTAGCGAAACACACAATCAGATTGTCATACTCTTCGCCCCAACTATTAACCAGTGCTTTAAGGTCGCTCACTCGCATAGGGCTATGGCCTGACCATCCTTCTTTTGCATCCTCACTCATCCAGTCTTGGTGGGTTTCGTAATTCGTATCACACTTTTTTTTCATGCTAATTCCCTCACAAATTTGCTATCAGTCCCGATAGCTTTACCTTTTGGACGTAACCCAATAATCGTTTTGGTTTCGTTTGATTGTGTCCGATCATCTGACAAGTCACCGTCCACAATTTTGTAACCTAACCAGGTCGCCGGAAATGGCTCATTCTTACGTCGGTTAATAACCACCGCTACGCTACCGTAGGATTCAACCATGCCGGTAATCTGCTTAGGCGTGTGATTCTCATGAACGCTACCGACCAACTTGTAACGATCGCTAGTGGTTCGCTTCTCGCTAGGGTATTTGGTGTAGTCGTAAGCATTAACACCTTTTAAGGTGAGCAAATCGGGACAAAAAACTTCGACTCTTAAATCAGAAATAATATTAAATCTGAAATTGATTTTACCGTGCTTCTTAACTTCTTTACGTAGTTCATCGGCCAGTGCTCTAAGGAATAAGGCAGGATGGGCGGCCAGTAATTCGGTACGCCAATTTCTGGCAAGTTGCGATTTCGGATAACGTCCATTCCCTGCAGTGGCCAGACACAAATCACGGCATCCCTTAGAACTATGTCGGCAGGTGTTCCAGTTGCCAGAGGTACCGGCAGGCGCTAACGATAGGCCTACGCTATGCGTATCACTTTTTGCTAGTTTCGCGTTATCGGTGTCTCTTGTTAACAATTCACCTTTCAAAGGTTGGAACCCTGCCATCTCTCGAGATTGGCACATTAAACGATTAAATTCTGCATTATCGTTTTTTGTGAGCGGCTCTAGGGTAAACGGTCCTAGTTTTTCTAGGTGCCTTGATAAATCTTGCATAACTCTCCTAGTGGTTTAGTAGTGGTTAATAATTTAAGTGTATCTCAACAGCCTGCCATATCGTCTAATGTTTCAAAATACATTTCAAGAAATCGCGTAATTGCTGGTAAATAAACGCTAGCGGTACTAGTCACAGCTTCGCCTATGTCGTCCTCGTCATAATATTCAATAAAAGCGAGTTTTTGCGGATCGTTTAAATAAATAGTTAAATAGCTTCTCCACCCATCATGCAAAGATACTGGAACTTCAAACCTTACGCTTGAAATTGTGCCCATATTGTTAGGCTCATTACGGTAACTGTTAAGGTTTTGCTTTTGCGTTATTTCCATTACCAAACTATCAACGATTTCAGCCATACCGCCGGACAAATGACCACTGGAAGTTTCGTTGTACACAAACCCATCTTTTGAGAATTTGCCAACGTCTAAAGCGTCCAGTAGTTGCATATCTTCAACCGATAAAACGTCTACGTCATCATGATAATCATACGCTAGATTAGCGTAAACCTCTAAACGTTCCAGGTTAAGTTTAAGTTTTGCGTACCTCATGGCGGTACCGTAAGATTTTGTAGGGTTATCAAAGTTCATTATTTCACTTTCTTTCTTTTAAGTTAGATAATAATTTTGTAGCGTCTCTGTCTGTAAATTACCGATCTTGCGTCCAGTTCCTACAACTTTGTAAGGCTTGAGACAGGCAAAAAATCTGCTTAATTAGGGTAAGGGTTAAACGGTTCAAGGTCTTTAAACAGCCACCCAACCCAACTGCTTGACTTATCCGGGTCAACTTTGTTAATGGCTAACGTCCCCCAACCTGTTCTAGAGATTTTACCAATAACGAAACATTCCCCGAAGTATTTGCCAGGGTGATTAATTACCACAGTTTGTCCTACTTCAAACGTGCTCATCGGACAAACAACCGGGTCTTAGTAAGATTAGTGAAACTATCGCTAGCGATATAAACAGCCACACGACAAGAACTCACAGGCTCTAAAGTGTCGACATAATGGAACGTAGCGCCTAAATGATTTCGGTCCTTAGGATTGTAAGAAACCTCGCGATATCCGGCGATAGTATCGGCTATAGCCTTATCAGTAGCCATCTCACGATTTACAAGATTACCGTTAATCTTCGCGCATACCTTTCTAGGCCCGTCCTTAATCTGTGCATGGGCATTAGCACCGACCGTCAACTTAACATCCTGTAACACGATAATCTCGTTGTAAACGTGCTCTTGCTTATCAGAACCTGCCTCTTTTAACGATATACACTTCTTATGGATATTAGCGTGTGCAAATGACTTAGCCATAATTGGCCTTTCTTTTGTAGTGGTTACACCATTAAAATTACAGTACTCAAAACTCAAAAGCAATTCAGAAACACCTATTTAGTACGAAACTTCACTAGTCTTCTAGCGTTTTGCTAGGCACCCTATTTATTACTAATTAAGGGTACGGAATCTAATTGAGCTTAGATTTTTGCAGCAACCTCGAACCCGGTACTCTGCCGAGACGGGTACCCGCATATACACTGTTTATCGGTGTTTTAGCTAGTTTGGTTCAATGGTTTGGGTTGTTTGTGTAGTGGTTTTTTGAGGTGTTTTGTGGGTGTGTTGTTTGGTGTTGTGGGTTTGTTGTGGGTGGGGGGATTTTTTGTGACGTATTTGGTGGGTTGTTGGAGTAGGTTAGCCCCCCCCCTCTGGGGAGGAACTTACATTACGGTTGGCGTATTCGGAGCCGTGCCGTCGTTGTTAGCCAACAAGGGATTAGTTTGTTGGAAGGCCGGTGTGTAAGGTAGAGTGTTGTGTTGTGACTGCCCAGGCTTCCCATTACCAGTCGTTCTACTTTTTGGGATATTTTTTGAACGCCTATGCAAGATTTGTTCGTAGGCGTTGTTGACTGGTATCCGTTTGACGGGCTACTCCCCCTACCGTCGATAGGTTCGGGGGGCGGTTTCTCACCGTGCAACCCTATTCTCCCTTGGGTTAGGGCCGATCTTTCTCGGTGTCGTGGTTCTTAATGCTACTATACCCTTTTTGTTTGTGGGTGACTAGCTGTGTGAACGGTTTTTTAAAGTTTTATGTTGGGGCACGTTTTCCACAGGTACCATATTAGGAGTATTAGGGATGCGGCTACTAGTAGCCATGTTATGGTTACGATTATGTTGCCGAACCACAAGGTGTTAGCATCCGGCTTCGCGTTTTAGGTGTTCCCAAACGCCCCATTGTTCTTCGCTCCATTTGGTGTTTACTGTGTTGAGGAAGCTAGAGCAGTCTTTGTTTTCGATTGGTAGTTTTACGGAGGCGTCCCCTATTTGTATAGTGTTTTCGCGTGTTAGGGGATGGTATTGTTTGGTTGGTTGTTGAATTTCGGAGTCCGGCCAGAGCATCATGACTGCTGTAATTGCGCCTGCTATTGCTACGCCCACAGCAGAAAGACCTTTGACAATTTTTTTTATGGCGTCAGCCCAAGCGTCTGCTTGTTGTCCTACCTCTTCTGCTTGCATCATTCCAGAATATCACACCTGTTTGTACACTAAAAATTTTTTCCTGCTATCTTATTTTGGTATGGCTAATTTTCATTTATCGATGTGTGCAGGCCAACAGTTTAAAGTTAAACCTATTAAAAGGCCGTACCGTAAAGAGGCTTATCATGTGTTACCTAAAGAACCGGCGTTTATTTAATGGCTGAAGAGTTTGATGAGTTGCCTACAGAAATGATGGGGGAACGGTATGATCCGTTTGAAGATGACACCCCAATTGAATGCGGGTTAGAAAACCCTGAAGTTTGCGAGTCTTGCCAGTAAGGTAAGTAATACCCCTAACAGAAACGGAAGACAATGGGACAAGATAAAACTAGTGGACGAGTTCCACCTGGAGCATCACCAGCACATCATCGTCAAGGTTACAACGATCGTCTTAATGAATCTCTTGCTATGGCTCATGGCAAAAAAAGTCAGTCGTTAAAATCTCGTCGTGACGAATCACGAGGCGCACGTAAACCTAAAGGATCTTTTGGTTTCGGTAAGCGTTAGTTAAGGGGATCATATGCCTTCGGGCAAAGCTATTACTGTAGAAAAATGGACACAGTTCTTGGCGCTGCGTCGTGCTGGTAACTCTATGTACGGCGCAGCTAAAGAATGCGAAATATCTTACCATGCTTGTCGAGATGCAGAAACTGGGGGCAAAGCACCCCGTAACTATCTGGCTGCTAAAGAGACGTTAGGTAATCAAGGCCCTTCTGGGGTACCTAACTATGAAGATCTTAAACCTGAAGCTCAAGCAGCATATGATAACATAGAAGTTTTTGCTAGACGCTATTTTGGTATTGTGTTGCAGCCTTGGCAGATAGAAGCCACGGAACGCATTATGGGCTTAATGGAAACGGAATACGAAGAGTACGCTGTTATTAACGCTCCTCCTGGCTGCGGTAAATCAACGTTTTTTGCTAAAGTTTTACCTGCTTGGGCTACTGTCAGGAACCGTGCTATTCGTGGCATGATTGGTTCTTCGTCACAACGCCTAGCAGAATGGTACTCCCGTAGATTAAGATCAGAGTTGGATCGTGCTCATCCAGTCAAAGCTGAACTAAACGACGTTCGTTTAGGGCTAGCGGTAGACGCAGAGGCCACAATCCAAGAAGACTTCGGTATGTTCAAACCAGACTCGTCTGAAATTTGGCGTTCCGAAGCTTTCACTGTGCTACAACAAGGTGACGCTCCTCTTTCTCAGAAAGAGCCAACATGGTCAGCGTTCGGAATGGACTCCGGTTTTCTCGGCGGTCGTTTCGATCTGGTTATCTGGGACGACGTTTATGATCCTCGCAAAATGCGATCTTCTGAAGCCCGTTCCGACATGCAACGATGGTGGGATGAAGTAGCAGAAACTCGGTTAGAGCCGGGCGGGCTGCTTATCTTGCAAGGTCAGCGCATGTCAGCTGATGACATTTACCGTTATGCGTTAGACAAAGTAGCTCCCCCTGACGATCTAGAACTTGAGGAGTTTGACCCCGACGATGCCCCAGACGAATGGCGAAAATACCATCATCTCAAATATCCGGTCCACTATGAAGACCGTTGTAAAGGCGATCACAAACCTGACGCCACACCTTGGCCCGAAGGGTGCTTACTTTACCCTCGTCGATTGCCGTGGAGACGACTTAGACACATTAAAGCGCAAACTCCAGACAGATTTGAAGTCCTGTATCAGCAATCGGACATAAACCCGGCCAGTGTACTTGTTGACCCTCTGTGGGTAAGTGGCGGTCTTGGATCTGACGGTGTTGACTATGTTGGTTGTTGGGATAATGACCGTGATCTTTGGGAACTTCCGCAAGGGGTTTCTGGTGACATGTTTGTTGTAGCAACCGCTGATCCTTCACCTTCACAATTCTGGGCTTTGCAATGCTGGGCCTATAATCCTGAAACTGAGTTCCGTTATTTGTTGGAATCGTACCGTCGTAAGATGGACGCTCCATCATTTTTGGATTGGAATCATAGCGAGCAAAAGTTCACTGGGGTTGCTGAGGATTGGTGGCAGATCACTAACGATATGGGTCGTCCTTTGACTCATTGGATTATTGAAGCTAACGCTGCACAAAAATTTATTTTACAATATGACCATTTTAAACGGTGGGCTGCGATGCGAGGTGTGCAACTTGTTCCGCATTATACACATTCCAGAAATAAGGGAGACCCTAAGTATGGTGTCCAAATGTTGGCTCCGTTATGGCGGGTAGGTCGTATACGTTTGCCAGGGAAACAGAACACAGATGCCCGTCCGCATTCGCTTTTGTTGATAAATGAAGTGACTCGATGGAACCCGGAAGGTACTGGTTCTCGCACAGATGACTGTGTTATGGCACAATGGTTCTTGGAACATAATTTAGAGAAATTGTATGTCCCTAAGATTGATGGGCCTAAACAGTGGCGTCCGTCGTGGGTTTCAGGGCAAGATGTAGAAGGGGACTATTCGTATGCGAGGTCTGTTAGATGAAAACAGTTACAGAGATAGTCGCCATTTACGGTGCGAGGGCACAAGCAACTGACCAAATAAAAGGTCGGATGCGTAACCTTCGAGATTACTATAACGGAGATGTTATAGTTCCGCTACCTGAATTAAATTCTGATGAGCAGTCAGCAGTAGCTAACTTGTTAGCTCAAGGTTTAGATCAGACTGCTATGAGAATAGCGTCTACTCGACCTGACATTTATTGTCCTCCTGCGGATGTTGCCCGTAAACGGTCTCGCGATAACTCTGAAATTAAACGCAAAGCTTTATTTGGCTGGTGGGAAAACAGTCGCATGGATTTGCAAATGTCAAAACGTGCTAGGTATCTGATTGGGTACGCTACTACTGTTTCTCATTTGCGATGGAACGCTACTGCTCAATGCCCAGAATGGCATTTGCGTGATCCGTTGACTGCTTACCCTGCGACATTGCTGGGTGTAGAAGATATGCGTCCAAGAGATTGCATTTTTGCGTATGAACGTCCTCTCGGATATTTGCACCAAATGTATCCTCAAGCGGCTTCGGTGTTTCAATCAAACAGCGACGCTGGGCCTGATCAAGCTATTGAAATGATTGAGTACGTTGACGCTGAAGAGACTGTTCTTATAGCTATGCGTGGACCGGTGCAAACCGGTTTGTTTGGTACGTCGTCTACTATGGACGATAACATAGTTTTAGAATTAGAACGTGTCCCTAATCGTTTAGGGCAAGCTCCTGTGGTGTGCGCTCAGCGCATTTCATTGGATGGGGCGCAAGGCCAATTCGATGGCATCCTCGGCATGTATCAGATGCAAGCTCGATTAATGGCGCTTGAAGTAATAGCGGTGCAAAAAGGAGTTTTCCCTGACACCTGGCTTGTTGGCCGAGCAGGTGAGACACCGCAGATTGTTAATCCAGCAGATGGGTTAACTGGCGAAGTTGGTGTTATCCGTGGTGGCGATCTTAAAGATATGGCTTTGCAACCTGGGTATATGACTAACCCTGCGATTGACCGGTTGGAACGGGCGCAACGTTTGACGGCTGGTATTCCGGCTGAGTTTGGTGGAGAGTCTTCTACCAACATTAGGACTGGTCGCCGTGGTGATGCTGTGCTTTCAGCGGCAGTTGATTTCCCTGTGCAAGAAGCTCAACGGATTATGTCCCGTGCTTTGCAGGAAGAAAACAAGATTGCTATTGACATGGCTAAAGCTTATGCAGGTAATAGATCTCACACATTTTACATTACGGCTAAAAACGCTAAAGGTTCTGTAGAGTACACTCCGAACGTAAACTTTGACACTAACGATAACATTGTTACTTACAGTCAAGCTGGGGCCGATATTAATAACCTTGTTATTGGTGGCGGCCAGCGTGTCGGTATGGGCACTATGTCTAAACGTTCGTTTATGGCGATTGATCCTTTGGTTGAAGATCCAGAGTTTGAGCATGATGCGGTTATTGCTGAGCAGTTAGAAGAAGCTTTGTTGCAGTCTATTCAGCAGCAAGCTATGGAGGGTTCTATTCCTCCAGCGGATCTTGCTCGTATTATGAGTCTTGTTGCTAACAATCAGAAAGAGTTAGCTGAAGCTGTTGAGCAGGTTCAGAAAGAAGCGCAAGAGCGTCAAGCTGAGCAAGTTGATGCGGCTGCGCCGGAAGCTCAACCTGGGTTGGCTATGCCAGGGATGGGTGCGGAAGGTCGATCAGTTGCTGCTCCCCCAGGCCAAGCAGGTGGGGATCTTGGTGCGTTGCTTGGTGCGCTGTAATGCCAAGAAAAGGTAAAGGATCTAAGATTATGCAGTTTAAACCTTTGTCTAATGATTCTACTGATTGCATTGTGTGCGGTTACCCTAAAGAATGGAAAGTTCATCATCATGGCTGAAAGCGGATTTACAGGTCAAGGTTATGGTCAAGCTAAAGCTCAAGAAGAAGCGTTAGCTGCGGTTCCTATGGAAGAAGCTATTAGCCCAATGGCTGCACCTAAAATGGTTCCTGGCGGTGATGGTCCGTTAAATCGTCCTAGCCAGTTACCTCAACAACCAATTATGAGTATGTCGGATGCACAGCCAGTAGCAACTATCCCACAGAAAAGCACTAACGTGGCTCGGATTTTACCTGCAATGTTGCAACTTGCTTCTTCCCCTATGGCTTCTCCTTCTACTCGAAAGATAGTTCGGGCTATGCAACAATTAGTTCCAGAACAGGACAGCTAATGGGTTGGGGTTTTGTAGAAAAAATTGGTAAAGGTTTGTATCAAACTACAGCTAAATCTATTGAGTTTGTTACTGACATTATCCAAGAAGGTTTAACAGACGAAGACGAATTTGAAGGCGACGGAATAGCTGACACTATATGGGGGTCTTGGAATGACAACATCCTTGGGAAAGATGGCGCTATGCAAGGCGCTATTGGTCCTGAAGGTGTTGGCGGTACTATTATTGGTGCAATCCCGGAACAACAACGTCAACAAATAAAAAGTGTTATTACTCCTGTTTTTGACACTATGGATTATCTTTATCAAAATGTTGTTGATGATCCGCTTAGTGCAGGAGTTTTAGTTTTTGACGGGGCTTTATCTTCAGGTGGAGATTGGTCAACCATTTTTAATGGTAACACTTGGAAACAAGCTTTTGATATTGCAGAAACTCGTAGCCTTGGACAAGCGTTAACTTTAGCTGCTTTAGTAAATAACCCTTACGATGAAGCTGAAGTTTTAGAAGCAAAACAAACTGGCTTGTTTAATATGATGTCAGGCAGCATTGATTTGTTTGCTAACATTGCTTTAGATCCTTTAGCTTGGGCAGGGAAACCGGCAATGCTTGCCGCAAAGTATGCTCGCAATGGGCGATTTGTTGATGTAGCTAATGCGGGTCGAACGTTTCGCAATCCTTTAAATTTAGCTACTGGTGGTGCCGAGTTTGTAAAGACTAGACGTTTCCAACGTTTCCAAGAACGTATAGATGGTATGGCTAATGACATAAGCGAAGGGTTAACAGATCGTCTTACTAACAAAAAACCTTTGAGTGGTGAAGACATTGGATTTGTTGATCAGTTAGCAGGTCAAGTCTTTAAAGAATTTAAAAACGTGCCTGGCATGACAGAAGAGTTAGCTTATGCTGTTTCTCGTTATACGGGGGAGAATCGTTCTTTAGTTGCTCGTTTAGCTATGGGAGATAATTCGGCTTTGCGTTCTATTGAAGATACAGCTAGCCAATGGGTAAAATCTGCTGAGAATTCAGATGGGGCGTTAACTAGAGTTAGTGAGTTAGAAAAAGAAATAGATGATCTTGTTGACCAATTAGATAATCTTTCTGACGACGCTTTCCCTCAAACGTTGCAAGGTTTAAAAGACGATATTAGTACTAAACAAAATGATTTAGATGTAGCAGAAAAAGATTTGCTTGATTCTCTTAACGAAATGCCAAGCGAACTTCCGTTTGTAGATGCTTTAAATATTCGTGAATTAAAACTTCGGGATTTGCCTAAGTTAGCAGACGAAGTTGCAGACACAGCTTCTGAAAACGCTCGGTTAGCAGTTTTAAACGAGAATCCTTATTTGGTTCAAGCTGCTGCTGATCAGATTATGTTACAGGTAACAGGGGCAATAGACGATGGGATTGGCGCATTAAGTAAACCTTTAAGTGTTTCTATGGTTGGGAATTTAGGGTATGGCGTAAAAACGTTTGTGTCTAACACGCCTTTTCTTGGGACAGCAACATCGTTTACTGGTCGCAAATTAACTGTCTTTAGCGAAAAAGTTCCTCAACAAATTATGAATTGGGATGACCCAAGTCAATCTTTTGGACAATTTGAAAAGATGATTCGTGATGCAAGCAGAGTTACAACTAAACGGTTTGGTAGGGGAAATAAAGGTGTTGAAGGTAAACAAAATTTGATGGACAAAGTTGGGTTAAACCCTGACGAGTTGTTGGGCCAATGGGCTAGAAAAACTACTCAGCAAAGTAAACAAAGATTATTTCAAGAAACAACAGACAAACTTAATAAAGGTATTGTAGATCTATACGGCGATAATGTTCTTAGAGGTTATAAAGACGCTGAAAAATTGCAGATAATGAATTTTGCTTTGCAAAAAATGAAAGGCGATTTAAGTTCTGCTCAAACAACTTTAAGAAGTCAAGCAGCTAATGCTCGTATTTACGGAAACAACGCTGGCATTAGTTTTACAATAGCGGAAGAAGGCGCTAAGTCTGTTCAACGGCAATTACATAATTTTACTCCGCAACAGTTAGCACAATCTTCTTTAGTGCCTAGATATGATTTAATTGCTAATTTGTTTGATCAAGGTGGTTTAAGGAAAGCAACTGGCAACTCCCAGGAAGTACTGGGGGAACTTATGTCTGTTTGGAAAAAGTCAGTGCTTCTTCGTCCTGCTTGGCCCATCCGAGTTTTGTCAGATGAACTTGCTCGTTCTGCTGCGTTACTAGGAGGGATCGAAACGTTGCAAGGGGCTATGAGAGGTTTTAACGATTTACGTGCTCAATGGTTTGCACGTAATGGTGAAGATGTGATGACACCTTCGTTAGCTAAAATGAGAACTGCTTTAAAAGACAAAGGTGTTAAGGATGTGGACTTACTAGATAAAGGTGAGTTGTACGAACGTTATCTAGTAGATGTAGCAGACGGTTCTCAAAAAGCAGTAACTAAATTAGTTAAAAATACTATTTCAGAAGAGTACGGTAAACGAAGAATAAGAAATCGTACTGGCGCTTTTACTGCTGTCGGGTATTTCGCTATGGGGCCAGCAGGTTTAGCTGCTGCTGGTTTGTACAATTTGTATGCTAGAAAGTCTATGCAAAAGTTAGCTATAAAAGAAATAGGTCAAAACTTTGCGTATCAATTAAGAGATGTGGCTAAAGGTCAGTTAGGTGATGAGATAGCAGAACTTAGGCGCAGGGCGGACGATCCTGTTGATGCTTTAACTGCTGCTGAATCTGCTGATCAAATAGAAGATTTGCGGAACGCTGCTGATCTTTTAGAGATACAATCTAAAACATTATTAGGGGGATATAGGGTAAGAGATCTTAGTCCTTCTTATAAAACTCGTGAGTCTACAAAAAGGCAACAACGGGAACTTGATCGCATTTACGGAAAAGTAGATGAAAGTGAACGTTCTGCTGCTTTAGTTAATTTTGATCGTGTTGGTCAGTTGATGAATGATGCCCGTGTAGGCGGGTATTATATGGGTGGTTTCAAATTTGCTAACGAGTTTGGTGACACTCCGTACGATGTTGGGATAAATAAACAATCTTTAAGTTCTAACAACAGTAACCGTGCGTTAGTTAACAGTTTAAATAAACAATCTAAAGATGCAATTAAGATCCAACCACGAGTTGACATTAAATACGATAACTATGTTAACGACCCAAACTCACAAGTTTTTAACAACGGGTTTAATGACACAGTTAATAAACAATGGAAACCTGAAGGAGAAGATTACGGGCGTGAGTTCCAAGATTTTACTCGAATGTTTTGGGATAATAAAAGCAACGACAACATTTTAGCTTGGTTAAATAGCAGCGCAGCTAAACCACTTAGAACAGCGATGCCTGACCATATGCGTAATGCTGACAATAAATTAAAATGGGTTGAAGACACCAGAACTGAAATAAACAACATTTTGCCTCCTGTGCAAATAGGCGACGTAGACGATATTTTTCAGCCTGTTAGACAAAAGTTAGCTAAAGGCAAAGATATTTCTTGGAAAGATGATATTGAGCCTCGCATTTTAGAACACACTCAACTAGATAAAACTTTAGCTGAACGTAACGTTTTTGATGGGATTACCGAAATAAGAAATATAGACAACGGGATGTACAATGACTTCGGTAAAATTCCGGCTTCTTCTTCCATTATTGAAAGCATGGAAACTGCCGGAGTGTTTAAGAAAGCTACCGGAAGTATTGACAATTTGATGGAAGCGTTCGGTACAGATACTGTAGATAATCTTTCTCGAAGCACTGTGTTCGCTGGGGTATATCGCCGAGAAGTTTCGCGCAGAGCGCAAGCTTACCGTAACCCTGATGGGACTTACAGTTTAACTCCCGAACGTTTAAAACGAATTGAAGATGCTGCTCGTCGTCAAGGCGTAAAAGAAACTCGTTCTCTTCTTTACGATCTTGCTGATCGTGGACGGTTTGAAGAAATGGTTGGGACTATTATGCCTTTCTATGGGGCATGGCAAGAAGTTCTTACTACTTGGTCAGGGTTAGCTGTCAAAAATCCTGTGTTTGTTGCAAGAGGGATTCGTTACTTTAAAGCTTTGGAAGGCGAAGACGAAGAAGGAAACCAACGTTTTGTTTACAGATTACCTGAAGGTCTTTTAAGCGCTGAAATAGCAGGCACACGAGTGTTTGGAAAGTTAGGAGAACTTGGGTTTACTAGTCTTAAAGTTAACCCTCTTTCTATGTCTATGATTTCTGCTGGTGCGCCTGGATTTGGGCCAGTTGTAAGTGCGTTAGCTAGTGAAACTATTATACGAAATCCTGAACTGCAAGAATCTTTAGATTGGATGCTTCCGTATGGCGCTTCTGAAGGTACCAGCATGTTAGATCGTGTGACGCAACAAATAGAACCTACGTTTGTGCGCCGTATGAGAGGTGGCTATTTTGATACAGCTGAGCGTCAAAAAATGTTGGCGCAAGTTGCTGTGGATTTAGCTGTTCAATGGTCAGAAGCGGGGAATGAGATTATGGATGAAAGAACAGTAAATAATTTTAGTGATGAAGTTGAACGTCGTACTAACGATTTGTTAAAAGTTCGAGCGTTAGCGGGCTTAGCTATGCCTGTATCGTTTTCTTTGCAGTCTCCTTACCATGAAGCTATTGAAGGGTATCGTAAAAGAGTAGAAGAAAAAGGTTTTGATTTTGCCACAGACTGGTTAATTAATGACTACGGAGAAGAGTTCTTTGCGTTAACTGCTCGTCGTACTATGGTGCGTGGTGTTGCTTCAGCAACTTTGAAAGGCGAAAAGAATTACCGTCAGCACCAAGAATTTGCAGACAGAAATCCTTTGTTGAAAGATTTTATTATCGGAAAAGTAGGCCCTGACGATGTAGGGTTTGAGTTTAATTACGCCGTGTACAAAACTGAGATAGCTGAAGGGCGACGTGAGCGTGCTACGCCTGAAGAAATTTTGCGTCAACCTCAACAAAATCTTGGTTGGGTTAAATGGGGCGAAGTAAGAAATTTAGTTTATGAAGAGTTAGACCGGAGAGGCCAATTAAACGGTTCAGCAAGTTTGCGTGCTAATTCTAATAACGATTTGCGTAATCTTTTAGAAGTTAGCAAAACAGATATTAGGGCTGAACATCCTTTGTGGTGGTCTGAATATAACTCTGCTCGTGATCCTTTAAAAACAGCAAAAGTTATTGATGGGTTTAGAGAAGTTGTTGATTCGGAAGCGTTTGCTTATCGCCCTGATGTAGTTCAGCTTGAAGAGTATTTAGAGACACGAGATTTGATTGCTGAAGAACTTAATCGTCGGTGGAAAGAAAGTGGAGACGTTGATAACTCTTCTTTGAAAAGTCGCAGTAATCAGGATTTAGAAGATTTGTGGGATGCGGTTCGGACTGGTCTTCGTGTTAATCCTCAATTTAGTAAAGTGTTTGATCGTTACCTTGAATCAGACAACATTGAACGTAACTCATGGGTGGTTAAAACATAATGACAAGTATTGAGCAATTATTAAGACAAAAAAATATAGCTCCTAGTAGTGTCCCAGTGTCGGGCACTAATTTTGTTATAGGGCAACGGCCTGATACTTATGTAGATATGCCAGCGGCTGGAGGTGGCCCAGACCGGGATCTTCAAAGAGAAATTCTTGGGCCAGTGTTCACGTTGGCGGATCTTCAAACTTATGTAGGAGATTTGTCTTTAGAAGAGACTGCTGCTTTGCAAGAAGGTTTATGGGTTGAAGGCTTTTATGGTGTTATTGAATCTCAAGAAGATCTTGAAGATACCGATAATTTTATAAATGCTTTAGGTGCTGCTGCAAGAGAAGGTTCTACTCGGTATCAGTGGGGTTTAGCTGAAGATATGGAGGGTGTCCCTACTTTAGATGGACGTTTTTCGGATAGACCTACTCAAGAGTTGTTAGATGAAGCTAAAGAAAAATATATTAAAGAAGATAAATTGACGTTTGCTGTTAGCCCAGCGTCTTCTATTAATCGTACTGTTGATGCGACGTGGAATTCTGTTTTGGGGCGTAAGCCTACTGACAAAGAAAGGCGTGCTGCTTTTGAAGCTGTGCGGTCTGCTGAGATTGAGAATGCTCAAGCGCAAAGAGCTGGGGGTATGTATGAGTCTTTGGATAGGGCAGGCATTTTGAGTAGTCAAGCGGAGATGGGTGATCCAGGGCAGGCTAGGGGTATTGAGATGTCGAATACTACGTCGTTAATTAAGCAAGCGTTAGGATTAAAGTAATGGTTCAAAATTTTGAAGATATTTTTGACGATGTATCTGAAGCTTTGCTTAAAGATTACGCCAAGTTAGCAGGGATTAGTCTTGAAAGTTCTTTGTTAGCACGCATAACAGAAAAAGGTATTACAGGTCTTGGGCCAAGCAACAAAAATGAAACAAATTTATTTGACAAAGTATTAGACCAAGGCCAAAGCCATGTTGAAAACGCAAAAGATGCGATTGCTTTTTTAGATCAAAATGTTAGTAAATTTATAGATGAAATGAACTCGTTGTCTTCAGGCAAAAGAGAAGGCACTAAAATATCTCAAAAAGATATTAGACGTTTAACGATTCTAGCCGAAAGTAATTTTGAGCAAGATGAAGCAATTCCTGGGGGAAGAACTGAATCAAATGCTTTAGGTGGTGGTTTAAATAATTTATCTACAGGAGATTTAGGCGGTAGCGCTACTTATGATCCAGGCTCGTTTGAGTTAGCTGCTGAACAAAAACAACGTTTAATATCTTTAATTGGTAAAGATGGGGATTTAGGTGTTGCATTAAAAAAATATGTTAAAGGGAAGAACCCTACTTATAACGGTTTGATAAATATTATTAGTAAATTGCCTGATCAAATTAAATTAGTTCAGGAAAAAGTCGATGAAGTAAGTATTTCTTCTCGCAATTTGTTTAATGAATTAGTAACTGTAGAAAATTCTGTTCGTCGTTTAAATCAGTTAGATGCTAATTCAGATAATTATGATGAAGCTACTTTAGATAACGAGTACGCCAAAATTATTAAGTCTCAATTAGGTGTTATTGAAAATAGTTCTGAACTTTTAAATAATGATAAATATGTAAAAAGTTTAGATAATCTTGCTAAACCAGGAGATTTTGATAGACAACAAGACAGAAATAGTGATGAGTATCGTCATGCTCGCGCTTATGATGTTGTTGCAGGAAATCCTCGTAATTTGTTGCGAACGCCTGTTGGGGAAGGTGCTGATCTTTCTGAACTAGAATTTGCTGAAGAAGTTGACATTGCCTTAGAAGCAGGAGAAAGAGATCGTTTCGCTCCAACAGGTGCAGAAAAAGGTTTAGTACAATCTCGACAAGTAGGTGCTGTTGACCCAGTAGAAGTAGTTTCTGACCCTGCGGTTGTAGAACAACAAACTGCTTTAAACATTGAACGTGCTGCTAGAGGGCTACCTGCGTTAGTTGTTGACGGTTTGATGGGGCCTGCTACTGAAGCTGCTATTGCTTTATCTGAAGGCGGTTATCGTCAAGCTGAAGTTGATGCTCTTTTAGCTGTAGATGCACAAGATCCTGTTGAGTTAGATCAAATGTCTCCTGAAGTTCAAAAATATATTATGGAGAACTTTGGTACGGTCGGCTATTTTTCTGATCGTCAAGACATGATGATTCCTGATCCGTCTGGCGGCGGTGGTGAAGTTAACGCTTACACCTATATTACTGAGAATCAGTTAACGAACTTAGAGCAGATTCGTTCTTTGATGTCTCAGACTAAATGGTTTAATACTAAAGGCGCAGCGTTAAAACAGTTTGAGCAAGACTGGAATGCTTTGGGTGGATCGCAGTTAGGTGATGATGCGGTTAGTGGAAGTTTTTCGGGGGCGACTGAAGCACAAAAAGATTTAATTGATGTTGAGATGGACGTTATCCGACGTGAAGCTAAAAGGTTGCAGTTAGGTTTAAGCGAAGAAGATATTTGGCAGTTGGCTTTTAACGCTAAAAGTTTGGGGATGGATTCTTATGAAGTTAAAGAACAGTTCACTAAGACTTATAACGCTCAGTTAGCTCAGGTAGATCAAGGCTATTTTAATGATTTGCGTTATCAGGTGTCTGATGAGGCCAGCAAATATATGTTAGATATTGGGGCGAATGATTTGAATGATATGGCTGAGCAGCTTTATTTAGGTAATACTACTACAGAGATTTTGGAATCTAATTTTAGGACGCAAGCTAAGAACGCTAATCCTGCTTTGGCTAGTGTTATTGATCAGGGTTATACGCCTCGAATGTATTTCTCTCCTTACAAGAATCAGGCAGAAAAGTTGTTGGGTCGTCCTGTAGATTTTATGGGGAATGATTCAGGGTTGTTTACGAAACTTGCGGGTAGTGAGGTTTCAGGTGATGGGTTGCAACGCCCTATGACTAGTAGCGAGTTTGGTAGGGCTGTTCGGGGTATGGCTGAGTGGGAGTTTACGGATAATGCTAGGGATGAAGCTTATGATGCTGTGTCTCAGATTACTAAAATGTTTGGAGCGGTAGGCTAATGGTTAATATTGATCCTACTCTTGGAGATGGTGGTGTTGGTCGGTCGTATACTCGGTCGGTTGTTGCAGCTCAAGAAGAAGCGGCAGCGGCGGCAGCGGCAATAGCGGCAAAACAATTAGCTGATTCTTCTGTAAGTACTGTTTCTCCTGCTGGTACCGGTGATGATCCTGCTGGTACCGGTGATGATCCTGCTGGTACCGGTGATGATCCTGCTGGTGGTATTGTTCCTCCTGCTGGTGCTGATGCTGATGAAATAGAAAGACTACAAGGGCTATTAGATGCTAGCATTGCCAATGCAAATACGCTTAAAGCTACTACAAATACGCTTAGAACTACTTTAAGTGAATCAAATCAAAAACTGTTTGATAAAACTGCTTTGCTTGAAAACGACATTAAAGGTTCTAAAGCTATTATCGCAGACACATTAGCTTTGTACGGTTTACCTGCGAGTTTAGCTACAACGTTGAACAATGCGTTAGTGGGTGGGGAAAGCGGCACAGCTATAGCTATGCAAATTAGAGATACTGATGCGTATAGGGCACGTTTCCCTGCTATGGCGCAACGCCGGAAATTAAATTTGCCTGCTGTCAGCGAAGCAGATTATTTAAATTTAGAAAGAAATTTTCGTACCATAATGCAAGCAGCAAAACTGCCCGCTACTTTCCATGATGCTCCTGAAGATTTTGATCAATTAATCGCTGGTGATGTTTCCCCTCAAGAATTTCAAGAACGAGTAACGTTAGCTGAAGTTGCGCGAGATAGTGCAAGCACAGAAACACGACGTTTATTAAACGAGTTTTACGATATCAGTGAGGGAGATCTTACTGCGTATTACCTTGATCCGACTAGAGCAGAAACTATTTTTGAAGATAGACGCCGTATGGAGTCGGCTGGGTTAGCTGCTGCTTCACGGCAAACTATCGGACAAGATTTAACTGTTGGCACTGCGGAAGCTTTACAAGCAGAAAATATTCAACGTCGTGAAATTCAGCAACGGTTAGGTCAACGTGTTGGTTTGACCGATCAGTTGTTAGGTGAGGAAGAAGCTTTGACTGCTTCTACTATTGCTGAAGCTGAGTTTGGGTTAGATGTTGAGTCTGCTACTAGGATGCGTCGTCGTCGCGAAGAGCGTACTACTGGGTTTACTGGTCGTTCTGGTGCGTTAACTACAGCCGGAGGCGTAACTAGTTTAGGTGAAGCAACATAATCCTTGCATTTAGCAGTAAATGTTTGTATAGTAAACATTGTTGATTGGCCCCGTATGGGAGAGCTACCAACAAACCTCCATCAAAGTACCACCGCTTTGATGCGTACAGGACAGGTGAGCGACAAATGGCAAACAGCAACTCCGTCGATATTGACGAATCAGAAGCTGATGTCCAAACCGAATCGAAACCGAATTGGCGTAGGGAACTCGAAGGTCGAGCAACCAGCGCTGAGGCAGAACTCGCTTCTTACAAGAGGCGTGACGCTTTCCGATCAGCAGGATTAGATCCTGATGATGCTAAGGTTAGCTATTTTGTTAAAGGATACGAAGGAGAACTTGATCCCCAAGCTATTGCAGCGGAAGCTACAGCAGCAGGGTTTCTTGGCAGTAATGCTTCTCCTAGTGACTCTCGGCAAGACGCAGAGCTAGCGGCAGAGCAAAGGATTGCTTTGGCTGGCGAAGGCGGAGATCCGGTTAGCAACCCTGACCTAGACGCACAAATTAAAGCTACTAAATCCCCAGAGGAATTAAGAACTTTGATGGAAGCAAACGGTTATTTGTGGGGCGCAACAACCTGATTTAGTCATTAAAGCGGAGTCCCTCTCTCTTTAAGGACTTCATAATGGCCGTAGGATTTACGGGTACTGGACAGGTAGATTCTTCTACCGGAGCGTTTGAGCAACTCGCTTACTTCGCATTACGATCCAACCCTCTTTACGAAATGATCGCAGATGTTCGATCTACAGCGCAAACCCACAATGGTGCGTCTGTAACATTCGACATTTATGACAACATGGCTACCGCTACAGCAGCGTTAGCGCAAGCAACAGACGTTGCAGCTATCCAGTTGACAGATACGGTAGTTACCGTAGCGTTGGCTGAATATGGTAACGCTGTGACAACAACCGCTAAACTGCGCGGAACTTCTTTCTTGAACGTTGACGCAGACGCAGCGAACATTATCGGTTACAACATGGTTGATTCTATCGACACTATTGTAGCGGGTATTGCTTCAGGTGGAACAAACGAAATTCTGCCTGCCGGTCGTGCCGGTACTGTCAACATTATTGCTACTGACATAATTACCCCTAATCAAACTCGTACTGCGGCAGCGAAACTTCGTACAGCTTCAGCACCAGGTTTCGAGAACGGTAACTATGTTGGCATGATTCACCCTGATGTCGCTTTCGATCTTCGTAGCGCAGCAGCCGTAACTGATGTTATCGCTTACCAGATCCGTCAAGATGGCGCTGCTGTCCGTAACGGTTCTATCGGCACATGGGGTGGTGTGGAGTTCATCGAGAACCCTCGCGCTAACATCCAGGCCGGTGCCGGTGCTGCCGGTATCAACGTGTATGACACTGTTATAGCAGGCCGTCAGGCTCTCGCTAAAGCATTCTCACGGGCACCAGGTTTCGGTGAGCTACCTTCAGTAGTTTATGGACCTGTAACTGATAACCTGCGTCGTTTCATGACTGTCGGCTGGTACCACCTTGTTGGTTACGGAATCTTCCGTCAGGCATGTTTACAGCGTGTAGAATCTGCTTCTAGCCTCGCCTAGTAGCTGCGGTTTGGGAGGGTCAGGGTTCCCCCTTTCCCCTGGCCCTTCCATCCCCCCCCTATTCTTTGTTAGTATCTTGTTAAGCGGAGGTTGATATGCCTAAAGTCGGTAATAAACATTACAGCTATACCCCTAGTGGTAGGAAAGCTGCTGCGGCGCAAGCTAAGAAAACTGGGAAGAAAGTTACTAATACTAGAAAAAGAGGGAAACGATAATGGCCGGATCAGGGAATGTGACTATCCGACCTAAGCCGATTACAGGTACCGGAGGAGTTAACCGTGGCTAGTGGCCTTTATGCCTTGCCGTTTAAGAATAATTTGACGCAGGTTACGAATTTCCAAATAGATTTTGATGATACAACCGCAGGCCGTTTCAAGTGTATGCTTGTCACTTCGTCTTACACCCCTAACTTTGATACTGATTCAGTGTTTGCTGATGTGAGTAACGAGGTTTCAGGTGCGGGTTACACTGCTGGCGGTGAAGCTCTCACTGGTGTGACGTTCGCTATCAGTGGGGGTACGATTACGTGGGATGCGGGGGATGTGACGTGGACTGGTTCTACGATCACTAATGCTGCTGCTGCGGTTATTTATAATACGAGCGAAGCTAACGATCCTTTGATCGCTTATGTTGATTTTGGTGGGAACTTTTCCACTACGTCGGGTACGTTCCAGATTGTTTGGAATGCGTCTGGCGTCTTTACTTTAGATACGACACCGTAGGAGTATCGGTATGGCTAGTAATTTTCCGGGAGCTTTAGATACAGCGACTCAGCAACCTTCACCTCTTGCTACTACAGAGTTGGATGCGGCAGGGTTTTTGCATGATGAGGTTCACACAAATCATTCAACTGCTTTGATTGCTTTGCAAACGAAAATGGGGATTAGTGCTTCAACTCCGACGACGATAGGTCATGTGCTTACTGTTTCGGCGGCGGGTACTACTGCTTGGGCGGCGGTTGATACAGATCCGATTCCTCTAATTTTAGCTTTGTCATAGGAGTATAGAATATGGCTAATACATTCAAAAACGCACGGGCTGCGGCTACTAATACTTTGGCAACTGTTTACACTGCTCCTTCTGGAGCAGCGACTGACATAGCTATTGTGTTGTTGGCGCAAGCTACTAACGTGGCTAGTGGCGCTCAAGCTGTAGATCTTTGCTGGTATGATGCGTCTGGTACAGTTAAGACTGACTTGGTTAAAGCTTTGTCGGTTCCTGAGAAAGCTGCTGTTGGTCTTATCGCTGGCAAGCTTGTGCTTGAGAGTGGGGATTATTTGCAAGTCAAGTCTACAGCTAGTTCCCTTATAGAACTGTCAGTTTCTGTATTAGAAATTACCTGATCTGTGACAGGTATAACAGCGGGTAGAACGTGGAGTAGGATTGGGCCGGAGGTGGCTCCTACTTCTAGTGCTGCGTCTGGGGTGTGGACTCTTCAAGAGGCCGCAGAGAATCAGGGGGCTAGTACATGGCCTCAACCTGTTTACTATCCAGTAGCTACAGGCGGCACCGTTACAGATGCTGGCGGATATCGGTACCACACGTTCACAGCTTCAGGCAATTTCGTCGTCTCTAGTGGTGGCAGTGACGTAGACATTATGTGCATTTCCGGTGGTGGCGGCGGCGGAGGCGGTCAAAACTTCCACGCTCCGGGAGCTGGTGGCGGAGCAGGAGGAATGCTGCAAATTGACGCACAAACTATAACGGCCGCAAGTTACACCGTAACAATCGGCGGCGGCGGTAATGGTGGTACCGCAAACGGTGGCGGTATAGCCGGGACAGATTCAACAGTTAGCACGCTTGCGACTACCTCAAACGGCGGCGGCGGCGGCGGTGCCGGTTCTCAAACTAACCCGGCGAATTTAGCTGGTGGATCAGCGGGCGGAGCCACAAAAAACCAAACAGGCGGAAGCGCTACACCCGCCGGACAAGGTAACGACGGCGGCGATGGCGGAAGCGATTCGGCGGGCGGCGGAGGAGGTGCATTTGCAGCAGGTACTAACGGCAGCGGATACACCGCTGGCCCCGGCGGAAACGGCATTAATTGGAAAAGTCTCGGGACAACGTACGCCGGAGGCGGCGGAGGGTCGAGCAACTCAAACACCTCAGGTTTCGGAACAAATGGAAACGGAGTCGGTGGCACTGGTGGCGGCGGTAATGGCTATTACGGCGATAACCCCTCACAGACAAACGGTGACGCAAACACTGGCGGCGGCGGCGGCGGAATCTATGAATTTATAGGCTCTGGACAAACCGGAGCAAAAGGCGGATCGGGAATTGTGATTATTCGGTACCCCCTCTAGGAGCATTTATTAATGGCACATTTTGCGGAAATAGACAGCGACAACAAAGTGATAAGGGTCTTAGTTGTCAGCAACGACGACGAACACCGAGGCCAAGAGTTTTTGGCCCAGGATTTAGGTTTGGGTGGGACTTGGATTCAAACTTCTTATAACAACAACATCCGTAAGCAATACGCCGGGATCGGTTTTAGCTACGACGAAACAGCCGACGTATTTATAGCGCCTCAACCTTTTGAGTCATGGACCTTAGACGGCAACCACGACTGGCAACCACCAACACCACGCCCCGATGGTGATTTCTATTGGGACGAAGACACACAAACTTGGCAAGAACTAGAAGAGGGTGAGTGATGGTTGGTTATGGTGAGAATGGGTCTGTTGTAGGCCCCCAAAATTTGCCGACTAGTTCGGTGGCTTCTGGTGTGTGGTCTTTGGGTGAGGTGGCTGAATCTTCACGGGATTCGATCTGGCCTCAACCGGCACAGTCAGCGTTTGAGTACATCACTGGTGTTACAGGTGACGGGTCAACCGCTAATTATTCGTTTACTAGCTTGCCGACAACCTACAAAACACTTCGCATTGTCATACAGGCGAGAGATACGAGCACTCAGTATCGACCAATCATCAGAGTCAATAACAATGGAACTAGCTATTACCGGGTTGCGCAGATGATTGCAACTAACGCTAACTACTCT
>Ga0075469_10000073_pt1 | contig 35573 bp, 32 predicted proteins | sample DEB08_DNA_13_FD_77577 | JGI IMG/M metagenome (GOLD analysis project Ga0075469, IMG submission 77577) | Aqueous microbial communities from the Delaware River and Bay under freshwater to marine salinity gradient to study organic matter... | ecosystem: Environmental > Aquatic > Marine > Coastal ...
TTTATTCCTGATTTTGCTCCACCAATTGCTGGTCCCGAAACAGAAAATTTAACCTCCATAGTTTTTGCTAAAGATGTTACCTCGTGTTTGTCCAGTCCAACTCTCATTCTTGTTCCACCTCCAGCAGCTCCTCCTCTTAGTGAGTTTATTACTACCCATCCTTCAGCTTCTGTTTCTGAATCTTTCCATTCAAAAACAATTTCTGGTTGTTTGTTTTCAAATTTGTCTAATAAATCTTTCATAGAGTGTTTTCCAAATTGTTGTTTTTTGGTAAAGAGTTTCTTTCCAAAAATTAATTACCGAAAGTAGTAAAAGAACCACTTTGAACCAAAGAATATAGTAAACTTTACTAACAGATTAGCACAAAAAAAGCCATTGAAATTTAATTCAATGGCTTTACTTTTTTCAATTTATTATGTGTTACATAGTGTAACCCGATTTCACATCAACAGGGTTTACAACCAAAACAGGAATTTGTTCTTCGTTTGTGATTATTTGTTCTTCCCTTCTTGAGGCAAATAAACTTTTAAATATATTCCAGTTAAGTGAATTGATAATGGCTATTAAATCAGCATCATTCTCCTTAGCATATTTAATAATCTCCTTTTCAAAATCAGTTTTTGGCTCAGTGATAGTAATTGCCATTTCAATATTTTTTTCTGAAAAGTATTTTTTAGCAAAAATCACATTGTTTTTCAACTTCACGTAAAGACCTTTGTCTGTTTCGTGTTTAGCAATGATATAAATTTTAGAGTTGAAATATTTTGCAACATCAGCAACTTCATCCAGTTTTTGTTTCGAATCTTCTGTCATGTCCATTGGCACTACAATGTGATCATATCCAGTTTCTTTTATTCCTTTTTCTTGTACTACAATGAATGGTTTTTCCGAATGAGAAACAACTTTCATAGCATCACCACCAGTTACGGTTTGTATAATTCCTTTAGGACCGTGAGTTCCCATAATAATTAATTGAGCTCCTACTTCTTCAGCTGCTTTTCCAATTTCAGAAATAAAATTTCCAATTTTAACCACAACATGAGTTGTAATACTTCCAGGATTTCTTTTTTCAATTTGTTGTCCTAATTTCAACTTTGCAGTATTTACCTCTGCAAGTTCTCTTGCAATGTGAAGAACATAAACCTCTGCATTGGTTGCAGAAGCTAATTTAATAGCATGGTCAATTGCATTGTCAGAAACTGTGGTGAAATCAGAGGCCACCATTATTTTGGTAATATTCATGGGTTGGTTTTATTTTGTACTCTAAATTTAAAAAGAAATTTTCTTATTATCAAAAATACTAATTTTGCTACTATTTCTATCTTATTTATAGATTATTATTACTTTAGATTGATACTAAATAACATACTTGGAACTCAAAGAAAATATAGCCAACATCCTTAAGATTTTACCGGACTCTCCGGGAGTTTACCGTTACTATGATAGTAAGGGAGTTATAATCTATGTGGGTAAAGCCAAAAACTTAAAAAACAGAGTTCGTTCCTATTTCAATACAAAAAAACATCAATACGCAAAAACTAAAGTTCTTGTAAGTAAAATTGTAGACATCCAATACATTATTACTCCAACGGAATATGATGCACTTTTATTGGAAAATACTCTCATAAAAAAGCATCAGCCTAGGTATAATATTTTACTTAAGGATGATAAAACCTACCCTTATATTTGTGTGAAGAACGAACGGTTTCCCAGAGTTTTTTCTACCAGATATGTTACCAAAGATAAATCGGAATATTTTGGACCTTTTACCAATGTTAAGTTGGTTCGTATTATTCTTAATTTGCTGAAAGAAATTTACCCAATTAGGAATTGTAAGTTTAACCTATCTAAACAAAATGTAGGTGAAGGTAAGTTTAAAGTATGCCTGGAGTATCATTTAAAAAATTGCTTAGGGCCTTGCGAAAACCTTCAGTCTGAAGCTAGTTATGATAATGATATTACCCAGATTAAAAAAATCCTAAAAGGTGAAACCAAGGATGTAATTGATTATTTAAAAACTCAAATGATTGAGTTCTCCGAAGATCTTGAGTTCGAAAAAGCCCAAGAAACCAAGGTTAAAATGGAATTGCTTAAAGACTACCAATCTAAATCTACGGTAGTAAATCCTAGTATTAATGATGTGGATGTATTTACTATTGATTCGGATATTAATGCGGGTTATGTAAACTTCATTAAAGTAATTAATGGAACTGTGGTTCAGTCGAGTACAATCGAAATTAAAAAGAAACTAGACGAATCAAACGAAGAAATGCTACAGTTGGCAATACTGGAATTAAGAACTAAATTTAGTAGTAAATCCAAAACTATATTTACTAATATTCCTGTGGAATACGAATTGGATGAATCGGTAAAAATGATTATTCCGCAAATTGGCGATAAGAAAAAGCTGATTGACTTCTCTTTGAATAATGTACGTCAGTTTAAGTTTGATAAACTGAAAACAATGAGTATTGTAGATCCCGAGAAACACTCGAAACGTATTGTGGATCAGATTCAAAAGGATTTGCGATTGAAAGAAAAGCCAGTTCATATTGAGTGTTTTGATAACTCCAACTTTCAGGGGACAAATGCTGTTGCTGCTTGTGTGGTTTTTAAAAACGCCAAGCCAAGCAAAAAAGATTACCGACATTTTAATATTAAAACTGTGGTTGGTCCAGATGATTTTGCCTCTATGGAGGAAGTGGTTTACAGGAGGTATAAACGCCTACAAGATGAAAATCAACCTCTGCCTCAATTGATAATTGTAGATGGAGGAAAAGGACAGCTGAGTTCGGGAGTTAAGGCACTAAGGGATTTAGGATTGTTTGGGAAAATTGCCATTGTAGGAATTGCCAAAAGATTGGAAGAAATTTATTTTCCAGGAGATTCCTTGCCACTTTACATTGATAAAAAATCTGAATCACTGAAAACGATTCAACACCTGAGAAATGAAGCTCACAGATTTGGAATTACTCACCACCGAAACAAGCGAAGTAAAAATGCGCTTGGTACTGAACTTACCGAAATTGAAGGAATAGGTGAGAAGTCGGCAGATGCTTTATTGAAACAGTTTAATTCCTTACTGAAAGTAAAGAATGCCAGTGATGAGCAATTACTTGAAGTGATTAATCAAAAGCAAGTAAGAGCTCTGAGGGAATTTTATAAATAAATCCAAGCACTTCCAGCTACTATTTTTTTATATTTGACTAAGCAATAAACCCAATGGAAGAAGAATCGTTTGATTTTAGAGAAGAAGCAGAATTTTTACCCGCAGAAACGGAGTTTGAAAAAGTGTTGCGTCCAAAATCTTTTGATGATTTTACGGGACAGAAAAAAGTAACCGACAACCTCCAGATATTTGTGCAAGCTGCCAAACAAAGGAATGAAGCTTTGGATCACGTATTGCTTCACGGTCCTCCGGGATTGGGGAAAACTACGCTATCCAATATTATTGCAAATGAACTGGGAGTTGGTTTTAAAATCACTTCGGGACCTGTGTTGGATAAACCAGGAGACCTTGCAGGATTACTTACCAACCTAGAAGAAGGGGATGTTTTGTTTATTGATGAAATCCACAGATTGAGCCCAATTATTGAAGAATACTTGTACTCGGCAATGGAAGATTACCGAATTGATATCATGATTGATACGGGACCAAATGCCCGTTCGGTTCAAATAGAATTAAGCCAGTTTACACTTATTGGGGCAACTACCCGTTCGGGATTATTAACTGCTCCACTAAGAGCCAGATTTGGAATAAATTCCCGATTGGAGTATTACGATTCTAAAATTTTGACAGATATCGTAGAACGATCGGCAGGAATATTAAACGTACCTATTGAATATGATGCAGCCTACGAAATTGCAAGTAGGAGTAGGGGTACACCTAGAATTGCCAATGCATTATTACGAAGAGTAAGAGATTTTGCTCAAGTAAAAGGAGATGGAAATATTGACAAAGCCATTACCAAAATTGGACTAGAAGCATTGAATGTAGATGCCAATGGATTGGACGAAATGGACAATAAAATCCTATCCGCTATTGTAGAAAAATTTAAAGGAGGCCCAGTTGGACTGAAAACCATTGCAACCGCAGTTAGCGAGCAAGATGGTACCATTGAAGAAGTATATGAGCCATTTTTGATAAAAGAAGGTTACCTAATGCGTACTTCAAGAGGAAGACAAGCTACCGAAAAAGCCTACAAACACCTTGGTATCGATAAAGGATTTGCTCAGGGGGGATTGTTTTAGGTTTTCAGAGGATTGTCAGCTGTGCCCATTAAAACTCTAAATTTGTGGAACAAAGAACTTTTTTCATCTTATTAATTATAACGTTGCGTGTAAAATGCGTATTAATGCATTTTTACACTTTGTTGGGCAATCGTTTTTATTTTGTATCCGGCAATTTTAGAATCATCCCTTGACCTAAAGTCAAACCATCAACATGTCCAGCGATTTTGTTGTCAACTGTTTTTACATGTATATGCATGTTGGTTGTATGATGTGTGAAAATTGCATGATGTGAATCGGAATAGAATCCTAACATTTCAACTTGTCTATTCTCTATTGTTCCATTAAGTCCAGAACTTATGTGTTTTTCATGAGAATGCTCTGTATCCCCATCTTTCCAGTTGATTATGTGCCAGTCAAATGACTTAGCTGTACCCTCTATTAAAAATGGGAATGGTTCATCTATTTGTATTTGATTGTCCTTAGCAGTTTGTTCTATGTAACTTTCTAATTGCTCATAGGTCACGACATTATCAGGGATGTTAATTGCTTTCCATTTACTAACTGATGCATATACAAGAAGCGTTGCTTTTTTGTTAAATGAGTTGTCAAAGGTTAGGGCACTGTCAACAACCATTGTGTTGAATGGCTTACTGTCAAATATTTGTATTTCACCTTTGAGGTTTTCAAGTGCGCCAAGTGCGTAAAAATGTTCAGAAGTTTCAAAGTCTTTCAAATCAGATTTTGCGGATACATCTCCCTTATGCATCATGTTTTTTAACGCACCGTTATACTCCACTTTGTATTTATTTGTCTCCTTGTCAGCAGTTTCTTTTTTACCTGTACCACATGATGTGATTGAAATCAGGGTTAGTAGTAAAAATATATATCTCATAATCTTCATTTTAATGTTGCCCAACTTGTGTATCAACGGAAGTTACGAAACTTTTAAGATAGTGAGCTTATAGTCAGTTAATAAATTTTCAATTAATTTTTTTATTGTACATTTGAAAGGTGCTGATTAGGGCACTAAATCGGATGTAAACGTCACCTTTATGAAAATTGATCCTTTAGCACATTTTGAAAAAATTCTTTTTTTGAAAAGATATAGTAAGCAAACTATTGATTCTTATATTTCTCATTTGAGAATGGCTCAAGGTTTTTTTGAGGATAAAAATTTTAATATTATTACCGATAAGGATTGGTTTAACTATGTTTTCCATTTGGTAAATACAAAAAATATTGCTGCTTCTACTCAGAGGCAAGTTGTTGGGAGTTTGAAACTGTTTTATAAAGAGGTTTATAATTTGGATAGGGATTTTAGCAAATTGGTAGTTTCGCAAAGAGAAAATAAAATTCCAGATGTACTTACAGTAAATGAGATGAAATTAATTCTCAATCACACCAAAAATCTAAAGCACAAAGCTTTGCTTAGTTTGTTATACGGAAGTGGATTGCGAATAGGTGAGTTGTTAGAGTTGAAATTGACCGATATAAATTCGGAGAGAATGACTGTACATGTGAGACATGCGAAAGGAAAAAAAGATAGGTTGACTATTCTTTCTTCTAATGTATTAAAAGTATTAAGGAAATATTTTGAAGAATATGAGCCTAAGGTTTATTTGTTTGAAGGACAAAATGGAGGGAAATATTCGGCAGGAAGTGCTCGAAAAATTTTGAAAAGAAGTATGACTATGGCTAGGATAAATAAAGTTGCTACCCTTCATACTTTGCGGCATAGCTTCGCAACACACTTATTGGAAAATGGGGTGGGAATTTCTCACATTCAGAAATTATTGGGACATCAAAATATAAAAACTACTTTGATATACACGTACATTGCAAATGATAGTTTAATAGCGATAAAAAGTCCTCTGGATTGATTTTAAATGCAAAAAAAACCAGCAAATTTCTTTACTGGTTTTAAATAAATTATTCTTGATTTAAGGTTTAAAGTTTAATAACTCTTACAGCATTCATTCCTTTCATCCCCATTTCTAGTTCAAATTGTACTTTGTCGTTTTCTACAATCTCTTCGGTTAAGCTACTTACGTGTACAAAGTATTTCTCGTCTGTTTCGTCTTCTTTAATGAAACCAAAACCTTTTTCACTATTGAAAAATTCTACGGCTCCTTTTCTAATTGGATCTACTTCTGGTTCAGCCTCTCTAGCTGGTACACCAATAACAATGTTTTCGGCTTTAATTACCTTTTTCTTTTTTGTTGGGTCTGGTGGAGTATCCGAAATGTTTCCAAATTCATCTACGTAAGCCATCATGTTATCCAATCCAGATAATTTTTCCTCTTCTTTTCTAGCTAATTTTTTAGCTTCTTTCTCTTGACGTTTTTTTAAACGTTTTTTTTCTTTCTCTTTCTTGTTGTATGTTTCTTGCGACTTACCCATTAATTATTTTTTGTTTTATTTAACTAAACTTTCTACTAAGTATGTTGTTTTACTTTTTGAGTTTCAGCTGTGATTGTATAAAGATAATATAATTAATTTTCTTTAGATTTCAAAACGAAAAGTAATTTAATTTCACTGTTAACAATAGCCTTCTTAAAAAGGAACAATTAGTTAACTTAGCTTATTAATGCTAGTTAAGCCAAAATATAATTTAACTTTAAAGATGAAATCAATTTTATTCTTTCTTTTTGCAATTTGCTTTTTAACCTCAAGTGCTCAAATACGTTCTAGCGCTCCTTTGGTTTATCAAATAAACAGTGATTACACTTATGCTAAGAGTGTAATGCTCATAAAAGCGATAGAAACAATTCCTCTTGACACAGCCGTTATTCGTTATGCTAAAATGGGAATTTATATTCCAACTTATGTTGGTCAATATTATAGTGATTTAGATAGTTTGATAGAGGCTAAAAAACAACTATTGACTAATGACCAAATTAAGTTCATGGAATTCATTGAGAAAAAAGGAGTTCATAAATTATCTAAAAGAAAGCAGAAAAAATATTCGGAGTCTATTGTTAATTTACTTCCAGATACAAACTCCATGTTGTGCTTTCATGCCATTTATGACAAGGAATTACAAGCAAGAAGTAAAGAGCAACTAATATTTAAAATGAAAGATGGCTCAACAAAAGTAATGACTCCAGATACTGATCCTGATTTTTTTGACTATTTAAAAGATACAATAGGAACTCTACTAGTTAAGAATTGCGAAGTACCAGTAGGAGATTATTCGTTTAATCTTTTTAATTACGGAGCTATTATTTATCCAAAGTTATCTGATAGATACCAGAGTAATTATGCAACATTTAGTGTTATGACAATGCTTGCTACTTATATGGTTCGTAACAAAGAAATTGAAAGCTTTGTTGCTGGACATATAAAAGCAAGTGCACCAACTACAGTTCCATGTCCTAAGCCTACAAATCCATTTGGAGGAGGAGGAAGTGGTGACGGAAGAGGATCTGGAAACGGAGGTAATACAGATAGACCAATGAGATTTGGAGATGGACCTGGAAGATAAATATAGAACAACAACATCACGCCCAAACAAAAACATACAACCCTTATTAAACAAAAAGCACACGAGTTGGGCTTTATGTTTTGTGGTGTGTCCAAAGCTGAGTTTTTGGAAGAAGAAGCACCAAGATTGGAAAAATGGTTAGAGTCCAACATGCATGGAAACATGAATTACATGGAGAATAATTTTGACAAAAGATTAGACCCGACTTTATTAGTAGACGGAGCAAAATCTGTTGTTTCTCTAGCGCTTAATTATTTTCCTGAGAAAACCCAAATAGACGATACTTTCAAACTTTCTAAATATGCCTACGGAGAAGATTATCATTTTATAATAAAATGGAAGCTCAAAGAATTGATGAAATTTATCCAAGCAGAGATTGGTGAAGTAGGGGGTAGAGTATTTGTAGATTCTGCACCAGTTCTCGATAGAGCTTGGGCTAAGAAAAGTGGATTGGGTTGGGTTGGTAAAAATGGAAACTTGATTAATAAAGAAACGGGTTCATTCTTCTTTTTAGCCGAGTTAATTATTGATTTAGAATTAGAGGCTGACGGTCCAGTAAAAGATTACTGTGGTTCATGCACTGCTTGTATTGACGAATGCCCTACAGATGCAATTCCTGAGCCTTATGTGGTAGATGGTTCTAAATGTATTTCGTATTTAACTATTGAGCTTAAAGATGAGATAATCCCCAAAGAGTTTCAGGGTAAAATGGAAAGCTGGATGTTTGGTTGCGACATTTGCCAGGATGTGTGTCCCTGGAATAGATTCTCAAAACCACACAATGAACCGTTATTGAACCCAAAGCCTAATTTATTGGGGTTAAATAAAAAGGATTGGGAAGATTTAACGGAAGAAGTATTCCGTGATTTATTCAAAAAATCGGCTGTAAAGCGAACAAAATTTGATGGATTGAAAAGGAATATTGATTTTTTGAAGTAGAATGTATTTTATGAATTTGGAATTAAATCGCAAAACCAAAATCCCATTGAACTCTTATTTTCTTCCTTTTTAGGATTTTTGTATTCTCGGTATATTTTTTCTCCAATTTCAAACTCTACAGGTTTTTTAAAAATGGGGCCATCATAACAAAAGGTATGAAACTCTCCATTTTCTCCACAAGGATCAACATTGCTTGGTAGGTCATTTATGAAGTCTCTGTCAATTTCTCTTCCGGTAAATGATTCATCCAATAGCTCGGATTTGTTGCAGATAACTACAGCTTTAAATCCAAGATCTATAAATTCTTCAATTACTTCTTTTGTATCTCTCTTCCATAGAGGAAAAGAACAGTGAATTCCAAATTGATTTAATTGGTTTTCTCTGTAAACTCGTAAGTCTTCCAAAAAAATATCTCCAAATCCCGTGTGGGTGTATCCTTCAGATTTTAATTTAGTAAGGGTTGTTTCCATTTCTAAATTATAAACCTCCATAGTTGGTTCTTCGGGAAGTTCAATTGTGGCAAGAGGAAGCCCAATTACCTGGGCTTGTTTCTCTAATAATTCTCTTCTAAGTCCGTGCATGGAAACGCGATCGTGATGTGCGTTTATAGAAGTAACTAATTTATCTATTTGAAACCGTTCATCTTTTAAAAGATGATAGTAGGCCAATGAAGCGTCTTTTCCAGTACTCCAATTGAAGTATGTTTTTTGCTTTTTGACCATTATTAAATTTAAATAGTAGCTAAAATTTCATTCAAAGTAGCACTTGCTCTCATTGCTTTAGATACGATATCATCATTTGGATAATAATACCCTTTTGTATCTACTGCAACTCCTTGTACCGAATTCATTTCGTTTACAATTGTACTTTCATTAGCAGCAAGTTTTTCTGCAATTGGAGTAAATTCAGCTTTTAATTCAGCATTGTCATTTTGGTTAGCCAATTCTTGAGCCCAATACATTGCCAAGTAAAAGTGAGAGCCTCTGTTGTCCAATTCGTTTACTTTTCTTGATGGCGATTTTCTGTTTGCCAATAATTTAGAAGTAGCATCATCTAAAGTATCTCCCAATACAATTGCTTTTGCATTATTGGTAGTTTCTCCAAGGTGATTGAAAGAAACAGCAAGAGCTAAAAATTCTCCTAAAGAATCCCATCTCAAGTGATTCTCATCATTAAATTGCTGAACGTGCTTTGGTGCAGATCCTCCTGCTCCAGTTTCAAATAATCCTCCACCATTCATCAATGGAACAATAGAAAGCATTTTTGCTGAAGTTCCTACTTCAAGAATTGGGAATAAATCAGTTAAATAATCTCTCAAAACATTTCCTGTTACAGATACTGTATCTTCTCCTTTTACAATTCTTTCTAGTGAGAAATTAGTTGCGTCAATTGGATTCATAATTCTAATATCCAATCCTGCAGTATCGTGATCTTTTAAGTAAGTGTTTACTTTCTTAGTCAGTTCAGTATCATGTGCTCTGTTTTCGTCCAACCAAAATAAGGCTGGTGTTCCAGTAGCTTTTGCTCTTTTCACAGCTAGTTTTACCCAGTCTTGAATTGGTGCATCTTTCACTTGACACATTCTAAAAATGTCTCCTTCTTCTACTGCAAATTCAAATACAGTTTCTCCTGCTTTATTTATAACCGTTACAGTTCCGTTAGATGACATTTCAAAAGTCTTGTCATGCGAACCATATTCTTGTGCTTTTTGAGCCATTAATCCTACGTTAGAAACAGAACCCATTGTTACTGGATCTAATGCTCCGTTTTTTCTACAGAAATCAATTGTAGCTTGGTAAACTCCAGCATACGATCTGTCTGGAATAAGAGCTTTAGTATCTTGTGAATTTCCTTCTGCATTCCACATTTGTCCCGAAGTACGAATCATTGCTGGCATAGAAGCATCAATAATTACGTCACTTGGCACGTGAAGGTTGGTAATTCCTTTGTCAGAATTTACCATTGCTAATGAAGGTCCGTTTTCAAAAGCAGCTTTTAAATCAGCTTCAATTTCAGCTCTTTTCTCTGCAGAAACTTCGTCTAAGTTGCTCAATAAGTTTCCATAACCGTTATTCACGTTTACACCTATTTCGTCAAAAGTAGCTTGATGCTTATCAAATACTGGCTTTAAGAAAGTTCTTACTACGTGTCCAAAAATAATTGGATCCGATACTTTCATCATTGTTGCTTTCAAGTGAACAGAAAATAATACTCCTGAATCCTTAGCATCTTTGATTTCTTTTTCTAAAAATGAAATCAAAGATTTTCTGCTTAATCTAGCAGCATCCACTATTTCTCCATTTTGAACTGGGAAAGCAGTTTTTAAAGTTGTTTTGTCTCCATTTTCAGCAGTAAATTCTATGCTAATAGCATCTTCTTTTGAAAATGTCATAGATTTTTCACTTCCATAAAAATCTCCACTTGGCATACTTGCTACATGAGTTTTAGAGTCTTTGCTCCAAGCTCCCATTGAATGAGGATTGTTTCTTGCGTATTCTTTAACAGCTTTTGGTGCTCTTCTGTCCGAGTTTCCTTCTCTTAAAACTGGGTTCACAGCACTACCTTTTACTTTGTTGTAAAGTGCAAGAATAGCTTTGTCTTCTTCTGTTTCGTTATCTTCTGGAAAATCTGGAATATTAAATCCAGCTCCTTGTAATTCTTTAATTGCAGCTTTAAGCTGAGGTACCGAAGCACTAATGTTTGGTAGTTTAATTATATTAGCTTCTGGCTTTTTTACTAATTTACCTAAAGTAGCTAATGCATCTTCTACTCTTTGGTCTTCATTCAATCTATCAGGAAATAAAGCTAAAATCCTTGCAGCTAAAGAAATATCTTTAGATATCATTTCGATATTAGAACTGCTAGCAAATGCTTTTGCTATTGGTAAGAAAGAATGAGTAGCCAAAGCAGGTGCTTCGTCTGTTTTAGTGTAGATGATAGTAGATTTATCTGCCATGATAATTATAGTTAATTCGTTTTTAAATTGGTGTCTTTAAGACAGTCCAAAATTACGAAATATTTCAAGGATGACGATATTAAATTTGTTTTACTTTTTCATGTGATTAGATTATTTAATTAAAAAAATGACATAAAAAAGCTCCTTTCAAAATCATGAAAGGAGTTTAAGTAAATATTAATGGGTTAGTTCTAGTACATTGCTGCACCTAACAATCCTACAAAGAACATAAGTACGTATAAAGATAGAATTACGATTGCAACAATACCTGCATATTTAAAATGTCTTTTTAAATAATCAAATCCATTTTCATAATCTTGTGCACTACCAGATCTCACTGCTTTCTTCATCTTTTTTGAGAAGTTATACATGTACAAAACAGGGAAGAAATAAATAGCAGCCATGATAAGGTATACAAAAGCTAATATTCCTGCCTGCATTCCTGCCTGCATTCCTCCAAATCTGCCATAAATGAGCTTCCCACTGTAAGCATTAAAAGAGCAGCTAACACTATGAACCCAACTCCTATAAAACCTAATATAGATAAAAACCATTCCACTTAGCTGTTTCTTTAAGAAATGCTTGTGATTTAGATGTAATTTGTGCTCCTCCACTTGAAAGGTCATTGTCTAGTATTGATTCATTCATTATTAATAGTTTGTTTTGGTTAATATACTGCAATAAAGTAATTTTTATCCAATTTTCAAAAATCATGAAAGTTTATTCGCGAAAAAAAGCCACTTAACAAATTAATGTTTAGTGGCTTAAAATACTTAGGAGTTTTCTTTCGAAAATTTACTTTTATCTTTTTTACTCAATCTCAATACAAATAAATGTTATCCTAAGTAGCTTTTTAATAATTTGCTTCTAGACTTTTGTTTTAATTTTCTAAGTCCTTTTTCTTTTAATTGTCTTACTCTTTCTCTTGTTAAGTCAAACTTGTCTCCAATTTCTTCAAGTGTTAATGGATAGGATTGCCCAATTCCAAAATACAACTTAATGATGTCAGTTTCTCTTGCTGATAGTGTTTCTAATATTCTTCCTATTTCATCACCTAAAGCACCTTCTAATAAATCATCTTCGTTAGATTCCTGGTCTGGATTTGCAAATACGGCATACATATCGTTTTCACTATCACTCCCTAGGGGCGCATCCATAGATACGTGTCTTCCAGAAATATGTTGCGCTTTCTTTACTTCTTTTTCAGAAACCTCTAAAGTTTCTGCTACTTCACTAGCAGATGGAGGTCTTTCATATTCTTGCTCTAGGCTAGAATACGCTTTATTTATTTTGTTTATTGATCCAATCTTATTTAAAGGTAATCTCACAATTCTTGCATGCTCTGCAATTGCTTGTAGTATTGATTGACGAATCCACCAAACTGCGTATGAGATAAATTTAAATCCTCTTTTCTCATCAAATCTTTGAGCTGCTTTAATTAAACCTAAGTTTCCTTCGTTTATTAAATCGGATAATGATAATCCTTGGTTCTGATATTGTTTAGATACAGATATAACAAACCTTAAGTTGGCTTTGGTTAATTTTTGTAATGCATTTTCATCACCACCTCTTATTTTAACTGCTAGATCCACTTCTTCTTCTGCTGAGATTAAATCATATTTGCTTATTTCTAACAAGTACTTATCTAGAGATTGTGTTTCTCTGTTTGTAATCTGCTTGGTTATTTTTAGTTGTCTCATGGTATTGGAATTTAGTTAATAATAAAAGTTATTGGTCTTGTACTATTCTTCTTTCTTATATTACGAACGTGTGAGATTCCGGTATGTTACGCTTATTTGTAACGATTAACAGAATTTAACACCTTTATTTATTGAACGGTTACTTCTATTGAGTAATCGGTTTTTGTTTATTCTTTACACTATAAAGTTAAACAAAAATGATTCCTCCACCAAATTTTTGTTTAATTATCCTTAATAATAGTTAAACAAAATATTTTTAGACATAAAAAAAACCTCAAGAATTAACTTGAGGTTTTAACTAACTAATTATAATCTATAGATTAATCTTCTTTCTTTTCAGCTCTTTCTGGTCTGTCTAAAAGAATCTTTCTAGATAACTTATGCTTTCTTTTCTTTGGATCAAATCCTGTTACTTTAAACGTAACCATTTCTCCTACAGAAACTACATCTTCAACTTTATCCGTCTTGTCCCAAGCTAATTCTGAAATATGGATTAATCCATCTTGTCCAGGAACTACTTCTACGAAACATCCAAATTCTTTGATTGATTTCACTGCACCAGTGTAAGTCATTCCTACCTCAATTTGAGGAGGGTTAACAATCAAGTCAATTTTTTCAAGAGCTAATGCCATTCCGTCTCCATCATTAGTCAATACAGAAACTGTTGCAGTTTCTCCATCTGGATTTTCATCTATACTAATTTCTGAATTCGTTTCAGCTTGTAATTCTTGAATTACTTTTCCTCCTGAACCAATGATTGCTCCAATCTTATCAGCTGGAATAATTAAACTCTTGATTCTTGGAGTATGTTGCTTGTATTCTTCGTTTGGAGTAGAGATAGTTTTCATCATTTCTCCTAAGATGTGAGATCTACCAGCTTTTGCTTGTTCAAGAGCTTCAGCTAATACAGTATAAGGAAGTCCTTTTACTTTAATGTCCATCTGGCAAGCAGTGATTCCATTTTTAGTTCCAGTTACTTTAAAATCCATATCTCCAATATGATCTTCATCTCCTAAGATATCAGATAATACAGAGTATGTTCCTTCTTCGTTCATGATAAGTCCCATTGCAATTCCAGATACTGGATTTGTAATTTTAATACCACCATCCATCAATGCAAGTGAACCTGCACAAACTGATGCCATAGAAGAAGAACCGTTAGATTCTAAAATTTCAGATACCAATCTAATTGTATAAGGATTTACATCTGGATCAGTTGGGATAACTTGTTTCAAAGCTCTTTGAGCTAAGTTTCCGTGTCCTACTTCTCTTCTTGATGTTCCTCTTAATGGTCTTGCTTCTCCAGTTGAGAAAGGAGGGAAGTTGTAGTGTAAAGTAAAGTTTTGAGTCTTTTCTTCTACAGCTCCATCAAATCTTTGCTCATCTTTCTTTCCACCTAAAGTAAGTGTAGTAAGTGATTGAGTTTCTCCTCTTGTAAATACAGCAGAACCGTGACAAGATGGTAAGTAAGCTACTTCACTCCAGATAGGTCTGATTTCGTCAGTCTTTCTTCCATCAAGTCTTTTCTTTTCATTCAATACAACATTTCTTATTCCTGCTTTTTGAGCATTTTTGAAATATCCGCTAATGAAAGGACCTTCAGCTTCTAATTCTTCTTCACTTAAAGTAGCAATGTATTCTTCTTTAATAGCTCCAAATAATTGACCTCTTAATTCTTTATCAGCATGACCTGCTCTTGCAACATCTTCACATTTGCTAACTGCAAACGCTTTGATTTTTGCTTCAACAGCTGTATCGTGAGTTTCGTGAGTGTATTCTCTTTTTGTTTCTTTACCTAGTTCTTTCATGAACTCAGCCATAATAGCACATTGTTCTTTTATAACAACATGTGCAGTTTTAATAGCATCAATCATTTCAGCTTCAGAGATTTCGCTCATTTCACCTTCTACCATCATAATGCTGTCTTTTGTTCCAGCAATTACCATGTCCATATCAGCTTTAGCGTTTTGTTCGTAAGTAGGGTTAATTACGAATTCTCCATCTACTCTAGATATTCTTACTTCAGAAACCGGAGTTTCGAAAGGAATATCAGAACAAGCTAGTGCAGCAGATGCTGCGAAACAAGCTAAAGAATCTGCCATGTTCTCATCAGCAGATAATAATTGTATCATTACTTGCGTGTCTGCATGAAAATCTTCTGGGAAAAGAGGTCTAAGAGCTCTATCAACTAATCTCATAGTTAATATTTCATACTCAGAAGGCCTAGCTTCTCTCTTGAAAAATCCTCCTGGGAATTTCCCCGCAGCAGCATATTTTTCTCTATAATCAATTGTAAGTGGCATAAAGTCTACACCTGGCTTTGCATTTTTTGCAGCAACCGCAGTAGCTAATAATACCGTGTCTCCAATTCTAATTTCAACTGCTCCATCTGATTGTTTAGCAAGTTTTCCTGTTTGAATTGTAATTTCTCTACCATCTGGTAGATTCATCTTTTTTGTAATAATATTCATTGTTACGTTTTTTTATTTTTTTCTCGTTTCGTACAAATAAGAAGAGTGAAAAAAATATCTCTTCCTACCTTTTGACCCTTGTGGTCAATGTTTTTAAAATTTCTATATACTAAATAAGGCAACCGCTTAGAAAGGGTTGCCTTATTAAAATGTTATATTATAGGTTGGGTATGAATCAACATTCTGTTACTTGAATGTATCTCTAATTCCAACTTTAGCTATAAGCTCTCTGTAGTTTACAATATCTTTATTTCTGATGTATCTCAGTAATTTTTTTCTCTTTCCTACCATGATTACAAGTGATCTTTGAGTATTGTAATCTTTTCTGTTCGTTTTAAGGTAGTCAGTTAAGTGCTTAATCTTTTCAGTAAAAAGTGCAACTTGCCCCTCTGCAGAACCTGTGTTTGTTTCAGAACCTCCGTAGGTTTTGAAAGCTTCTTTCTTTATTTCTTTATCTAAATTCATCTTGTGATTTTATTACCTTTTCTGTTTTAAGAGTGCAAATATAAAAATAACTTCTCGGTTTACACAAGTATTTGTTCAAAAGTTTATCTCCTGATACTTATTTTGATAGGCTTTGTGAAGATAGAGTAATTCATGCTCTAATTTTCAGTAAATAAGGAGAAAGTCTGTAGTTATTTTTCTAAATTTAAATCCGCAATAAAAAGCTAGCCAATTTCCTTAAATGAAAGAAACCACCTTCATAGATAAAAACAAAGAGAAATGGCACGAATTCGAAAAGTTGTCCCGAGCTAAAAGCACTGACCCTGACAAGTTAAGCGAACTTTTTGTTGAGTTAACTGAAGATTTATCTTACGCTAAAACATTTTATCCAAAACGTACAGTTAGAGTATACCTTAACTATTTGGCGCAAAAGGTTTTTATGTCTTTTCATAAACAGAAGAAAGGTTTTTTGAGAGATTTCGCTCTTTTTTGGATTCAAAAATTACCTCTTGAGATGTACAGAAGTAGAAATCAGTTTTTTCATGCTTTCTTATTTTTGGCAGTTTCGGTTCTTATAGGTTGTGTATCTAGTTTTATTGATGAGGATTTTGCTCGTGTAATAATGGGAGATGGTTACATGAATATGACTGAGGAAAATATTAATTCGGGTGATCCAATGAAAGTTTACAAAGAAATGCCCGAGGGTTCTATGTTTTTGTGGATTACTCAAAACAATATTAAGGTGGCTTTTATCACCTTTATTTTAGGAGTTTTCTTTTCTATTGGTTCAGTCTTTATGCTTCTTCGTACTGGGTTTATGTTGGGTGCTTTTCAGTATTTCTTTTATTCCAAAGGATTATTTCTTACTTCGTTTCTTACGATTTGGATTCACGGAACTTTAGAGATTTCGGCAATTGTAATAGCTGGTGCCGCAGGAATTGTAATGGGAAATGGATTGTTGTTCCCTAAAACATTAACCCGTACACAGTCATTTCAGATAAGTGCCAAAAGAGGAATGAATATTTTATTGGGAACTGTCCCTATATTCATTGTTGCTGGTTTCCTTGAAGGATATGTTACAAGGCATACCGAAATGAGTTCATTTTCTAAATGGTTCATTATTTTGTTTTCTTTAGCTTTTGTGGTTTACTATTACATTATTTACCCAAGAATGGTAGCTAAATCTTTCCCAGATGATTTAAGGGTGGAGGAAAAACCAGCTCACCAAGAGTCAGCTGCAATCCAAAAACACAGAATTAGAGAAATATCGGGTGTGTTTTACGATACATTTAGGTTTTATAAGACTTACTTTTTGAATATTGGAACCATTATAGTTGCCGTGATTTTACCACTTGCAATTATATACTTGTCTGCACTTTATTATTTTAGTCCAATTGCCGATTATGATTTAACAATGGAAGAGCTTGGAGCTTTTATCATGTCAGGATTAGATCATTTTACGTGGACTGGCTTAATTGCCAATGTTGCTTTTATATCGTTAAATATAGCTACAGTTGTTCACTGTTTTCAATTTCTTGAGAAACCAAATTCAAAACCATTTCTACAAATTTGGATAAAGGAAATTTGGCCTTATTTTATTAAAGCTTTTATAATTACTCTTTTGCTTTATTCTTTGTTTTTCTTCACTCCTTTTTATGTCTCACTACTATTTATTTTACTGATGCCATTTGTATTGAATGTGTTTTACCCAGCAATATCTAGCGAGAATTCATTTGCTGATGGAATAAATAAAGGATTAAGTTATGGATCCAAATCTTGGGGTAACTCTTTGTTGGTATTCATTCTTATGTTGGCTATGGTTTATTTTTTCTCTTGGTTGTATCACAATCCTATATTCGAAGATTTTGATATTAAATCACTGATGTTAGATGAAATTATAGATTGGCACACATTAACTGTATTCGATAATTTTATGACTATCAGGAATTTTATTTCTTCACTATTTGTGATGATGCTGATTCAGTTATTAATTCCATTATTGGTAATCGCTTTTTCTTTTCAGTTCTTAAGTACTCAAGATAAAGAAGAGGCTATTGGACTAAAGAAGAGGATGAAGAAATTTGGGAAGGGAAGCAAAATTTATGAAAAAGTAGGATGAGAATAATTAAAGTCACATACTTGTTTTTGACGCTCTTACTAGCATTTTCTTCTTCGCTTATTAGCCAAGAATTTGAGGATAGTGATGCCCACAAAAATTACTTAAAAGAAGATTATGAGATCAAGAAGTTTGATCAGAAAAGGTGGGAAGAGATAAGAAAAGGAGTTTCGGAAGGATACTCAAGTGATGATTTTGAATGGTACGAAGATAGCGAAGGAAAGAGCGAAAGATTACAAGATTCTGACAATCCTTATACACGTAGTAAGAGAGAATATCGAGAATACAGAAATACCAAAAAAGCTGAAAGAGTAAAACGTTTGCCCAAAAAGGAACGAGAAGCTTATCGTGAAAAGGAACAAAGAAGAAATAATTCGACTGGCTCAGGAATCTTTTCTGGATTTGGAACAGTCATAGCAATTCTGGTAATATTAGGTTTTGCAGCATTAATATTTTACTTGTTTTTTAATGCTCCAATAGAACTCCCATCTAAAAAAATCTCTAAAGATTTGGAAAGTGTTATCCCAACAGAAATTCCCAAAACCGAATTGGAATTATTGCTTGACAAAGCTCTTTCTAAAGAAGACTACAGAGAAGCAATTCGTATTTATTTCATATTCATTATAAGAGGATTAATAATTAAAGATTGGATAGTGTGGGAGAAAGAGAAAACCAATTTTTCTTACCTCATTGAAATGCGAAACAAACCTTATAGCGAAGAATTTGAAACTACCGTTTCAGTTTATGAAATTGTGTGGTATGGCGAAAGAATATTGACAAAAGAAGAGTATTTATCATTAGAGCCAAGGTTTAAAAATTTGGTAAAGAACTTAGATAAGTAAATGAATAATAAGACAAAAATAGGATTGCTAATTGCTGTAGGTTTAGGCCTCATGGTGTTGCTCTATGTCTTATCGCCTGAGGTTGAGAAAAAAGAAAAACCTGTAGAAAAGGAAAAGCCAACAAAAGAACTTTTTGGCCAGAAGCTCAACAAAAATGGACTTTATATATTTTATGAGTTGCTAAAAACTCATCCAAATGTAGCTTCGCTAAAAACAATTGAAGACCCCATTGATTCTACTTTAATTGCTAATGTAGATTCTTTACCGTCTATATATATGTTGATAGATGAAGAAATACAAATTTCTAGAACTGCTATAAAGGGTATTATGAAATTTGTAGAGGAAGGAAATCATGCTTTTGTTTCTTTAGATGACTTCAGCAATGAGTTTAAATATGAGTTTACTTTCGGTAAGTTGCTTGAAACATACGAAGAAGAGGTGATGAGTATAGCGCTTACTCACGATTCTTTAAAATACATCACTTCTTATCCTTTACAGAAGTTCAAAAATGATAGAGCAACCAATCATCAATGGGGATATTTTGATTTAGATAATTTAAGGAGATCAAAAAATGACGTAGCAATTTTGGGATATGAAACCTACTATGAGCATCCAATTTTCATTAAGATTCCTCATGGTAGAGGATACTTCTATTTACACTCTGTTCCCGAAATGTTCATGAACGAATCTATGTTTAATGAAAAAGGATTGGAGTATGCACAGAGATCATTATCTAGTTTGCCCAAAGGGAATTACAAATGGCACAGTCATCTTAATTATTGGGATAAGAAGTATGATATAAATAATTTTCCAGAGGAAGGAATTGTGCGTGAAAGTCCAATACAATATATATTAAAAGATCAAAACTTGAGGTATGCTTATCTGCTACTTCTGTTCTCGCTTTTTGCCTATGTGATTTTTGGATTAAAAAGAAAACAAAAGATTATTCCAACAGTAGAACCCAACAATAATACATCATTGGAGTTTGTAGAAACTGTTAGTAGATTGTACCTAAAACAAGACAAACATTATAAATTTATAAAGCATTACGAGCAGAGTTTTATTCATTTTATAAAGGATAAATATTACATTTCTTCGCCAAAAATTGACAAAGAATATATTGCAGCCGTAGCTTTAAAATCCGATATTGAAGAAGAAAAGATTTTGCAAATATTTAAACGATTTGAAAGAGCAAAAAAATCTTATGATTTCAGCTCGGATCAACTGATAGTATTGCACAAAAAGATAGAGTATTTTTATAAAAATTGTAATTAACAATTCATGGAAGAACAAAATAACCCAGCCGAGGATAACGAAAAAAAGATAGATGATATCTTTATTCCTGAAGAAGAAACTAATACTAATGAGCCAACAGCTGATGGTGTTATGGACGAATTAATAAGCACAGAAATACCTACAACTCTTGATCCAGGATTTCAATTTGAATCTAGTTTGGAGCTTGGTTTTCTAAGAACCAAAGTGAATGAAGCTAGAGAACAAGCATCTAAATTCATAGTAGGGCAGGAGGAAATGATTGATTTACTGTTGATTGGTATTTTTACTAACGGACATATTTTACTCGAGGGAGTTCCTGGTATTGCCAAAACGCTTTCTGCAAAAGTACTTTCCAAATGTTTGGATACAGAATTTAGTAGAATTCAATTCACACCAGATTTAATGCCGTCTGATATTTTGGGTACTTCTGTTTTTAACATGAAAACCTCAGAGTTTACATTTAATAAAGGACCAATATTCTCTAATATTATATTGATTGATGAAGTAAATAGAGCTCCAGCCAAAACTCAAGCCGCTTTGTTTGAAGTAATGGAAGAGCGTCAAATTACTTTTGAAGGAATTAAGTATGAGATGGATTATCCATTTATTATTATCTCTACGCAAAACCCAGTAGAACAGGAGGGAACATACAGTTTGCCAGAGGCTCAATTAGATAGATTCTTATTCAAAGTAATACTCGATTATCCTACACTGGAGCAAGAGCAGGAAATATTGAATAAGTACAAAAACACAACACTTTCTCCTAATTTAGATGATATAGTAAAAGTATTTTCTAAAAAGGATTTAAAGAAGATTCAAGACTTAGTTACCGAAATAAAAATTGAAGATAATCTACTCTCTTACATTGCAAAAATAACTCACAGTACTCGTAATCACGGGAAGTTGTATTTAGGAGCTTCACCAAGAGCTTCACTTGCTATGGCCAAAGCTGCAAAAGCAATGGCAGGAATAAGGGGACGTGATTTTATCACACCAGATGATATTCAATCGGTAGCAAATCATGTGTTAAACCACCGTATTATTTTAACTCCTGAGGCCGAAATGGAAGGGATGACTTCACAATCGGTAATTCAAGAAATTATTCACTCGATAGAAGTTCCAAGGTAATTGGGTTAAATGAGACACTTGTTTTTAAAAAATAGACTTTTTCTTTTCTTGCTAATCGTAGCGATTGGCTTTACTGTAAGTTTTGGTTTCCCTTTTTTATTTCCAGTTTTTCAAATTGCTCTTTATGCAGTAATAGCTCTTTTATTAGTTGATGTTTTTATCCTGTTTAACAGAAAACAACAAATCTCAGCCGATAGAACAATGGCAAACCAATTATCATTGGGAGATGAAAATAAGATAAGTATTGAGATTTCTTCTTCGTATACCATTCCTCTTGAGGTTGAGGTGATTGATGAAATGCCATACCAACTTCAAAAAAGAGATACAAGTTTTAAATTTTCATTATCACCACAGAATAAAAGACAAATAGTATATTCCATAACACCACTGGAACGAGGAGTTTCTGAGTTTGGTAATATCAATGTTTTCGTGTCTTCTGTTTTGGGATTTGCCCAAAGAAGGTATGTTTTGGACAGAAAAGTAACAGCAGGGGTTTACCCATCTATATTACAAATGCGAAAGCACGAGTTTCAGGTTTTTAATAAATCCTCGCAAAACCAAGGGGTTAAAAAAATGCGAAGACTAGGAAATACCAATGAGTTTGAGCAGATAAAAGAATATGTGAAAGGAGATAATTACAAACACATTAATTGGAAGGCAACAAGTAGAAAAAACAAGTTGATGGTGAACCAATATCAAGATGAAAAATCTCAGCAGGTTTATTGCATTATTGATAAAAGCCGTTCTATGAAAATGCCTTTTGACGGACTTACTTTACTTGACTATGCTATTAATAGTAGCTTGGCAATGAGTAATGTGGCTATTAAAAAAGGAGATAAAGCAGGGTTAATTACTTTTTCGGATAAGATAGGAACACAATTAAAAGCTACAAAAAACGCTACCCAGCTAAAGCGAATTATGGAGGTTCTTTACAACCAGAAAACAGAATTTTTGGAAGCTAATTACGACCTTCTTTATCAAAGTGTAAAGCAAACTGTAAAGAGTAGAAGTTTGCTTTTGATGTACTTGAATTTCGAAAGCTTTTATTCTCTTAAACGAGCTTTACCAATGCTGCGAAGATTGAATAAAAGTTATTTGATTATAGTAATATTTTTCGAAAACACAGAGATTAGTAAAGCTAGTGTTATGAATTGCGAAGATGTTGCTGATGTTTATCTAAAAACATTTGCTCAAAAATTCACTGATGAAAAAAGAATGATGGTTCAGGAGTTAAGGAAATACGGAATACAATCAATTCTGTCCAAACCAGAGGAACTATCAGTTAATTCTATTAATAAGTACTTGGAACTAAAGTCCAGAGGAATGATATAAAACCATTATGGAACAGAAGACATACAGCCATCTGGATATTTATAAGCTAATTTTTGAAACTTCTACTGAGGGGATTTTAGTTTGTAACAAAAAAGGAGAGATTAAGCTCGCAAATAGCTCAATGCTTGATTTGTTTGGGTATGAAAGAGAAGAGATAATAGATCAAAAAATAGAATTCTTATTACCCGATTCACTTAAAAAACTTCATGTAACGCATAGGGATGGTTACTCCAAAGCACCTAAAAAAATGCAAATGGGTGAAGGAAGAGATTTATTTGGACTAAAAAAAAATGGAGACAAGCTTCCTCTAGAAATTAGTTTAAATCACATGACCATAGAAGATGACTTTTTTGTTATGGCCTAGGCACTTCCAAATGTAAAAGGCACAGCCAATGCCAATGCACAGCCCACAATAAGTATTGAAACTACCACATTCACGGTTTTACTCGTATCAATTGAGATCCAGATAGCAGCTGCAACTATTGAAATAGCAAGTACACCCCAAGTAAAATATTTACTTAATCGAGTATTTAGTTTGGAGTAGCCACTTTCTTCTTGCTCAAAAGCCGATTGATTCCAAAGGTGAGTCAAGTAACTTTGGTTTACTTTTTCTAGCACTTCTACTTTTAGGATTCCTTCATCCAATAAGTTTAGATTTTCCAATAGCCAAACACAGGAGCTGCAGTGAATTTGAGGCAAAAACAATGTTACTCGGCATTGTGAGTCACTTTTAAAATCATAAAATTCTTCGGCAATTTCCTCATTTTCCAGAAACTGATATTTATTTCCTGCTTCAGTTGGTCGTGTTCCAGGTTTTTTTTCAATATCGTAATATTGGTTTAAACCATTGTCACTCAATATTTCAAAAACCATTTTACAGCCATTACAACAAAAGACTTTGTCGTCAAGTTTTATCTCAACATGACAATCGTCTCCGCAGTGGTAACAAGCGTTTAGTTCTTTCATTTAGAATTTCTCAAGAAAAATAATACTCCTTTATTGATAGAACAAAATTAAGGATTACACTAAGTTTAAATAAGACAGAGCACTCAAATTTGTATGAATAATATCATAATTTGAATTTGAAAAGGATTGTTTTTTCAGAGTTAATCCTCTAAAAACCACTCTGAATAACTGTTAGCAGTTTCATTCATTTTGGCATAAACAAGAGTAACTTCTTTTGGTAATTTAACCGAAACAACCTCTACAATTTCTTTCAATAAATTCTCGCAAGTTGGGTGGTAATCTACGTAAATCGTTTTCTCGTTATTTTCTTCAATTCCTTTAAATCGAGAGTCAGATTTAAGAATTAATGCATGATCAAGTTTATCTACAACCTCTTCGTTAACAATGTCTTTTAAGTCAGTAAAATCGATTACCATTCCCACATTTGGTTGGGAATTGTCTTCGTTTACTGGACCAAGAACTGTTACTGTTAGTTTATAAGAATGCCCATGAATATTACGACACTTACTATCATGCATATCTAGCGCATGTGCAGTTTCAAAAGCAAATTCCTTGGAGACTCTTATTTTTTTCATTTTAGAATTGGTTTATTTGTAAAAGTACAGTTTTTGCTTTATTTCAAAAAACTAACTTTAAATAAATGAGTCTTATTCAAAAGATAAAGTGTTAAGCATTGTCTCTAATCCCATCATATAAGTACGTTTTGCAAACTTTGGTCCATATAAATGAGCTTCAATAGTTACAATTCTTCCTCTGTCCTCATCTACTAATGAGATATTAATAAATGGCCCACCTCTAAATCCGTTCACCATACTATATAATCCTCTTATTTCGTAGGCATAGGTGTTTTTAAAAAGGCGTTCTTTTTCAAAGCTTGGAGCTAAACTAGTGTCTGCAGTTTGCATGTAAGAGTTAGCTGATTTTCCTTTAAAGTATTTTCCAACTATTGAGTCACGCTTAGCGATTAGTGCTTCTTTATTAAACTGTTTTTTGTCAGTGTATGGGTAATGATAAATCACTATAAACTCTTGAAGGTCTCCTGGTTTCTGTTGTTTTTCTGATACCAATCTTCTTCTTTCCAAAATTGCAACTTCATCATTATTAATACTAAGTTGCATGTCATTAGGAACAGTAATCGATAGTTTGTGTTTCTTTAGTAAATCTGTTTCTGCTAAGAAGTTTTTATTTCTGATAAGGTTTATTTTCATTCTTTCAATTTCAAGTTCAATAAAGTGATCTTGGATTTCTTGGGAATGACTAGTAAATATATCGTACAAATCTTGCTGACTTTTACCCATAATTGTGACCATGCTTTGGTCTCTTGCCCATATGTCACTAGAGTAGCTAATTCCTGGTTTTAATTTGGGGTTTAGAGTGATTTCAAATTCGAGTATATTTTTTTGCTTTTTACTTCCCATACCAAACTCTCTAGGGGAAGAATGTGCTACATCAAAAAGGTATTCTTCGTTAGGGTAATAAGATAAAAGAGGAGCTATTTGTTCTTGAACTATATTTCCAAACCTTCCTTTCCAAAGCATTTCTGGCATTATAACATCAATACGTCCTTGAGTTCCAATAGAGTTAGGTTTGTAGCTATCACTATTTTCATCAGTTGTACAAGCAATTAAGCTCATTATTATTATTAAAGAAAAAAGTAGTTTTTTCATGGTTGAATTTTTATTGATTGGAACAAAATTAATACCAATTATAGTTGGTTGATAGTTAATAATTTTACGGTTGTTATTAGAGTTATCCGTTTTGGATAATCTTTATTTTTTTTCCAAGTTTAAGATTTCCAGAGTTCAATCCAGGATTGTGGTTCATTAAATCATCTACGCTAACTCCTTCGTGGGCTACAGCTATATCCCATAAAGTGTCACCATCTTTAATAGTGTACAATAAATAACTTTGTCCAGGCTCTAGAGCAGGAGGAGTAGTTGGTTTTGGTTTTGCTGCTGCAACTTCAGTTTTCTTACCTTTTCTTGAATATATTGTAAGTAGTTGACCAATTTTTAAATTGTTGCTTTTCAGATTATTCCATCTTTTAATGTCACTTACTTTACAATCAAATTTATCTGCAATCTTACCAAGATAGTCTCCGCTTTTTACACGATATTTTATTTTTTTACCGCTTCCTTTTTGTGCCACATACTCTGGAATAGAATAGTTTTTTTTCAATATTGCACTCAATGAATATATTGATGCTTGATTATTTAAAAATATTCCAACCTTATCAGAAGGTAAAAATAAGCACATGTTTTCAGCACGATTAGGAATAACATTGTGATAGTAGCTAGGGTTAAGGTATCTTAAATATTCAGTTGGTGTATTGATAAAACGAGAAACAACCTCTAAATCAACTCTTTCATTTACCCAAAGAGTATCCATTTCATCATACTTAGCAAGAGGCTTCATTGGATATATTTGATAATCTACAGCATAATTCATCATGTAATTCATAGCAATAAATGCAGGTACATAACCTTGAGTCTCTTTAGGTAAATAGGGTAGGATTTCCCAGTAATTTCTTTTACCTCCAGATTTTCTTATTGCTTTGTTCACGTTTCCTCCTCCAGCATTATAGGCAGCTAAAGCTAGTTCCCAATTGTTGTAAATTTCAAATAAGCGAGATAAATGTTTGCAAGCTGCTTCGGTAGATTTATAAGTATCTCTTCTTAAATCTACGTAGGAATCAGCTTCCAATCCATATATTTTACCTGTGTTGTACATAAATTGCCAAAGTCCTGCCGCACCTGCCCAAGACTCGGCATGTGGCTTTAGTGCTGATTCCACAATTGGTAAATACTTTAGCTCCATTGGGAGTTTGTATTTTAAAAGCATTTCTTCAAAAATCGGAAAATAAGTCTCTTTCCTAGCTAAAAAAATTGACATTGATTTTCTTCTTTTCTCATACATTCTTATGTATTCTAGGCTCACTCTGTTATAACTCAACTCCATGGGAGTGTTGTCATCCAGTATATAAAGTTTGGTTTTTATCTCCTCGTTTGTAAAGGTTGGGGCTAAGGAAGAATTATCGTTTTGATCAAAATCAAACCCTTGAAATTCGTTACCCATTCTTTTGTAAAAAAGAATCATGCTATCCATTGCAACTACTACAGGGTCATCTTGTGAAATCGCATAATGATACATCATCATTGAATCCAATTCAGACATTTTTTGAGGAAGAGTGTCTTGGCTTTTTAGTGTAAAACTAACAAGGCCAAAAAGAATAAAAAGTGACTTTTTCATCTTAATTTATCGAGTAATTACTGTAGATTCTACTTTGTTACTTTCAGTTAAGCTTCTGTCAACTAAAGTTATTTTATACATCACAGTATCCGATTGAGATGATAAAGGATTAAAATAAGAAGGTTCAAGAGTAACTTCAATTTTTCCTTTTAATGCAGTGTTATTTCCATTAGGAGTTAAGTATGGAACTCGGTATAAAAAAGAAATGTCATTTCCAGATAAATCTTTTCCTCTAACCCATCCAAGAGCATCATCTTTCTCGTAGTATTCCAAAAACAAGTTGTGGTGGTACAATTTATCTGGGGCAAAATTTCCAGTAGTATCCGACTCTTTATAGCCAATATCTCCATCACCATCAGTAAATGAAATTGTAAGAACTGCAGAATCTCGCATTACCGAAAAACTATCGAATTCAATGATTGGTTCCAAAGGAAATTCTTGTGGTTTTAAGCAAGAACTCAAAACCAAAGCAAAACATATCACTATAAAACTTATCTTTGTGGTCATTAGCTGTGTTATAATTGTAGTATAAAATTAATGAAAATTCTTGAGCCAAGCATAGAAAGTATTTTTAATATCCAAACAGATGAACAATTTGAGGGTTTAGCCCTTGATGTTTTTCGATTTCAAGCTAGCGAAAATAAGGTGTACAAAGAGTTTTTAGAATGTCTTAAAATCAATCCATCCGATATTTTAAGTATTGATCAGATTCCTTTTTTACCAATTTCTTTTTTTAAATCACTCAAAGTTGTGAGCAAATCAACTCACGAAAAAATATTTAAAAGTAGTGGAACGGGAAATCAAACTAGAAGTCAACATTTTGTGAGTTCTTTAGATATATATCAACAGTCTTTTACAAAAGGGTTTCAGCACTTTTATCAAAGTCACAAAAACTATACGATTTTAGCCTTATTACCCTCTTATTTAGAACAAGGAGATTCTTCTTTAGTTCATATGGTTAGCTCATTTATTGATGATAACAAGACTAATGGAAGTCAGTTTTATTTGCATAATCACCAAGAGCTAAATGAAAAAATTATTGAATTAGAGAAAGAAGAAAAACCTTTTATACTAATAGGCGTTAGCTATGCTTTGTTAGATTTTATCGAGAAGTTTTCTCAAAAAATGAAGAAGGGAATTGTTATGGAAACTGGTGGGATGAAAGGTAGAAGGAAAGAAATGACAAAAGAAGAACTCCATGACGAACTTGCTAAAGGTTTTGGCTGTGAAAAAATTCACTCTGAGTATGGGATGACAGAGCTTCTTAGTCAGGCATATTCCAAAGAGAATGGAGATTATAATTGTCCTCCTTGGATGAAAGTATTGACAAGAAGCACAACAGATCCATTTGAATATACAAGTATAGGAGCAAGAGGATTAATTAATGTAATTGATTTAGCGAATATTAATTCATGTTCATTTATAGCAACTGATGATGTTGGGCTTATTAAAAGTGATGGTTCATTTAAAGTACTTGGAAGATTCGATTCCTCTGAAATTAGAGGATGTAATCTAATGATTAACTAACAAAACTTAATTTAGGTCAAAAAAAATATTTGTTATAAATTTGCATGGAATAAAAGCAGTGGCAAGGTTATTGTTTACATTCTATTATTATAAAAAAAAGTAAAACTTGTTATGAAAAAAATATTGATTGCATTATTAGCCCTATCTGTAATATTAACTTCTTGCTCTAGTAAAGTTCCATTTACAACAGGAGAACAAACTAAATACAAATTATCTGATGATGATGTTAAGAGTTTACAATTCTATACAATGGGAGATATCGTGATTACTAATGGTAAGAGTGATAAATCAAATACAACAGAAGACGGAGAATTAGTGATTAAAGATGAGCAGAACCAAAACAAAGTGATTATTCCTTCAGGAACAAGAGGTGTAGTTGAAAAAGTTGATGGTGATATGCTGTTTGTTAGTTTCGAAGAAGGAAAAAATCTTAAATTTAAAGCAAGTCCAACAGATGGAAAGTACAGGATAAAATCGGATAGATTTGATGCTGCTAAAAGAATCGGAATCGTAAATTACGGAGGAGAAGAGTACACAGTTAACACTCAGAGTTTAAAGGCTTACCTAGTATTTAAATTAAAGAATAGTACTAAGAGACAAAGTAATGCTCGTTCAGTAAAAGGAAGAAAATTATAAACGTTAATCAATAAAAATTTTAAAAGGTCTGGATCTAATCCAGACCTTTTTTTTGTGCTTAATTGCTTAATTCAAAAGAATAGTTTTTCTTTGAGCTCTGAATGAAGAAACTAGTGTATTACATAGGAGCACCTTTTAGGTTATTGTACAAAATTTATTTTGTATTGGTATTTGCTGTTTTAGCAATCCCTTTTTACCCTATTTTCTTTTATTTATTAAGAACAGATAAAAAGATACATACAGCATTTAAAGTAAAAAGAATTTGGGCTTGGTTGTTACTTTTTTTAACTGGGATTAAGGTTAAGAAAATTAACAAACACCTACTTCCAAAGCCTCCTTATGTTATCTGTGCAAACCATGCGTCTTACCTGGATATTGTTATAATGTTTATTGCAATTCCCGAAACATTTTTGTTCTTAGGTAAAGCAGAATTACTTAAGTGGCCAATCGTGCGAATATTTTTCAGAAATATGGATATTCCTGTTGACAGGACCAACGGTGTTAAAGCACGTAAATCAATAGAATTAACTAAGCAGGCAATCCAAAAAGGATATTCAGTTGCTATTTTTCCTGAAGGACTTATTCCTTCTGAAAATATCCCTAAAATGATGCCATTTAAAAAAGGAGCCTTTGTTTTAGCAGTTTCTCAAGAAGCACCAATAGTGCCTATTACTTTCACTACTAATTGGAAGTTATTCTCCACAGAGGTTGACCCATTTGGAGGTGGAAGACCAGGAATAGCTAAGGTTGTATTTCACCCTGCGATTAATACAATAAATAAAACAGATAAAGATATTCCAGAATTGATTCAAGCTACCTTTGATGTAATTGATAGTAAACTAAAATAGAGAGGTAGAATAGTTTTATTTCTGTATCATTTTTGGCATATTTGTATAAATTATTTCACCATGGAAATTACTAACGAAACTATTGATAAATTGGCAGTACTAGCCAAATTACAATTTAAAGAAGGGGACAAAGAAAGTATCCGAAAGGATTTGTCTAAGATTATAGCTTTTGTAGATAAAATTGATGAATTGGATACAGAAGGAGTAGAGCCATTAATTCATATTAACAGAGAAGTTAATGTGTTGAGAGAAGATGAAGTCAGTGAAACTATTACGCAAGTACAAGCCTTAAAAAACGCTCCAAGCAAAGATTCAGATTACTTTAAAATCGCTACCGTTCTTAAGAAGTAATTTGTTTTTAAATAGCAAGTAAAATACCGTTAAATTTTGTTAATTTAGAATTGTTATAAATAAGGTTGAAACACCAAAAAAACATGTTCTATATCATATAAAAAATAGACAACAATGGTACATTTGTTGCATTATTAGAAATACCAGAAATTCTTAATATGAACTTATATCTATCCAGAAAATTGAAAATCAAAGAGTTATCTTTATATTTTTCCATTATTCTTTTTTCACTGCTTTCTTTTAGCAGTTCAGCACAAGAAGGTAAAGCCCTTTTTAAACAAAACTGTGCTTCTTGTCATCATCCATTAAATAACGGAACAGGACCAGCTCTTCAAGGAGCTAGCGATAAGTGGAAAGCTGCAGGAGATGACATTAATAAATGGATTAAAGGCCCAGCTTCCCAAATTGCTGCAGGTGTTCCAAGTGCAATAGCAATTAAAGACTATGACGCATCTATGATGCCAGGTCAAGCAGTTAATGATGATGAAATTGCTGCTATTATCGAATATATTGATGGATATGTTAAGATTGTAGTGCCAGGAGATGTTGCTGTTGCAGGTGGAGGAACTGATGGAGGAGCCAAATCAAGTAGTTCTTGGTTAATGTGGTTAATCATTGGAGGTGTTCTTTCTATGTTAATTGTTGCATTATGGGGAGTTCGTAAGCAATTGTTTTATGCTGTATCTGAAAAAGAAGATGGAGTTGAAATAACTGAAGAAGAATCTGTAACTGACGAAGTTAAAGGATGGTTAAGAAGAAACTTGAAATTAGTAAGTGTTCTTGCTTTTATCATTACCTGTACATTGGCTTATTATGGAGCTGAACAGTTATATAAAGTAGGTCTTATTCCAGAGAACTATAATCCTGAGCAACCAATCGCATTCTCTCATAAGATTCACGCAGGTACAAATGAAATTGATTGTCAGTATTGTCACAATTCAGCCTCTAAAAGTAAATCAGCAGGGATTCCAACAGTGAATGTTTGTATGAACTGTCACAAAGGAATTCAAGAAGTAGCAAGCGAAACTGGTACAGCTGAAATTGCTAAAATTCATGAAGCAGCAGGTTGGGATAAAGAAAATAGACAATATACCGGAAAGACTGAACCAATTAGATGGGTGAAAGTTCACAACATGCCAGATCACGTATATTTTAATCACTCACAACACGTAACAGTTGGAGGAATAGAATGTGAAAACTGTCATGGTGATGTAAAAACTTACACTACTGGAAAAATTTCAGGAACTGAAACTATTAATAACCTTGAAATTGAAGGAAAGAAAATAGTGAAGCTTACTAGACCATTATTAACAATGGGATGGTGTATCGAATGTCATAACACTGCTGAGGTGCAAACTGGAGGTAATAAATACTATGATGAAATTCACGAAAGATTGAAATCAGACAAAGAATTATACAAAAGTGTAATGGAAGATGGTGTGGTGAAAGTGAAAGAGTTTGGAGGATGGGAATGTTCTAAATGTCACTATTAAAAATAAAACTAGCTTAATTGATTTATGAGTAAAGTCAAAACATATTGGAAAGGAATAGAAGAAAAAGAGCAATCTGATTCTTTTATGGAAAAAAGTAAAAATGAATTTCCTGAAGAGTTAACGGCTCAAGAGTTTTTAGCAGATGAAAATATTGCTGAAAGTTCTACCAACCGTAGAGACTTTTTGAAATTTATGGGATTTAGTGTTGCAGCAGCTACTTTAGCAGCCTGTGAAACTCCAGTTATTAAGTCTATACCTTACGTTAACAAACCAGAAGATATTACTCCAGGTGTTGCAAACTGGTATTCTTCTACTTATTGGGATGGGAATGATTACGCAAGTATCTTGGTTAAAACAAGAGAAGGGCGTCCTATCTTTATTAAAGGAAACAAGAGTTTTGGAATAAATAAAGGAGCAACAACTCCAAGAATTATTTCTTCAGTACTTTCTTTATATAATGGAGCAAGGTTGCAAATGCCAATGGCAAACAACTCAAAGGCAACTTGGAGCACTGTAGATAAAGAAATCAAAAAAGGATTAGAAGCAGCAGTTGCAAAAGGAGGAAAGGTAAGAATTATGACTAGTTCTACTGCAAGTCCATCAACTGATGCAATTATAAATGAATTTATAGGAACACTAGCTGGAGCAGATGCTAAAGTAGTGACTTACGATTCAATATCTTATTCAGGAATAAAAACTGCAAACAATAACTCTTTTGGAAAAGCAGTAGTTCCAGAATACAATTTCGATCAAGCAAAAGTAATAGTAAGTATTTCAGCTGATTTTTTAACCAATTGGTTATTATCAACTGAAAACATGGCTGGTTACACTCAAAACAGAAAGCCAGATAACGATTGGATGTCTAAGCATTTCCAATTTGAGTCAGTAATGACTACAACTGGATCTAATGCAGATGTTCGTATTCCTATAAAGCCATCTGAAGAAGGTTTAGTAGCAGCAGCAATTCTTAAACACTTAACAGGAACTTCTGTTCCAGGTGTTACAGTAAATGCTGATTTAATGGAAAGAACTAAATTGGTAGCTTCTGAATTAAAAGCTAACCAAGGAAAATCATTAGTTGTTGCAGGAAGTAACTGTTCTGGAACACAAACTATAATTAACGCAATTAATAATGCACTAGGAAGTTACGGTTCTACAATAAACCTAAACAACCCGGTAAGTATTGCTAATGGTAATGATGCAGAAGTTGAAACTTTGGTAAAAGAAGTTGAAGCAGGTCAAGTAGATGCATTATTCTTATATGGAGTTAATCCAGCATATACATTGCCAAATGGAGATAAATTTGCTGAAGGGTTAAAGAAATTACCACTTACAGTATCATTTTCTCAACATGCAGATGAAACTGCATCAAACTGTAAATTTATTTGTCCAGATAATCATTATTTGGAATCATGGAATGATTTTGCTCCAAAAGCTTCGCACTATGCAGTAGCTCAGCCAGCAATCAGACCTTTATATGATACGTACCAAGCACAACAATCTTTCTTAGTTTGGAGTGGAAAAGCTGCAAGATCAGGAAAAGACTCAAGAGTAGTTTACGATTACATTAAATCTAAATACTCAGGAGATTGGAATACATTGGTTCACAATGGTTCTGTTGATATGCCAGTAACTTCTGGAGCAGGTTCAGCATTTGCTGGAGATTTAGGAGCTGCAGGAGCATTAGTTGCTTCAAGAGCAAAAATGACTGGAGATGTAGAAGTAATTTTATATCAAAAGAATGGAATTGGAGATGGTCAACAAGCTGCTAACCCATGGTTACAAGAGCTTCCAGATCCTATTACAAAAGTAACTTGGGATAACTACATCACAATGTCTAGAACAGATGCTGAGGCAGGTGGTTACAACATTATCTTAGGAGAAAGAGATGAAGCTTCTTTAGCTGAAATTGAAGTAAACGGAACTAAAATGAAGTTGCCAGTATTTGTTCTTCCAGGACAAAAATCGGGAACTGTAGGAATTGCCCTTGGATATGGAAGAGGAGCAAACCAAGAAAATATAGGAGATTCTGCTTACCAAACTCAAGAATATGGAACACATATTTTAGATGAGGCTGGAAATAAGCAATTGATAGGTGAAAATGCATTTAGATTATCTTCTTTTAATAAAGGAGAAATATTATTCTCAGGAGCAGGTACAATAACAAAAGCAGAAGGAACTTATCCTTTAGCATGTACTCAAACTCACCATACTTTTATGGGAAGAACGTCTATTGTTAGAGAAACTTCTTTTGGAGTATTTAAAGCAGGAGACAAAAACGCATATAACGAGCCACATACATTAGCTACTCACGAAAAAGGAAGAACGGTAAGAAAGAAAACTTCTGAGTTTGACTTGTGGGATGCTCACCCAGTAGAAAACGTAGGGCATAGATGGGGAATGTCTATTGACCTTAGTTCATGTATTGGATGTGGATCATGTATCGTAGCATGTCATACAGAAAACAATGTACCAGTTGTAGGAAAAGACGAGATTAGAAGAGGAAGAGACATGCACTGGTTGAGATTAGATAGATACTTTTCTTCTGATGAAGATGAAGTAAGAGCTGACTCACTTGCAGAAAATAAAAAAGAATATAGCTATGCTAAATTAGAAGTGCCTTCAGATAATCCATCTGTAGTTCATATTCCAATGATGTGTCAGCACTGTAACCATGCTCCATGTGAGACTGTTTGTCCAGTAGCTGCAACAACACATAGTAATGAAGGATTAAACCAAATGACTTACAACAGATGTATAGGAACAAGATATTGTGCCAACAACTGTCCTTACAAAGTAAGAAGATTCAACTGGTTTAATTACCCAACAAACTCAAGATTCCAACACTTTAACCCATCACAATTTGATATGGGAAGAATGGTACTTAACCCAGATGTTACTGTACGTTCAAGAGGTGTAATGGAGAAATGTAGTATGTGTGTACAACAAATTCAATCAGGTAAATTAACAGCTAAGAGAGAAGGTAGAGTAATTGCAGATGGAGAAATCCAATCAGCTTGTTCTTCATCTTGTCCTACAGATGCTATTACTTTTGGAGATATTAATGATAAAGGTTCTAAAATCAGAAAAGAAAGCGAAGGAGACAGAGCTTACCACATCTTAGAAGAAATAGGAACACAACCTAACATTTACTACCAAGTAAAAGTTAGAAACACGAACGAAGCTTAAGAAATTATATTAGTAAAGAATTTAAAATCTTACGAATGCATAGAGAATCAGACATACGATTACCCCTAATATTAGGTGACAAAACTTATCATCAGATTACTGAAGATGTTTGTCGTCCAATAGAAAATCAAGCTCCAAGAGGTTGGTATATTCTAATTTCGATAGCTGCATTAATTGCACTATACGGAGTAGGTTGTATCCTTTACTTAATAGGAGAAGGAATTGGAACTTGGGGATTGAACAATACCGTAGATTGGGCTTGGGATATTACCAACTTTGTATGGTGGGTAGGAATAGGGCATGCAGGAACTTTGATTTCGGCAGTACTATTACTTTTCCGTCAAAAATGGAGAATGGCGGTAAACCGTTCTGCAGAAGCAATGACAATATTTGC
>Ga0075469_10000074_pt1 | contig 35521 bp, 31 predicted proteins | sample DEB08_DNA_13_FD_77577 | JGI IMG/M metagenome (GOLD analysis project Ga0075469, IMG submission 77577) | Aqueous microbial communities from the Delaware River and Bay under freshwater to marine salinity gradient to study organic matter... | ecosystem: Environmental > Aquatic > Marine > Coastal ...
CGCCAAAGACCAGTTTCCAAGCAACTACTACAGTTGGGCCCGGTTAGCGCAGGAAAAAGGTGCAAATCTGAGGATGGTCGAAGTACCTGCCGGGCCAGACAAAGGCCGGCGTTGGAACGAAGCCATCCTGGCAGCTATTGGCCCCCAGACCGCCCTGGTGGCTATTTCGCACGTCCACTGGGCCGAAGGGGTTTTGTTCGACCTGTTGGCTTTTCGCGAAAAGACCGACCAATTTGGTGCCTGGCTGGTGGTGGATGGTACCCAGTCCGTAGGTGCTTTGCCCTTTGATGTAGCAAAAATCAGGCCCGATGCCCTGGTCTGCGCAGCTTACAAATGGCTGATGGGGCCTTATGCTACGGCTCTGGCCTACTACGGCCCCGTCCTGGACAATGGCGTACCTATTGAGGAGAATTGGATCAACCGAAAAAACAGTGAAAATTTCCAGGGACTGGTCAATTACCAGTCTGACTACCAGCCGCTTGCGGGCCGCTATTGTGTGGGCGAACACAGTAATTTTGTATTGATGCCCATGCTCGAGACAGCGCTGCAGCAGCTCAATGCCTGGGAACCCCAGCGGATCCAGGACTACCTCCGCCAGTTGAATGCACCTTATATTCAGGAATTGCTGGAATTGGGTTTTCGTGTTTTACCGGAGGCACAACGCGCCCACCACCTGGTTGGTCTCGGCTTGCCCGCCGGAGTAGAGATGGAACCCGTACAGGCCGCCTTGGCGGCCGCCAACGTGATCGTTAGTGTCAGGGGGCAATCTATAAGAATTGCACCGAATGTGTACAACGATGCCCGCGATTGGGAGCAGCTGATGGGGGTGTTGCGCCAAGTGAAGCACACCCAAAGCGTTCACTAAAAAACTGAATAGTTATGAATACGAGCGTACTGGTAGTGGTGCTTTTTGCGCTTTGCCTCATCTACTACATGTGGAGGCGCATCCGGCCCAGTTTGAATCACCTGAGCGAGGAGGATGTCGACGATTTTTTAGCCAACCGCCTGAACGAAACGGCACTGAAAAATGCACGCGAACACCTGCTGCGCTGTGACGAATGCAAAGAAAAATTAGATGAGCACACCCGCAAAGTCCAAAAGATGAAGCCTGATCGGTTGTTAAAGCGGCGATTTTAAGAGCTGCCTACAGGTGAAGCGCCGCTTTACGGGCGAGGAGTTGATCTTCGGTTTCCTCCCGATCGGGGTCGGGCACACAACAATCGACCGGACACACCGCCGCGCACTGGGGTTCTTCGTGAAAACCCACACACTCGGTACATTTGTCGGGCACAATGTAGTAGAAGTCGTCAGAGACCGGCGCACGACGTTCGGAAGCATCTACGGTAATATTGCCCTCCAGGACGTATTTCCCTTTTATGCTGGTGCCATCTTCAATGGCCCAGTCCATACCACCTTCGTAGATGGCATTATTGGGGCATTCTGGTTCGCAGGCACCACAGTTAATACATTCGTCGGTTATCATTATCGCCATAGCGGAAGGAAGTTTTTTAGTTAGCTGTTTAACAAAGGAGTAGACAGCTTTGTTTCAGCGCGCAAATTTAATGTTTGGTCAGCACTTGCCAAAGTTATATCTTGCCGAATCCAAGAAGTATTTTTAGCCTTATGATATTTTTATCTTTCCTGGTCATTCTTTTTTTCGGTGCCGGGTTGTTCTGGCTGGTCGCTTATTTGTTGCGCAACCGCATGAAACGGGTTGCCATGGTGCTGGCTGTTACCGGAAGCGTCATCGGGCTTTTCCTGCTGGGGTTGTGGATCATCGAAGTTTCTGGCTGGGAGCGCAAAGGCCTCTACAAGCAATTGATGTTCGGATTGGAAAACGAAGAATTGCAACAGTTTATCTTCCGCCAGGACGATATTCAGGAGGAAGCGGTCATGATGATGAGTCAGGCCAGTATGGCGCTTACTGAGGTCGCACCCCTGCTGCAGGGGCAAAACCAGGACGAGCGCATTACCGCCCGATTGACCTGGATGGCGGATTACGTAACGGACGAAACCCATTTTTCGCTCTGGAAAAACCGGCGAAACTGGGAGCAGCAACTCTTTTTTTTGGCGCATACCGCAATTATCATCGGCCACTACCAACAATTCACCCAAGACAAGCAGTACGACGAGCAGTGGACCCGGGTAGCTACTTTCCTTGTGAATGGAATTTCCCGGTCGCAGTACAAGCACCTGGCGTCCCGCCCCGGCGACTCCGCCCTCCGACCAGCCGATAATGCCGCCGCCCTTTATGCGTTGAAGCTCTACGACGATGCCCACGGTACTATTTTCTTAACCAAAGCGGGAGAAGACTGGAGCCAGTACATTCGGCGGGAATTGCAGTTTGAAGACACCAAATTGCCTTGTGCCGGTTTTTCTGCTACCAATCGGTGCCGGTTACCCGCCGTAGGAGGGTCCCTTGCGGTCCTCAATAGTTATACCGCCGCAGCAGAACTGCCTATTTCTACCGATTTCTGGCGGGAATTTCGCTACTACTACAAAGAAACCTTCGTCAATGTGTTTGGTTGGATCGACCAAATGCCGCGCGGAGAAGAACTACCCGAATTTTGTGACTTCAGTGTACAACCCCTCACCTGCGGTTTGCACGAGTCGGTCTTTGCCCAGTATACGGCAGCCAAACGCAAAGACTGGGTCACCTACTTCCAGCTTAATAATTCGTTACTGCTGGAAGATCTCTTTTATCCACCCAACGGATTGTGGCACAAACGCCCCCAGGAACAAGTGACCGGACTCCTGCATTTAGCCACGCGATTAGCGGCTGTAAGTCGACCTTAATCTTTTCTGAATTTATTTTCAGTATTACGCTTTTTCAAGCAACTTCTCCTTTTTCCGAACGTTAAATTTTTATCAACACTGCTGTTTGATCAAGTGTTGATTTATTTTGATGTAAACCCAAAAAGCAAAATGATAAAATTAGAAATTCCCCGTCGCGATGAGGCCAATTTGTCCATCGTAGACAAACTGACGGAGTTGGCACTGGCCCATCAGGTCAGCATCAACCGAAAACTAAAGAAAGCTATTCTAACGGATGGTTCTACCCAGGTAGAAGGCAAAACCGACATTGAGACTTACCTCAACGAACTGGAAGCGGAACTCCACCAATGGTGGTATTGTGCGTGTTAGTCCGCTTGAGGGAAATCAGCAATTCCACCAGCGAGATTATACACCTCCGATAGTCCTTGTTTCAGGAGCAATGAAACAGCCTGCGCACTTCTGATACCACTTTGACAATGCACAATAATCGGTTGATGAGCAGGTAATTCCCGCCACCGTTCGGCCAATTGTCCCAACGGTATCAGTATTCCACCCCAGTTGTTAATTGCGTATTCCTGCGGCTCGCGAACGTCGAGCAGGGTGTAGGCTATTTGCTGTTGTTGCAGGGCTCGGAAAGTGGCGAGATCCATGGTCGGGAGTTCTTCCTGAACGGGCATACCGCAAAAGGCTTCGTAGTCGATGAGTTCGGTGATGGAAGTGGCAGCTTGCGCCGGGAACTGAATGGTGCGTTGGCTTAAATATGCCGCATCAAAAAGTAAAAGCCGCCCCGCGAGCAATTCGCCAACCCCGGTGAGGATTTTTAGTACCTCATTGGCTTGTAGGGCCCCAATTATTCCGGGCAAGACGCCCAATACGCCTCCGGTGGCGCAGTTGGGGACCTGATCGGGTAGGGGGGGGATGGGGTAAAGATCGCGGTAGTTGGGCCCGCGTTGGCCATCGGTTCCCAACGCATTGAAAACACTAACCTGGCCTTCAAAACGAAATATCGATCCGTAGACGTAGGGCTTTCCTCCCAATACACAGGCATCGTTGACGAGGTAGCGGGTAGGGAAGTTGTCGGTGCCGTCAGCTATTGCGTCGTAGCTGGCAATAAGCTCCAAGGCGTTGGATGTCGTAAAATAGGTGGGATAAGTGTGGATTTGTACATGTGGATTCAGGTCATTGAGCCGCGCTTTGGCTGCTTCGACCTTGAGTTTACCCAGGTCTTTTTCGCCGTAGAGAACTTGCCGCTGCAGGTTGCTGATGGTCACCCGGTCGGGATCAACAATACCAATGGTACCCACGCCGGCCGCCGCCAGGTACAACAATAGGGGGCTACCCAGGCCACCGGCACCAATAACCAGTACGCTGGCTGCCTTCAACTTCAGCTGGCCGGCTTCGCCAAATTGCGGCAGGATGACATGTCGCGCGTAGCGCAGCGTTTCGGCATCAGATAGCTGTGGATTACCCATCGTTTAACTATTATCCTTTTAACCGGTCAAAAGACAACGTACTCTGACGGAAGTCTTTGTCCAAAACCAACTTCAGGTTTTCGTAGACCACACTGCCCATGGTGTCGCAATGCTTGAAGACCTGGGTCTTATGGTGACGACTCAGATCGTGTTTCAGCTTTTCTACTTTATCAGGGGTTGATATTTCATCCTTGACCATGACCTGAAACAGCATTTTTACCCGGCTGGCAGAAGCGCGTATGCGGGTAGCGATCAGGCTGCGCTCTTCCATTTGATACTGCTTCATGGTCGCCACATTCATGTGCTGCTGCCCCAGAAAAATAATGGGATTGTTCTCCTTGAAGTATTTCGGTTGGTAAAAGCTGCTCCGACCTTCGTACGATTGCTGGTCAAAGTCAATGGCCCGCATCCGGTATTGGGAGCCCTCAATGTCGGGCGTAATATCTACCACGTAATTATAGGAACGCATATCGCCCAGCAGGCGAACAAAGCAGCGCTCGTTGAATTTGACAAACTCCTTGGCAATGCGAATCTGGTTGAAGGTGTTGTCGTCGAGGTTTTTGTGGATAAAATCGTCACCGGGAATGCCCGCAATGTGTTCTTCCACCATGGTCTGGTCGTCGAAGAGGTACATGAAGCTGTTGGGCGACAACAACTCTTCCAGTTCCAGGCCATAAATACGCGAGGCATCGGCTTGTTTGATGTAAAAATGGTCGTAGTTGTCGTTCAACCGGTTGATGATTCGGATGCGGAAAGGCTTGGTGTTCCCAAAGGTGCAATAATCGATCCTGGAAATGGTCAGGTGCTCTAATACATCGGTATCGCCATCCGTCTTGAGGAGGGAATAGATACGGGTAAGGGCTTTGTACAAATAGCTGCGGGCGTGTTCGGCAAAGAATACTTCTTCCCAGTAGGTTTGTTTACCTTCGTGGTCGAAAAGGGGCACGCTGGATTCGTATTCAGTTAGGTCCTGGTATTGCAGTGGCAAACTGGTAGCCCTACCGTAGCGTTTGAGGTAAGCTGCCAGGATGGTATTGATGGGGATGATGATTTTTTTCCGGGATGGCACGTTGCCTTGCATAAGTCTTGGAAATTGATCGATAGCCAAAGATACCACGCATTGCCGGGATAATGCTTTTCTTTGTTTTATTATCTGTATTGGACTAATTTTCGCATATGCAAGACCGCCATCTGGATCGGCAACGGTATTTCAACGAACAAGCCTATACCACCGAAAAGTACGTCATTCCTTTTGTGGCACCCTACCTGGAGATTACCGCCCAACATCGGGTGCTGGAAGTGGGTTGCGGGGAAGGCGGCAACCTGATGCCATTTCTCAACAGGGGGTGTGAATGCGTAGGCGTCGACCTCAGCGCACCTCAAATAGCGCGTGCCCGAGAATTCTTTGTGGCGCACCCGTACCAACCGCAGCTGCAACTCCTGGCCAGTGATATCTATTTGTTATCTCCGGCGGGCATCGGCACGTTTGATTTTATCTTTTTGCGCGACGTCATTGAGCACATCGTTGACCAGGATCGTTTCCTGGCCTACATCAAACAATACCTCCGGCCAGGAGGGCGATTATTTTTGGGTTTTCCACCCTGGCAGATGCCTTTCGGCGGACACCAACAAATATGTACCAGCAAGCTGCTGTCCAAATTGCCCTATTTTCACCTGTTGCCCCGCGCGCTTTACCGCGGGCTATTGCAAGCTTTTGGCGAAAGCCCCGGTACCATTCAGGAACTGCTCTACATCAAAAAAACGGGCATTTCCATTGAACGCCTGCGCCGGTTGCTGCGCAAAAACGATTTCCGTACCGACCGGGAGCAGCTCTGGCTGGTCAATCCCAACTACGAAGTAAAATTTGGTTGGCCACCTCGCCCCCAGTGGGATTGGCTGGCGGCTATTCCGTTTTTGCGGAATTTCGTGACCAGTTGTGGCTACTATGTCGTCCACGTCGCGCAACCTTAAACCAAGGCACGGGCTTTGATTTCTTCCACAATTTCGGGGTTGAGTAGGGTAGAGGTATCCCCCAGGTTGCTCGTGTCACCAGCGGCTATCTTGCGGAGGATGCGCCGCATAATCTTTCCCGACCGGGTCTTGGGCAGGCCGCTGACAATCTGGATTTTGTCTGGTTTGGCGATCGCCCCTATTTCCCGGCGCACTACCTGATTCACTTCCTCGCGGAAATCATCCTCATCACCAATATCCCCCGTCGTGATGACGTAGGCGTAGATGCCTTGCCCTTTGATATCGTGGGGATAACCCACTACGGCTGATTCTATTACGTGCTGGTGTTGGTTGATCGCATTCTCCACTTCTGCTGTACCCATGCGGTGCCCCGAAACATTGAGGACATCGTCTACCCGTCCGATAATCCGGTACATTCCGTCTTTGTCCCGGCGGGCGCCGTCGCCGGTAAAGTATTTATCGGTAAAAGGCGCAAAATAAGTCAGCCGGCACCTTTCGTGGTCGCCATAGGTGGTGCGCAACATACCCGGCCAGGGGTATTTAATACACAATAACCCTTCTACATCGTTGGCAGTTATTTCGTCTCCGGCGGGATCCACCAGACAAAGCTGGACACCCGGCAGCGGATAGCCGGCGTATGCTGGCTTCATGGGGCTCAGGCCACCCAGACCAGAAATCATAATGCCACCTGTTTCTGTTTGCCACCAGGTATCGACAATGGGGCATTTGTTTTTCCCCACCACCTTGTAGTACCAATCCCAGGCTTCCTGGTTGATGGGTTCGCCCACTGTCCCCAGTAGTTTAAGGCTACTGAGGTCGTACTTATTGACAAAATCATCGCCAAAAGCCATCAAAGCGCGAATAGCTGTGGGGGCGGTATAGAACTGGTTGACCTTGAGTTTCTCCACAGATGCCCAAAAACGCCCCGCATCCGGATAAGTAGGTACACCTTCAAACATGACGGTCGTGGCACCAGCCAGCAGGGGCCCATAAATGATATAGGTATGGCCGGTGACCCACCCGATATCAGCGGTACACCAATAGATGTCGCCATCGTGGTATTGAAATACATTGCGGAAGCTGTAACTGGCATATACCATATAGCCGCCACTGGTATGCACCACCCCCTTGGGCTTGCCCGTCGAGCCCGAGGTGTAAAGGATAAAAAGCATGTCCTCACTGTCCATGACGGTGGCGGGGCACGTCGTAGCCTGGTGGTTGACGAGGTCGTGCCACCAGACGTCGTGGTCCGACCACGCAACTTCATCGCCCGTATTGCGGTGTATCAACACCCGCTCGACGGATGGACAACCCATGGACAAGGCCTCGTCAACTACTTCTTTAACCGGGATGAGTTTGGCCCCCCGATTATTGAAATCCGAACATATAACCAACTTGCAACTTGCGTCGTTGATCCGATCGGCCAGGGCCTGAGCTGAAAATCCTGCGAAAACCACCGAGTGTACGGCACCAATGCGGGCGCAAGCCAGGACGGCAATAGCCAATTCGGGCACCATGGGCATATAAAAACACACCCGGTCGCCTTTTCCGATCCCCAACGCTTTCAGGGCATTGGCCGCCTGGCAAACGGCCGCATGAAGCTCTTTGTAGGTAAAATCCTTGACCGGTGTATTCGGATCATTGGATTCGTACTTGATCGCAACCTGATCGCCCCGGGTAGCCAAATGGCGGTCGAGGCAGTTTTCGGTAATGTTGAGCTGCCCGCCGAGAAACCATTTTACGTTGGGTTCGCGAAAATTCCACTCCAGCACCTTGTCCCATTTTTTGTGCCAGTGAAAAGTGGCTGCTTGTTCGGCCCAGAAGGCTTCAGGATCGGATACACTGCGGCGATAGGTTTCCTGGTATTCCGCAAAGGATTGAATTTGAGTGGTCATGCGCGAAGGTTTTTTTTTGTTCACAACGAATTTTAGGTAAGGACGGCCGCTTTTTATCTTTTGGGGCAGGGAGGATGCCTAAAGGGACTCACTGAGTATAATGTACAGCGTATAGACAATGCTGGCCGTTAGGGCCAACGCCCCCAGAAAACCCCACAGTGGAATGGCCAACAGTAGGAGGACCAACGAAATCCAAAAGCGGCTACTGGTTTCTCCGTCGTATAGATACATGGCTAACGGCGGAAGGATGAGGGCTATAATTACCAGTAACAACAATCCAAGGTCGGCACTACTGCCACTTTCTCTGGCCGCCCGGAGCTGGTCGCGGAGGGCACTGCGGAAAGATTTTCGCTGTTGACGAACGGCTTGTCGCCTTTCTTTTTTGGTGTGCTGTTGGTCCAGGGTTTCCGTCTTTTTTTCGTGCGTCGGACGCAATACCGCCCCCTGACCTGAAGGGGTAAAGACAAGAAAGGCCACAACCAGGAGTAAAGTAAATTGCAATTGTTTCATAAGGAATGCTGTGTTTATTTTAAATTAAGGAGATTCAAATTACAACAATAATAAAGATTTCGTGCTTTGGTCAGGTAAAAAAACGAGGATTTATTCTTGTTCCATCAAGAAAATGTGGCTGTCGCTGCTAATACTTACCCACGTAGGTTTCCGGACTTAGCGCGAGGAGTTCGGCGCGCACGGCCTCCGTTACGTCCAGGGAGCGGATAAAAGCTTTGATTTCTGGTTCTCCTACCGCATCCTGGCCCCTGGTCAGGGCTTTAAGCGCCTCGTAGGGTTTAGGATAGCCCTCGCGGCGCAGGATATTTTGGATTGCTTCCGCAATAACCATCCAGTTGGCGTTCAGGTCGACCCTCAGTTTGCTTTCGTTCAGGAGCAGCTTGCTCAATCCTTTTTGAATGGAGGAAAAAGCAATGAGGGTATGGGCGAAAGGCACTCCAATATTGCGCAGGACGGTACTGTCGGTTAAGTCTCGCTGGAGCCGCGAAATGGGCAATTTGTGGGCCAGGTGTTCGAGTATAGCCGTAGACAGTCCCAGGTTGCCTTCGGCATTTTCAAAGTCAATGGGATTGACCTTGTGGGGCATGGCACTGGAGCCTACTTCACCGGCTACCGTTTGCTGGCGGAAATATTCCATGGAAATGTAAGTCCAGATATCGCGGCAAAAATCAATGAGGATGGTATTAATACGTACCATGGCATGGAAAAAAGCCGCCAGGTTATCGTAGTGCTCAATTTGGGTGGTCGGATAGGCGCGTTCCAGCCCCAGGTAATCTTTGGTAAAAGTCGTAGCGAAAGCATGCCAGTCGATAGCCGGATAAGCCGCGTAATGGGCATTCATATTTCCGGTAGCGCCACCAAATTTCACCTGAATGGGGATGGCCATTAGTTGGTCGTACTGGGTTTGGAGGCGGGCGACAAAAACACCAATTTCTTTACCCAGCAGGGTAGGAGAGGCGGGCTGTCCGTGGGTGCGGGCCAGCATGGGAACCGCTGCCCATTCCTGACTCATCCGTTGCAGTTCGGCCAGTATTTCTTCCAGCGCGGGCTGGTAAACGGCTTCCAGTGCTGCCTGCAGCGAGAGTGGAACTGCGGTATTGTTGATATCCTGGCTCGTGAGTCCAAAATGGATAAATTCCTGAAATTGGCCCAGACCACGCGATTGAAAGGCCGATTTCAGGTAATATTCAATGGCTTTGACATCGTGGTTCGTCGTTCGTTCTATTTCCTTGACGGCCAAAGCAACATCGGGCGCAAATTCTTTGTACAAAGCACTGAGTGCGACCACCTTCGCCGCAGGGATGGCCTGCAACTGGGGAAGCCCTAAATCGTAGAGGGCCTGGAAGTATTTCACCTCTACCAGGATACGATAACGGATTAAAGCCGACTCTGAAAAATATTCACTGAGTACTTTCGTTTTGCTTCGGTACCGCCCGTCAATGGGGCTAACTGCTTCTAAAGGAGTCATTTATAAATGATTGTTGAGCGTTTGTCAGAATAAGTGTGGCGCTAATGTAAGGACTATCTTTCTAGTAGATCGGTGAACAATTCGTAAAATAATTACATTTGCACTCTTGAGAAAGGAATCAAAAACACGGTTTCATCCGTTTAGGTACCTGTAATCTCGGAAAATTATCCCAATTCGTATGTCAAAGAACCTAGTAATAGTAGAATCACCTGCCAAGGCTAAGACCATCGAGAAAATCCTGGGTAAGGATTTTATCGTCAAGTCAAGTTTTGGTCATATCCGCGACCTGGATAAAGGAAGCCAGGCGGTGGATGTAAAGCGTGATTTTGCCACCAAATATGTGGTCTCTCCAGAAAAGCGCAAGGTCGTTAAAGAACTCAAAGAACTGACCAAAAAAGTAGATGAAGTCTGGCTCGCAACAGACGAAGACCGCGAGGGGGAAGCCATTTCCTGGCACCTTTGCGAAGTATTAGGCCTGGACGAAAAGACGACCAAGCGCATTGTTTTTCGCGAAATCACGAAGCCTGCTATTTTGAACGCCATCCAGCATCCCCGGACGGTAGACCTCAACTTGGTTGATGCACAGCAAGCGCGTCGCGTACTCGATCGGCTGGTAGGCTTTGAATTGTCAGAGTTGTTGTGGAAGAAAATTCGCGGCAAATTATCGGCTGGCCGGGTACAATCGGTGGCCGTTAAACTCATCGTTGAGCGCGAGCGCCAAATCCGCGATTTCAAATCAGAAGCCTATTTTAAGGTCGATGCGGTCTTCGCCGTTAAGAACGAACAGGGCCGACTGGTCTCCCTGAAAGCGTCTTCGCCCGAACGACTGGCCACCGAAAAAGCGGCCCAAAGCTTGTTGGAACAATGCGTGGGCGCCGTTTTCTCCATCGCCGATATCGAAGTACGGCCGCTGAAGCGGAGTCCTGCTGCTCCTTTTACGACTTCTACCCTGCAGCAAGATGCCAGCCGTAAGCTGGGCTTTGCCGTAAAAAGAACCATGCAAGTAGCGCAACGCCTTTACGAAGCTGGCCACATTACCTACATGCGTACCGATTCGATCAGCTTGTCCGAGTTGGCGATTGCGGCAATTGCCCACCAGGTAGAAAAAGATTACGGGCCGGAGTACGTGAAATCCCGCCGTTTCAAAAGCAAAAATGCCTCGGCTCAGGAAGCCCACGAAGCTATTCGGCCGACCTACATCGAGAAGCAAAATGTGAGCGGCGACCGCGATGAGCAACGCCTCTACGAGCTGATCTGGAAAAGGACCATCGCTTCCCAGATGGCCGAAGCCCAGCTGGAGAAAACAGTGGTTAGCATTGATATCGACAAGGTACCTGCTACCGTCCTCAAGGCCGAAGGGGAAGTCCTGGTCTTTGACGGGTTTTTGAAGGTTTACCTGGAATCGAAAGATGACGACGAAGACGAGGACACCAAAGGCATGCTGCCGCCCCTGGAAAAGGGCCAGCTCCTGGACCTCGACACCCTCCTGGCTACGGAACGCTATACCCGCCCACCCGCCCGCTACACGGAAGCCGGTTTGGTGAAGGACCTGGAAGAGAAAGGCATTGGCCGACCCTCCACCTACGCGCCTACCATCAGTAAGATCATGGAGGATAATCGGGGCTACGTGGTGAGCGAATCCCGCGATGGCGAAGAACGTGCTTTTCGGGTGCTGACCTTGCAAAACAATACTGTCAGGGCGGAGACCCAGACCGAGATGGCTGGCGCCGTTAAAAATCGCTTGTTCCCGACCGAAATCGGCATGACCGTATCCGATTTCCTCGAAGAATATTTCGTGCGGATCATGGACTACGGCTTCACCAGTAAAATTGAGGCACGCTTCGATGACATCGCCGAAGGCAAGGAGGATTGGACCAAAATGATGCACGAATTTTACGGCCCCTTCCACGACGATGTCATGGAAATTACGGAGAGCGCTGAACGAGTGACCAAGGAACGTATCCTGGGCAAAGATCCCGAAACGGGAAAAACCGTTCTGACCCGTTTGTCCCGCCGGGGGCCGGTTATTCAAATTGGAGCACCCGACGAGCTCATCCCCGACGAAAAGCCCCGGTATGCCAATTTTCCGCCGGGTGTAAACATGGACGACATTGATCTGGAAGGCGCGCTCAAGTTATTTGAACTTCCCAAAGTCCTCGGTGTTTACCAAGACAAGGAAGTAAGCGTTGGTGCGGGTCGTTATGGCCCTTACGTTCGTTGGGGAGATGCCTACATCTCACTGGGCCGCGGCGCTGATCCGCACGAAGTGGATCTGGAAGCAGCCATGGTGATGGTGAAGGTGAAGGAAAAAGAGGATAAGCCACTCGCAACTTACGAAGGACATCCTATTACCAAAGGCAAGGGTCGTTTTGGGCCGTTTATCAAGTGGCAAAAGCTATTTGTTAATGTACCGAAAAAGTACGACTGGGATACGATCAGCGGCGAGGAAGCCATTGAATTGCTGCAAACAAAAGTTGAAAAGGAAGCTAACCGCTATATCCAAAACTGGGAAGCCGAAAAGATCAGCATCCAGAATGGCCGTTGGGGACCTTTCATCAAATTTGGCAAGCAAAACGTGAAACTGCCTAAAGTCGGGGACGAAAAAATGGACGCCGAACAGGCGGGCGAGCTTTCTCTGGAGCAGGTGAAAGCAATCATCGAAACGGAGTTACCTGGTTCTTTCAAGAAAGAAACCAAGAAAGAAACCAAGAAAGAAACCAAGAAGGTAGTGAAGAAGGTAGTGAAGAAAAAAACTAAATAACCCCCCTAAACTGAGTTTAGGAAAAAATACAAAGACAACATGGCAGAACCCAAAGCGCCAACCAATCAGTTGAATATCGATCTACCCGAAGAGGTAGCCGAAGGTACCTATGCGAACCTGGCAGTTATTGCGCATTCCAATAGCGAGTTCGTGGTAGATTTTCTCCGGTTGGTACCTAACGTACCGAAAGCAAAAGTCAAATCGAGAATTATTCTGACCCCCCAGCACGCCAAACGGCTGCTGCGCGCACTGGCCGAAAACATCCAGAAGTTTGAAACCCAGTTTGGCCCCATTCAGGAAACAGAACCCAATGGTGGTGGTATCCCGCCGATCGGTTTTACCCCTACTGCCCAGGCTTAATACGTTTCTTTTTACTTACAAAAACAGATCCATGCACCTCAGTGAACAGGAGCTTGTCCGAAGAGAAAACCTGGCCGGTATCCGGGAATTGGGAATTGACCCTTATCCCGCAGCGCTGTATCCCGTAAGCCACCACGCCGCCGAAATCAAGGCCGGGTTCCTCGTAAACGAAGCGGGTAAAGCCCAAAACTTCCAGGAGGTTTGCCTGGCCGGCCGACTGATGAGCCGGCGCATCATGGGCAAAGCATCGTTCGCCGGGCTGCAAGACAGTACCGACCGGATACAGATCTACGTTTCTCGCGATGACATTGCCCCCGGAGAAGACAAGTCACTTTACAATACGGTTTTTAAAAAACTGTTGGATATCGGCGACTTTATCGGGGTCAAAGGATATGTTTTCAAAACACAAACCGGCGAGACCTCCGTTCACGTCACCGAACTGACCATTCTCAGTAAATCGTTGCGCCCGCTACCCATTGTTAAGCGTGATGACGAAGGCAACGTTTACGATGCTTTCACCAATCCGGAAATGCGTTACCGGCAGCGTTACGTGGACCTGACGGTGAATACCGAAGTTCGTGAACTCTTTCGGAAGCGCAGTCGCCTGATCACGGCCATGCGCCATTTCCTGGACGAGGCCGGTTTACTGGAGGTCGAAACCCCCATTTTACAACCCATCCACGGTGGCGCGTCGGCGCGCCCTTTCAAAACCCACCACAATACGCTGGACATGCCGCTCTACTTGCGCATTGCCAATGAATTGTACCTCAAACGCCTGATTGTTGGCGGTTTTGACGGCGTTTATGAGTTTGGGAAAATGTTCCGCAACGAAGGGATGGACGCTACGCACAACCCGGAGTTCACCATGGTGGAATTCTACGTAGCCTACAAAGACTATTTCTGGATGATGGACACCACGGAGCAACTCCTGGAATATGCCATTCAGACCGTTACGGGCGCAACTCAGGTGAAAGTAGGGGAGAAGGTGATTGATTTCAAAGGCCCCTTCCGCCGGCTCACCATGTTCGATGCCATTAAGGAATATACCGGAGTCGACATCAGCGAGATGGATGAAAGCGCCCTCGCTACTTTTGCCAAAAGCCTTCATATTGAGGTGGATTCCAGCATGGGTAAGGGCAAACTCATCGACGAAATATTCGGCGAGAAAGTGGAAGGATTGCTCATTCAGCCGACCTTCATCACGGATTACCCCGTAGAGATGTCACCACTGACGAAAAAACACCGCAGTAAACCCGGACTGGTAGAACGATTCGAGTTGATCGTCAACGGCAAGGAATTGGCCAATGCCTATTCGGAGTTGAACGACCCCATTGATCAGCGCGAACGCTTTGAAGAACAATTGACCCTGGGCAAGCGCGGAGATGATGAAGCCATGGTGCTGGACGAGGATTTCCTCCGGGCGCTGGAATACGGCATGCCCCCTACCTCCGGCATCGGCATCGGTATTGACCGACTGGTGATGCTGCTTACCGGCCAAACCAGTATCCAGGAGGTACTCTTCTTCCCCCAGATGCGGGCGGAAAAGAAAATAATTGCTGAAGAACCGGAAGTGTAATCTTCTGAACGGCGTTTCCCGAACTACCCCACCTGCGCTAATTTAACCCAGACTTATGCTCCGTTGTTTGGAAACTGCTGTTTCCTGACAACGGAGCATTTACTTTGAATGTGGGCAAAGTATCGTCTCCCTGTCCCGGTGATTCATCGGAATTCCTTCCCCTTTCATCTATTTACTCCCCGAAATTTATAGCTTACTTCCTATCTTTAAATAAAAGTCGTTATGAATCGTATTTTTTTCTTGTCTCTTGTAATGTTCAATTTGTGTCTGGGTAGCTTTTCCTGCGGCCAGGACAAACCGGCAACCACCGACGCTGGCGCAACGGTTACCGATAAAGATAATGGGGTAAATTTGACTTATACCGACGAAGACGGGAAGACGCAAAGTTTGGTCGATTTCCGTATCCTTAAAGCGATCCTGCCTCCCCGGTTGCTGGGGCTGGAACGAATGAGCCACACGGGGGAAAAAAGCGCCGCCTTTGGTTTTGGTATGTCCCAGGCCGAGGCCCGCTACGGGGAAGGAGCTAAAATCCTGAAAGTACAGGTAGTGGACGGCGGCAGTTCTGGTATTGCCAACCTGGGCTTGGCCGCCTGGAGTCAGATCGAGTTGGATAAAGAAACAGCCGACGGCTACGAGCGAACCACCGAGATCGATGGCTTCAAAGCGTTTGAAAAATGGAACAAAAAAACGGGCAGTGGGGAACTGCTCTGGTTGTACAAAAATCGCTTTCTCATCACGGTTCAGGGTGCTGGCATAGCTGCCGATGACCTGCGCAAGGCACTTCATCGGTTGGATTATAAAGACTTACCTTAAAATTTCACCACAAGAATGGTTAGCGTACAAATTATTTCCTTTAAAAAAGGGGGATAATAGAACTTTACCAACAAATATTTTTAAATTTGTTGAATAATCAGCCATTTTTCACATGGGTTTGAATGAACAGGTCGTACACATCAATGGTCGCCCCATACAGATCGCGTCTTATCTTAACGAAGATGCGAGCGCTCATAAGGTACCCATGCGGCAGGCATTTCCTGCTGCCAACACCAGTTATCTGGGCGGTGAAAGCGATGGTGACATTTATCGATCGACTTTTGCGGGTCGTACTTTGGCCGACTCCTACGAAATGATCCGCAGTTTTCTGCGCGAGGAAGGTTATGGCCAGGTCCCCTTACCAAAAGACATAGTGGAACTGGTTTATTTCCGCCTCCATACCCGCAACCGGCAAGTGTTACTTTTTGAGGACAATGGTTATGTGCACAATCCCATCAAAGTACTTTTCCCCCTTGATCGCCGAAAAAAGACGGCTTTGATCCTCGTGGTTTACCGGGAAGATGCGGAGCAGCACTTGTTGCGGTTCCACAACAAGTTGGACTAGCTGACGTGTTGTGGTTATCTTCTAAATACCCAATTCTGCTGCTTTTTTTTGCATAAAAGCAAAAGCAGCCTCGTATTCATTGGGAATATCCCCATCGAGAATGGCTTCCCGAATCGCATTTTTAATAATACCCACTTCCCGGCCCGGCCCGATCTCAAAAGTTGCCATGATCAGCTCTCCGCTGATTGGTGGTTGCCAATTCCGCAAGTGATCTTTTTCTTCTACCTCGGCTAATCGTTGGCGAAAGTATTCGTAATTCTGCAGGTAGCGACGTACCCTGTTTTCGTTTTTGGAAGTGATGTCAGCTTCACACAAGAGCATCAGCTGGTCAATATCTTCTCCGGCTTCGAAGAGGATACGACGGACGGCAGCATCCGTAATATTTTCTTGGGTAAGGGCAATCGGCCGCTGATGCAGACTGACCATTTTCTGGACAAACTTCATTTTGTGATCCATGGGGAGCCGCAAGCGACGGAAAATTCGGGGTACCATAGCTGCGCCAATCGCTTCGTGGCCATGGAACGTCCAGCCTTGTTCTTTATCGAACCGTTTGGTTTGCGGTTTGGCGATATCGTGCAGGAGTGCCGACCAGCGCAACCAGAGGTCATCGCTTTTTAGGGCAAGTTGGTCTACCACCTGCAGGGTGTGGTAAAAATTATCCTTGTGAGAAACGCCGTTTTTTACTTCTACCCCGTACATGGCCTCCAATTCGGGCAACACGAGTTCCAATAAGCCGGTATCGTGCAGCAGGGCTAAGCCGACGCTGGGCTTAGGGGACAACAAAATTTTATTGAGCTCGGTAGCGATCCGTTCCTGGGAAATGATCTTGATCCGGTTGCGAAATTGGCTGATCGCCTCCAGGGTTTCTGTTTCGATGAAAAAGCCGAGTTGGGCAGAAAAGCGGATGGCCCGCAACATACGCAGGGGGTCGTCGGAAAAGGTTTTACCAGGCGGCAAAGGCGTTTTGATCATCTTTTGCTCCAGGTGTTCGAGGCCATCGAAGGGGTCGATGATGGCGCCGTAGTTCGCTTCGTTGAGACTAACGGCCAGGGCGTTGATGGTGAAGTCCCGCCGGTTTTGGTCATCCTCCAGCGATCCTTCTTCTACGATCGGTTTGCGGGAGTCGAACCGATAACTTTCTTTGCGGGCGCCGACAAATTCTATCTCTAAGCCTTCGTGCTTGAGCATGGCGGTGCCAAAACGCTTATAGATCGTCACCCGGGGGCGGGGCCACAATTTACGGGCTACCGCTTCCGCCAGCGCGATTCCACTACCGACACAGACAATATCCATGTCCTGGGAGGGGCGGGCCAGCAAGCGGTCGCGGACGTAGCCGCCCACCACGTAGGCCGGAAAGCCCAGCTCGTCAGCCGCGGTGCGAATAACTTCAAAAATTTTTCGTTCTTTGGGTTCAATTTCAAAAACCACTAGCAGGAATTTTGCCCAGAAATGTGGAAGACCAACAGCGTGATCATCATTTAGACGATGACTGGCTCTACATTGGAAAAGGTAAAAGCTATCTCGTCGAGGGTAGCGAATAAATTAGCAGGATCTTCTTCGGCCACCAAAATAGCCCTAAAAGCTTTAATACCGGGGTATCCGCGAAAATAATTGGTGTAATGCCGGCGCATTTCTAAGGTTCCCAATTTAATACCTTTCCATTCAATGCTGTGCTGCAGGTGTTGTTTGCAGGCGGCCACCCGTTCAGCCATGGTCGGCGGATCGAGCATTTCACCGGTTGCAAAGAAGTGTTTGATTTCTCTGAAAATCCAGGGATAGCCAATGCTGGCGCGGCCGATCATAATGCCGTCAACGCCGTATCGCTCGCGGTAAGCCAGCGCCTTTTGGGGGCTATCGATATCACCGTTACCAAAGATAGGGATGTGTATGCGGGGATTTTGCTTGATATTCCCAATGCGCGTCCAGTCGGCTTCGCCTTTGTACATCTGCTTACGGGTGCGTCCGTGAATAGCCAAGCCTTTGATACCGACGTCTTGCAATCTTTCGGCTACCTCTTCAATAAACTGGGTTTGATCATCCCATCCGAGGCGGGTTTTTACCGTTACGGGGAGTTTTGTACGCCTGACAATGGCTTCGGTAAGCGCCACCATCTTGGGGATGTCCTGTAAAATGCCGGCTCCGGCTCCTTTACAGGTTACTTTTTTGACCGGGCAGCCAAAGTTGATATCCAAAACCTCTGGCTGGGCCGCTTCCACAATATCAGCGGCTTGTAACATGGAATCGAGGTGAGCACCAAAAATCTGAATACCGATGGGGCGCTCTTCGTCGTAGATGTCCAGTTTTTGTACACTTTTGGTAGCGTCCCGGATGAGTCCTTCTACGGAAATGAACTCCGTATACATCATATCACACCCCTGCGCTTTACAAAGGGCACGAAAAGGAGGATCACTCACGTCTTCCATCGGTGCCAGTAACAGCGGAAAATCGCCTAATTCAACATTTCCAATCCTGACCATAGGGGTAGTATCTGTCTTGTGCAAGCTGCAAAAATACCACAATAGCGGCGATTCTGCAACGCTTTTGATTACTTTCGGGTGAATTGTTATTAATTCACCCGGTTGACAAAATAAAAAGCGGACCAGGCTTGGATGGCACAAGGAATGTTTTAATTTTACCGGTACAAGCAAACCACTTTTTATGCTAATTGCCATTATCCTCGTCTTTATTTTGGGTTATCTAACCATTGTCTTTGAGCACCCCCTGCGCCTGGACAAAACGGTTCCCGCGTTATTAATGGGAGCCCTTTGCTGGGCGCTGGCTGCCATTGGCTTTAATGGCGGAGAATTGTCCATAGTCGATACGCATGAACAGTTGTTCAATGTAGCTAGCGGATTACACGTAGCTGAAGAAGGGTTTGCCGGCACCTTACTCCATCACCTGGGTAAAACCGCCGAAATTTTGGTTTTCCTGATCGGTGCGATGACCATTGTCGAAATTATTGATTTACACCGGGGTTTTGAAATCCTGAAAAGTTGGGTAAAGACCAAGAACAAGAAGCGGCTTTTGTGGATTGTGGGCATTTTAGGGTTCATCTTGTCGGCGATCATTGACAACCTGACGGCTACGATTGTACTGGTCACGTTGCTGCGCAAACTCATTCACGACCCCAAAGAACGGCTCTGGTATGCCGGTTTAATTATTATTGCTGCTAATGCCGGTGGTGCCTGGTCTCCTATTGGGGATGTCACCACGACCATGCTATGGATCGGTGGCAATGTTTCTTCGCTTGGGTTGGTGTCCAATTTGGTTTTGCCATCTATTGTGTGTTTTGTTGTCCCATTTGCAATTGCTTCATTTTTACCTATTTTCCAGGGGGATATAACGGCTAAAGAAGGTGAGGAACTAGAAGAAGAAAGCCTCTTGAGTAGCAAATCAATGCTTTTTCTGGGGCTGGGCATGATTGTATTTGTGCCCCTCTTCAAAACGATTACGCATTTGCCGCCTTACGTCGGGATGATGCTTAGTCTGGGCGTGGTTTGGTTGGCATCGGAGTACATTCATCCGGAGGAAGATTTTACGGAAGAACGCAAGCACCTCTACTCTGCCAACAAAGCCTTATCGCGTATTGAGTTGTCCAGTATCCTGTTCTTTCTGGGGATTCTTATGGCAGTGGCCGCACTGGAGACCATTGCGATTGGCAACGTGGGCGCCCTCCGGTACCTGGCCGAAGGTTTGGACAAATCTATTCCCAACCAGGATGTTGTTATTGTGATCCTGGGCTTCCTGTCGGCAATCATTGATAATGTTCCGCTGGTAGCCGCCTCGATGGGCATGTATTCGGAAGTTATTGACGCCAAGTTGTGGCACTTCATTGCCTATTCTGCGGGAACGGGTGGTTCCATGCTGATTATCGGCTCGGCAGCCGGCGTAGCAGCTATGGGAATGGAAAACATCGACTTCATCTGGTATTTCAAAAAGATCGCCTGGTTGGCCCTCGCCGGCTTTTTGGCCGGAGCTGCTGTATTCTTGTTTTTGGCACAGTTCCTTCACCCCGCCTGAGTCTATCTTATTAAGCTTGAACCATGTATAAAAAAACGCTGGTGTACCTTTTGCTGTTGTACCTCCTGGGTACGGCCTGTGCACCTTACACCAAGAGTGATCTGGCCGGAAAATGGCAAGTTTTGTCCCTGACGGAAGACGGCGATAGCCTGGCAGTGGACCTGGCCTTGATCAATTTCCAGTTTTCCGAAGATGGCTACTACCACTTCAACAGTACCCTTAACTACGAAGAGTCGGGTACTTACCGACTTAATGGCCCCTTTCTTTACAGTACCGATACGCTGGATAGCCCTCACCGGGAGAAAGCCGTGAAAATTGTTCTGTTACGAAACGATTCCCTGGTCCTGAAAATGGAGGAAATGGGTAGGGAGCGATTGGTTGTTTTACGGCGTGAAAAGTAGTCAACTGGCCACTGACCAACCGGCAAAAAAAGGAAGCAGGAGGAGACGGTGTCGGTACTGTTCCTGCCAGGTCTTAGTGCTCTAGTGCAACAATCTTTTCCAGCAGCCAGTTGGCATTGGCTACATTGCCGTCCGCAATGATATCTTCCCGGAGCTTATTCATAGCCGTTTTGTCTTTGGGAATGATTCGCGACAGTTTTTTGGTAAACTTGATGAGTGTTTTATACGGTTTTTTGCGCTCATCCGGGAAATCTGTTCTGCGTTTCAGGAAGGTATTAAAGGTTTCCAGGTGGGAGTCGAGGAGATCGATCTCATCCAGCTCGTAGTAAGTTGCCAAAAGCATGGCTTTGGAGTTAAGGTTGTAAGAAAGGTCATCGTATTCTACGCTTTGCAGTTGCCTGATGACCTCACTGTACCGTTTTTGGTAGAAATACAGTTGCGCCAGGTTATAGGTGACGGCGTTGTCTTTAAGCCCGGCTGGCAGGTAGTTTTTGTACTGCTCAATGAACTCTTCGGTCCAGTTGTATTCTCCCAATCTCAGACCTACTACGATAATATTCCTGAAGTACCAGGGATTGAGTTCTTTGTTGATAACGAGTAAATTGTTATTTATCAACATTTTAAACAACACAAATAATTCTGACAAGTATTTTCCTTCTCCTTGGTTAAGCCTTTTTACACAATAATTTTGGGCCGTCGTATAGAGGTCCTCTACTGCTTTCTGGGGGGTGAATAAATGCGCATGTTCCGCGATTAATGATTTTAACTTGAAATAGTGTTCTTCGTCGTCAAAATCACTCCACATTTTATGAATTTGGTAGTAGAGGGCAATAATGGGCGATTGCTCAACCAAATTGTTGTTTTTCAGGTACTCCTGTAAAGTAGGGGTGAAGGAGAGGTTGTAGTCATAAGCCTTGAAATTTTGCCTTTGGATAACTTCACAACTGATGCGAAGTTTTTCACTAAAATAGAGGAAGTCGAGGTATTTTGAAATCTCATCGAGGTTGGCTTTGTCGCTTCGGCGGGTCTCAAAATCAAATATTTCATAAAAGCTCCTCTGAATAAGGTATTGGTTCAGGTAGTAATCGCCGTCCTTAAATTCCGCCTTTTCAGATAATTCATTGGCTTCCCGGAGGGTGCTATTGATCACTTTTTGTGATTCGACGTCCTTTATTCCCCGCAAAAGAAAAATGTGCTTTTGCACCGGGTCTTTTTCAAACTCTTTTTGGGCCAGAAATTGCTCCATCAACTTGGATAAATCAGAGCAATACTTCCGGAAACGGACGTCATTATAGGTCTTGTCCGTAGAGATTTTTCGCCAAAGTATCTCCTTGTCCAGGGGCTTGTCCTTGTCGATCAGTTTGTGGATCTCGAGGAATAGTTTGAGCAGTTCTTTGCTCGAATTAAAATAGGGTGATTCCAGAAATCGCTTACCCGACAAGCGCCCTCCTTTGTCCAGGCTTCTCAAAATGCCCGCTAGCTTGGTATTGTCGATATCGACGTTCACAGATTCAAATATTAAATAGTTGGTTATTAATTATTTATCATAAAAAAGTGACCTGAATAGCGTTCACAAATTTATAAAAAAAAACACCTGCTGCCAACAATTGTTTTTTTTATTAAAAAAGAGATAAAATTGAGGTTCGGCAAGCGACTTTTTGCCAGGTAAAAACAGCTGGAGGTGAAGGAATAAGGAGGGGGCTAAAAAGTCCCTCGAAAATATTGTGTAAACATTAGATTTTATTGTATATTGTGCCCTAAGAATGTTGTTATAATCCACGATCCATGAATATAAATCTACCTAACCTTTCCGTTATGCTGGCTTTGCTGTTCTTGCCCCTGTTGGGTGCAGGGCAAGCAATAGACCTCATTACGTACCAAAACACGGCGATTCAGTACGACTTCACGTCGCGTCCGAACTCTCCATCCATTCCCGGGAACTCCCAACCTACCAACGGAACGGTGGCTTGGGTAACCACCTCCTCTTTTCATTATCGCCTGACTTACACGCCTAACCAGGATTTTACGGGCACGGATCACTTCCGGATTGTTCGTTGGGAGGTAACGCCCGTTCCGCACGTCACCTATCTGGATGTTTCCGTTATAATCGCGCCGGCGCTGATTCGGGCTTATCACGATTATGCCGTTACCCACATCAATGAACCGGTGGTTGTGGACGTTTTGGCGAATGACATCAGTAGCAATGGAATTAAGGTATTGCAAGCCGTTCCGGCCATCAATCACGGAACAGCCTCGTTTAATCCTACTACCGGTCTGATTGCTTTTACCCCCAACCCCGGTTTTAAGGGGCTTGCGCATTTCAATTATGCCCTGTGCAATGGCGCCGGCGACTGTGATGATGGTACGGTAAGTATCACGGTTATGGACACCGCACCAGCGACAGCAGATGAGGTCATTCAGGTGTTTACCAAGAAAAATGAAGCGCAGTTCATTCTTGTTCCTGCCGACTTTATCCTTACCCAAGGACCCGCCAACGGCATTTTTGACGCAGGGGCAGATGTACCCGATTATACCCCGGCCAACAATTATGTCGGACCAGATACCATTCGGTTTACCGATGGCAATCACGCTATTTTTTACGTCATTGAAGTCCTTAACCTGGCCAGCAATGTCTTCGCCTTCGATGACCGGGCTTTTACCACGACCAACTCGGAAGTTACCATTCCGGTCAAAACCAACGACTTTTCCGTTGGCACTTGTGGTTTTAGCGTTTATTCCCAGGCTAGTCATGGTACCGCCAGCATTACCGGCAATCAGATAATCTATACCCCCGATCCTGGTTTTGTTGGGGTTGACCAGTTTACCTACCGCTCTTTTGCCAGTGGTTGTGCGGGTACAGCTGAAATTGCTACCGTTACTGTTTTTGTCAGCAACTTCGCTCCAGACCGGACTACTTTTGAAATGGCTACTCCCAAAGGAACGCCCATCATTATTGGTTACAACGTACCGGTATCGACCTTTACGTTCCATGTTTCTTCCCAGGGGCAATTGGGGCAAACCCTCTTTTTACCGGGTGCCGTCGATACCTTGATCAATGGCGTTCCGGTTCAGGGCAATAACATCTTGATCTACATCCCCAACGATGGGGTGCAGGAAGGTTTGGATCAGATTGAAATAACCTACTGTTTACGCGATATTACACCGGGGTCGGAAGACTGTCTAGTGAGCAAACAGGTGAAAATATGGATGACCATTCTGGACATCGGCACGGGGGATGAACCCGTATGCGTAGGGGATTGTGTTTGGGCCGGTGATACCAATGCGGATGGCATTGTCAACATGACCGACTTGCTTCCCATCGGCCGGAGCATGGGGGAAATAGGCACCGAACGTATCGGCGCTACTTTTGAGGTATGGTACGGCCAGTATGCCGAAGACTGGAGTGACCTGTTTGCCAGTGGAGAATACACGGCCAATGTCAAACATATAGATGCGGACGGCAATAGCATTGTCACTGCTGCCGATACGGTGGCTATCCGGTCTTTCTATGGTCGCACCCATAATATGGTGCCAGCAGTAATGCCATACGCTCCTTACGAATTTATCCTCGAGGGGCCGCTGTTTATCAATCCTGGCGATTACGTTGAGTTCTCGATCAAGGTGGGTACACCAGCCCAGCCTGCCGAAGATATTTACGGTTTTGTGTTTCCCTTCAACTACAATCCGGACGCCATTGCGGCTGAAAGTGTTCAGGTCAATTGGCGCAACGACAATTTTTTGGCCTACGATTCTCCGGTACTGTTCATGGACCACAACAACCTTAATGGGCTGTTCGAGGCGGGCTATACCCGTACCAGCGGACTGGTAGCCAGTGGCCATGGTGAGTTGGGAACACTGGGGGTCATTGTTGATGACATTATTGGCTTCCGCTCAGATGAAGAGGAAATGCTGTTGCAATTTGGTGGCGATGCGGGTGTAAGTATGGATAAAAATGGTCAGTACAGTGCTGTTCGGGTTCGCCCATTCCAATTGCGGGTCAAATTGGCCAGCGAAGAAGCTGAAACCAGTGCCTGGAATGATGACCAACTGAAGACCTTCCCAAATCCGAGCGGCGATTACGTAACCGTGCATTTGAACGGGCAACAGGAATTCGAACAACTCACCCTGAGTACGCTCATGGGGCAGGTGGTACAACACCAGTCTGGCCTGCGTACCAACCAGACAACGCTTGATGTGAGCCAGCTTCCTACCGGGATTTATATTCTCAGTGTAGCCGGCGAAAAAGGAATGCTCAATCGCAAGATTGAGGTGATGCGCTAGGCGCATTTTTCAACTGTTTTTTATTCGTGGAATTATATCATTCTAAAGTCACACCCGGTGGTGTGGCTTTTTTTTTGTCCCGGCCTACCGTCGAAAAATCGCTTGGCAAAAGGGCCCTGCTACATACCAACTAAAACCTTCCCAACGTTTAAACAACACAACACTGGAAAAGCTACACGACACTATTCCAATTCCTGCAGCAAGAGGCTACTGCACCAAAAAAACGATATGTTACAGACAAAATTTACCGCCTTGGTAATAGGCTTTTTATGTGTAGGTACCCTGTTGGCACAACCTACCCCGCAAGTGGCAAAACGAGATGCCAATCAGGTGCAAGCACTGGGTGTTTCCAATACGGCCTTATTTGACCAACTCATGGCAACCGTTGCCGGTGTTGGCAACAATGCCCGGATGACCCAGGAGCAACAGAACCTGAAACCTTACATGATGCCCGTACGAAAAATGGGGTTTCGGGGGATGGATTGGAGTTATATGCTGGCCAGCTGCCTGGAGTACTACGTAAATATAAGTAGGAATTTTAAAGACAACCTGAGCCCCGACTACATCTCTCTTAGCCTACAGTCTCAGGGGCAACGTACTTCACTGGAGGAAGGACTTCGGTTTTTGGTACAATACGGAACCGTTAGTGCTGCCATCGTACCTTACGACGCGGCCCAAATATCTGCTACTGTATATGCTACCAATAAATTCCAGATCAATAATTTTCTGCATCTTTTCCAGCCTTTTGCCTCAACCCGGGAGAAAATTTTCGAAATTCGTAAAGCACTCATGCGGGGTAATCCTGTTCTCATTGAACTCCAGGCCAATGATGCTTTTCCGGCACTAACCCAAACATTGCGTTGGGAACCGGTATCAACGAGCACGCCAAAAGCCTACGCTTTGCTCATCATCGGTTACGACGAAAATGAACAGGCTTTTGAGGTCATGAGTAGCTGGGGAAGCACCTGGGGCAACAATGGTTATCTGTGGATGGATTACAATGATTTAGCCAACGCCGCGGTAAATGGCTACGTTATGGTGCCTAATACGTATTAATACCTGATAATGAGGATAGGGTTAATGAGTGACACCCACGGTTTCCTGGATGACAAAGTTTTTCAGCATTTTGCCGAGGTAGATGAAATTTGGCATGCTGGGGATATCGGAAACCTGGCGCTGATGGAAGCGTTGGAAGCTTTTCGACCCGTTAGGGCGGTTTACGGAAATATCGACGAACCCGCCATCCGGCACCGTTACCCCGAAAATCAATTGTTTGAAGCAGCGGGAGCCCGGGTTTTTATGACCCATATTGGGGGGTATCCGGGGCGTTATACGATGAGGGTGAAAGCGCTTCTCGACGACTTTAAGCCGCATTTATACATCTGCGGTCATTCTCATATCCTAAAGATAATGCCCGATAAGCAACGGAATTTATTGCATATTAATCCTGGTGCTTGCGGCCAGCAAGGGTTGCACAAAATTAAAACACTGGTACGTTTGAGCATCACTGCCGGTCAATTTCACGACGTCCAGGTCATTGAATTGGGCTTGCGAGGGCGCTAAACAAAGGATAGAAACAGACAAGCGCGTGGTCGAGTCGGCGCTGCGGCAAGCAAAAGACAAATTCGGCAAACTCCAACATGCACTTCATCGGATCGACAAAACAGATTTTGGTCGCTGCCAAAAGTGCGATCAGGCCATTCCTCCTATGCGGGTTGTCCTAATGCCGCAAAGTCCCTACGGTGTAAACTGTGCCCGCTAATTGTCTATTGGGTTTTCCAGGCGGTCAGGCCGTTAAGGACCATTTAAGGAAAACCCAACAGACATTTAACTAAAACCCAGAGTAAGTGAAATACATGATAATCAGTAGGATGATGGTCACTGCAATGGTTATTAGGGCAAACTTACGATTGGCTTTTTCATCTTTAGCCTCGATACGTTGTTGCTTTCTTGACTTTGTTTTTCTGGTTGACATGTTCGTTTTTTTTCTAGTTTAGTCAAATTTATACGGCTAGCGGTGAATATCCCAAATTTTTCTGCGGTATTTTAATATTATAGCCTGGCGGGTCTTATTTTTATTTTCCTGCATCCTGTTTCAAAACCCGTCTTGGAGGACGGATCACGGACGGGTTCTCACTGTTGTCGTTCATAATAGCTCACCACTCTTTCATCGGTAATTACATCCTGCGGGCGTAAGGGGGATTTCAGAATAATCCCTTCGAGTGTACGGCAACGGCTGAGCGCAACGTAGGTTTGACCATGCTCAAAGGCGCCGCGCCCCAGGTCAATAACGACTTTGTCCATGGTTTTTCCCTGTGCTTTGTGGATGGTTACGGCCCAGGCCAGGCGCAGGGGGTATTGCTTAAACGACCCCAGTCCCTCGGTGGCGATTACCTCGGGGTTTTGCTCATCCAGTTTATACCGCAAAATTTCCCATTCGTAAGGTTCCACTTTGACGTAGCGGGGCTCTCCCTCTTCCTCGATTAACACCGTAACCGACTCGTCCTCCAGTTTGACCACTTTTCCAATCGTGCCATTGACGTACTGCTTTTCAGGATCATTGCGTAAAAACATGACCTGTGCATTGAGCTTGAGCAGCAAAGCCAGATCAGTAGGAAAAAGCCGGTCAGGAAACTCACCGGTAACTTTGGCCAGATAGTGCTTGGCGGGCATCGGAATGGCGTCCAGTTCTTTTTTATTCATGGCATCGACCTGGGCATTACGAGCCGACAGGGTGATGGCAAAGTCTGGTGTGACGGCGTCCGGGAGGTGTCGGGCGTTCAGGGCCTCCAAGTCTTCCATATCCATTCTATTGAGCCGAATAGCCTCTAATAGCCTGAGGAAATAGCGGTTTTCCTGGCGGTAAACAGTCTGGAGTTCTATCATTTCCATGCTGATGGGAGGGGCCATCACGCGCGCGGAAAAGAAATAAGGCGACTCGTAGGTTGTTCGGAACATTCGTTGCTCCAATTCAGTGGCCACTACGGGCGGCAACTGAAACAAATCGCCAAAAAATACCATTTGTACGCCACCAAAAGGTTGTGGATTTTCCCGATTCACCCGGAGGAAATAGTCGATATTGTCGAGCATATCTGCACGAACCATGCTGATTTCGTCAATGACAATGGTGTCCAGTTGCTCGTATAACTTGCGAAAACGCCGTTTTTTAATATCCTTGCGGGCGTCCAGCAGGCGCGGCGGAAAGCCAAAAAAAGAATGGATAGTTTGCCCTTTTACATTTAGGGCCGCCACCCCGGTAGGAGCGAGGACCACCATTTTTTTGTGGGAAGTTTGGCGAAACAATTGCAGCAAGGTCGACTTTCCCGTTCCGGCACGACCCGTGATAAAAAGAAGATCCTTGCTTTTTTCCATCCGATCAAGCGCGTATTGAAAGTCGGCATTTAATTCTAAAGCTTCTTTTTTCATCATGGTCATATTTACTGGGCAGCGCCAGCGGACGTGGGCCGTATTAAAACGTAAAGATGCGTTTTTACACCTTAGCCTTTTTTCGCTGGCGCCGACAAAGGACGCAAATTACCCGTTTCTGCTTTTAAAACTGGTGAAAACACAAATTTAGCACATCAATAACTATATTCCCAGGTGCAAAGATGGTGGTAAATGACCAAGGCAGTTTATCTTTGCCGCCTGACAAAAAATGTCGTAGAAGAAAAAATTGATCACAGGAATTTACCTATGCCAACTGTATCTCACCGCAGCCACACGGTCCCATTATCGCCCTTTCGCAAGCTTATTCCGCTGGCTGATGCGGCCAAAGTTCGTGGGCGTAAGGTCTATCACCTCAACATTGGGCAACCAGATATACTGACCCCGCCTCTTGCACTCAAAAAATTCCGGGAGGTTCCACTCGAAATCCTGGCCTACAGCCCCGCCGAAGGAAATTTGAGTTATCGGCAAGCGCTGGTCGACTACTACCTGCGCTACGATATTGACCTGGTTACCGAAAATATTATCGTTACCACGGGAGGTTCCGAGGCCATCCTGTTTTTCATGTTGGCTTGCCTGGATCCTGGGGATGAAATCATCGTACCGGAGCCGTTCTACGCCAATTACAACGGTTTCGCACACATCGCCGACATCCGGGTCATTCCCATCACTTGTGAAATAGAAGACGGGTTCTCCCTCCCTTCGATGGCTGCTTTTGCTGCGAAAATAACACCGCGAACCAAGGCTATTTTTATCACAAATCCAAACAATCCTACCGGCTGTAGCTACTCGCCGGCAGAATTGTACGCTTTGACTGAACTGGTTGTGCAGCATGATCTGTTTCTGTGTGCGGACGAAGTTTACCGGGAGTTTTGTTATGACGGCAACCTTTTTCTTTCGGCCCTGAGTCTTCCGGGCCTGGCGGAGCATGCTGTTGTGATTGATTCCGTATCCAAACGCTACAGCGCCTGTGGCGCCAGGGTAGGAGCACTGGTGACCCGCAACACCCAGGTGACGGACGCCATTTCCCGCTACGCCAAACTGCGGCTTAGCCCGCCCGGATTGGGACAAATATTGTCGGAGTTTATGCTAGAGGAAGACACCGCTTACCTCAGTGGAGTAAAGGATGCCTACGAAAAGCGCCGCGACCTGGTCTATCAGCGCCTGCAGGCTATGCCTGGGGTTACGTCCTATCTTCCGGGTGGTGCCTTTTATTGTTTTGCTCGCTTTCCCATCCACTCTGCGGAAGACTTTTGTCGTTGGTTACTAGAAGAGTTCAGCTACCAGGGAGCTACGGTCATGCTCTCGCCGGGCCAGGGATTCTACGCTACCCCTGGTTTGGGAGTCGACGAAGTTAGGATTGCCTACGTTCTCAATGAGCAGGATCTTGGGGCGGCCATGGATTGCCTGGAAGTAGCTTTGGCTACCTATCCGGGCGTAAAGCGGGCAGCAGCAGAAACGGTCAGTCGCTAAATGGATCAAAAAACCATTGAATGGCCTTTTGGTAGGCCAATAACCGGTGCTCGTCGAATGGCGGCAATTTATTCTTTGCCACAACTTTAATTAGCTAACCTAAAGTGATACCTTTGCGGCATAAATTCAAGCATTAAGTTTTCGTTCATGGATAAGAATCAGGTAATCGGGATAGTCCTCATCTTTGCGCTGCTTATGGTGTGGCAGCAATTCTTTGCACCCTCGCCCGAACAGTTGGAAGCGGAGCAAATCCGGCAGGATTCTATCGCAATGGTAGACCGGCAGTTAGAAGCGCGCGCTGCCCAGGCTGAAACGGCCGCTGCTCTTACGCGCATTGATTCGGATACAACTGCTGTTGCGGCTTCCGATTCCTTGCTGTTGATCCAACGGAGCGGTACTTACGGTGCTTTTGCACCCGCTACTATCGGCCAGGAATCACTGCAAACCATCGAGAATGACGTAATGACCGTAACGGTCTCTACGAAAGGAGGAGCCATTAAAAGTGTCGTCCTGAAAGATTACGCTAAAGTTTTAGTCGATAGCGCCGGCGTGGAAACCAAGATTCCGCTGGAATTGCTGGAAGATAGCAAGAATCGGTTTGAATACCTCCTCCCCGTGAGTGGGGCACCGAACGGGATAGTCCGGTCCAGTGAGTTGTTTTTTCAGCCCACCTTGTCGGGGAAAACCCTTACCCTCAGAGCGGCCGTTGGCGCTGAAGGTTACCTGGAGCAGCGCTACACGCTGAAAGACGGCACTTACCTCCTGGATTATGACGTAACTTTTGCGGGCCTGGAAAGCGTACTACGCAACGACGCCCAGTCGATCGAGTTATCGTTTGTGAATTATCTGGACAAACTGGAAGTTAACGCTAATTATGAGCGCAACTATTCTACAATCTACTACAAACCCCTAAACGATGATGCTGACCGTTGCTCCTGTACTTCGTCCGATGAGGTAGATGCAACCGCCCAACCCGTTAAATGGGTATCGGCAGCCAACCAGTTCTTTAACACCAGTATCATTGCCGTTGATCAGTTCCAGGGGGTGAAAATTAACGCAGAAGTACTTCCGGTAGAATCTCCTGACCTTAAAAAAGTGACGGCGGACATTACGCTTGCCTACAACCACAGCCCTAGTGAAACCGCCAAAATGCAACTCTATATCGGGCCCAATGATTTTGAACGGTTGCTGGCCATTGGCTCAGACCTGACGGATGTAATTCCTTACGGGCGCAGCATTTTCGGTGCCATCAACCGGTGGGTTATTCGCCCACTTTTCAACTTTTTTGATGGTATTACCGGCAACAAAGGTATTGCGATCTTGCTGCTCACCTTCCTGGTGAAGTTGTTGGTCTTCCCCCTGACGTATAAAATGCTCTATTCCCAATCTAAGATGGCGGCCATGAAGCCGTACCTGGAGAAGTCGAAGGAGAAGAACAAAGATGACCAGCAGGCACAACAGATGGAAACCATGAAGATGTACCGCGAATACGGAGTGAATCCGCTGGGTGGCTGTCTGCCAATGGTCTTGCAGCTGCCTATTTGGTTTGCGCTCTACCGGTTTTTTCCTGCCGACCTGACCTTCCGCCAGGAAGGCTTCCTCTGGGCCAGTGACTTGTCCAGCTACGATGCCTGGATAACCCTGCCTTTCAGTATTCCGCTTGGATTTGGTGCCCACATCAGTTTGTTTGCGGTGCTATGGGCTATCACCACGCTCATTTACACCTATTACAATACCAAGCACATGGACTTTGGTGCCAACCCCATGATGAAATACTTCCAGTACATTATGCCGGTCATGTTCCTGGGCTTTTTCAATAGCTTTGCTTCCGGATTAACTTGTTACCTGCTGTTTAGTAATGTGCTTAACATTACCCAAACGGTCATCACCAAGAATCTCATCATTGATCAGGACAAGATCGTAGCTGAATTAGAAGCCAACAAGGCTAAACCCAAGAAAAAGTCGGGGTTCCAGGCCCGCCTGGAATCGGCTATGAACGAACAAAAAAAGAAGCAGGCAGACCTGGAAGCCAAAAAGAAAAAGTCACGCTAGTTGATCTTCCTGCGCCTTATTCGGTTTCCTAATCTGTTGGTAGTAGCCCTGACCCAGTGGTTGGTGGCTTCTCATATCCTGGGGATGGCCTTTCAACAGGCCGGTCTGGCCAGTACTTTAGCATCCTTTGAATTGTGGCTCCTCATTGGGGCAACAGTGAGCCTGACGGCCGCAGGTTATGCTTACAACGACCTCCTGGATTACCCCATTGATATGATCAACCGTTCCGACAAGGTGATCGTTGGTAAGCAGATCAGCACCAGTAGTGTCTGCTGGATAATAGCAGTGCTGACCTTCACGGGCTTTTTCAGTAGCCTGATGCTTGCTTTCTTACAAAAAGAAGTCTCCTGGTTGTGGCTGTATCCGCTCTTCGCCTGTCTGTTGGCGTGGTATCCACGCTTTTTTAAAACCCGTCCTTTTGCGGGAAACCTGCTGATTGCCGGCTGTTGTGCAGGTGTCACGGGGTTAGTTTGGTTAGCGGAGCGGCGGGTATGGCAACTCCTTCCTGACCCTTTCCTGGCGCAAGTCACCTATATCCTGGTACTGTTCATGGTCTATGCTTTTCTGGCCACCTGGATTCGAGAGATCATTAAAGACCTGGAGGATAGGAAGGGGGATCAGGAACTTGGCCGCCAAACCCTCCCTGTTTACTGGGGAGTTGGTGGCGCCAAAATAGTAGCCTGGGTTTTATCGCTGGTGCTTGGCCTTTTCTTGTGCAGTGGAATCCTGCAATTGAGTGCGATGAACTACCAGTTGCCAATTGCCGTGCTGAGTTTCTGTTTGTTGGTTTGGTTGGTGATCCTGTCTCGGCAATTGCAGCAGTCCAATTCGCCCCAAATGTACCATACGATAAGCACCCAATGGAAATTCTTTCTGCTGGGTGGACTATTGCTCCTGTTTTTCTTCAAAATCTAAGTTGTGCTGATCCAAGAAAATTACCGCATTATTTTAGCTTCAAAATCACCACGGAGAAGCCAACTGTTAACCCAGGCCGGCCTTCCCTTCATCGTGAAGGCTAACGAAGTGGAAGAAACCTACCCCGCTGCGATGCCGGTAGCGGAGGTACCCGTTTTTTTAGCACAAAAGAAAGCCCGGGCAGCCCGGGGATTTTTGGAGTCGACCCGAGATGTCGTGCTAGCAGCCGACAGCGTGGTGATTCTCGATGGCGAAATATTCGAAAAGCCAGTGGATGAAGCCGACGCCCAAAGAATTCTTGGCCGCTTATCAGGCCGTACCCACGAAGTAATCACTGGCGTATGCTTACTCACTTCCTCACGGGAGATCGCTTTTGGTGATTTGACCCGGGTGAAATTCGGCGATTTGTCACCGGAAGAAATAATCCACTATATTCGTACGTACCAACCTTATGACAAAGCCGGTGCCTACGCTATTCAGGAATGGATCGGTCTTTGCAAAATTGAAAAAATCGAAGGCACTTATGCCAACGTCATGGGGTTACCCGTTCAGCGTGTATGGAAAGCATTAGAAGATATCCTCGCCTAGTTTTTAGGCTGTTACAATTAGGCGTTATTGGTTTATTCCTGGCCAGGGCCTGGAACTACATCTACTGGGATAGTCCACTGAGATCCTTTCTCTGGGACGAAGATTTACTTACCCGCTGGGTGGAACGAATGGGTTATACCTGGTCTGAGTGGGTGACCAATCCGGAGATTAACCAAAGTATAGCAAGTACTATTCAGGTCCAGGGAATACTATTTGTGGTGGCCGCTATAGCTGTTCTTTTTTTGGAAAAATTCCCCCGATCCAGTGCTATCCTGGTCGCCATTGGTGGATTACAATGCTTGCTGCACGTCTGCCTGACCACCAAAGCACATTTTGGTCAGGTGGGGCAATTCATCGAACAAACCCTCCAGTGGGTTAGCCCCTTTTTATTGCTAGCTACTTTCGTGCCGGTGGTGACACCAAAGACACTGGACTGGCTGATGCGTTGGGCCATTGCCCTGACTTTTTGTGGACATGGTTTATACGCAATTGGTTTTTATCCCGTCCCCGGTAATTTTCAGGAAATGATGATGGCAGGGCTTTCCGTTTCCAACCAGCAGGCCTTACAATTACTTAAATTGGCGGGCCTGCTGGACTTCCTGGCGGCAGGATTATTACTTTTGCCTTTTGCCCAGTGGGCCAAGTGGGGCCTCTATTATACGATTATTTGGGGTGCACTTACGGCTTTTGCCAGGGTGTGGAGCTACTTCTCTTTGTACAGTTTCCAGGGGCTTACCCAACAGTGGCTCCCCGAAAGCATGAGTCGTGGGGTACATTTCTTAATCCCCCTGGCGCTATTTTATATATGGAAAACTAAAAAGTATTAACTTTAACCGTGACTTAGAGCCTTGCCAGCAGTCTCAAAGCTATTGAAAATTTCCCCTTGACCCCCTTTTCTACCTTCAAAACGAAACCAACCATGAAGAAAATCCTTCCATTAGTAACGCTGCTAATTTTACTCAGTTGGTCCTTTTTATCTGCTCAATCGCGCGAATTCCCTGATGGTTTTGCCATCCGGTTTTTAGCGCCTAATTATCAGTGGCCACTGGAAAGCGTATCGGCGCTAAACGCGACCGATTTCACCGGTGGTTTTGGGGTTGAATACTATCGTTTTCTCTCCAATAAGTTGGACCTTAGTTTTCCGCTTAGCCTGACGGTTGCTGATTTACCCCTAGATGACCAGGGTGCTACCAGACGCGGCTACAACGCAGGCCTGAATGCCTTGCTCAACCTGAACCTCTACCGTGGAAAGGCTTTTCGCCCGCACCTGTTTGCCGGGGCAGGGGGGCTGTTGGTACAAATGAAGACCCTGACGCTTGACGTCCCCGTAGGCCTGGGATTGAATGTCCTCCTGGGGAAGTCAACTTTCCTGAGCGCTACGGCTGGTTACCATTTCAATGGTACCGATCTCCGGGACCATTTGCAGGCCAGCCTGGGCTTGCGAATGATCATCCAGGATGATACCGCTCCCAAAAAACCAACGGTTACCGACCGCGACGGTGATGGCATCGCCGATGGCCAGGACCTGTGTCCGGATCAGGCAGGTACTGCCGCCCTCAATGGCTGCCCTGACCGCGACGGCGACGGCGTTGCTGACGAGAGCGATGCGTGCCCCGACACAGCTGGTATGCTGGCCCTGGCGGGCTGTCCGGATTCCGATCGCGATGGCATTGCCGATAAAAACGATGGCTGTCCCAATCAGGCTGGCCCGGCCAGCAACAATGGCTGCCCCATTACCGACCGCGATGGCGATGGCGTACCAGACACTGCTGATCGGTGCCCCGATACCGCCGGTAGTGCGGCTACTGCTGGTTGCCCCGATCGCGATGGCGACGGCCTGGCTGATGACTTGGACGATTGCCCCAACCAGCCCGGCACAGCCGTTAACCGGGGGTGCCCAGATACCGATGGCGATGGTGTAGTTGACCGCATGGATAGCTGCCCGAATGAGCCAGGACCGGCCATCAACAAAGGATGCCCGGAGATTGAAGATACCGATCGCCAGGTGCTGATTGAAGCGGTACAAGCCATCGAGTTTGAGACGGCCAGCGCCAACATCCGACCTTCCTCGCTGTTAATTCTTGACAAAGTGGCTGGCATCATGGCCCGCTACCCCGGCTATAAACTGCGCATCGGCGGCCATACCGATTCTATCGGCTCGGTCGAGGCCAACCAATCTTT
>Ga0075469_10000087_pt1 | contig 33658 bp, 26 predicted proteins | sample DEB08_DNA_13_FD_77577 | JGI IMG/M metagenome (GOLD analysis project Ga0075469, IMG submission 77577) | Aqueous microbial communities from the Delaware River and Bay under freshwater to marine salinity gradient to study organic matter... | ecosystem: Environmental > Aquatic > Marine > Coastal ...
AGTTTTGCATTCCGTGATGTTTGGGAAAGTTTGTATCAGAATATTAATTTACTGTTTATTGATGAACTTATAGACAGTGGCATGGATACTGCTGGTGTAGAAAATTCACTAAGTGTCCTTAAGAAGATGGCACGAGAGCGTAGCAAGAACATTTATCTTATCTCACACAAAGACGAATTGATTGGAAGAGTTAATCATGTGTTGCGTGTTGTAAAAGAAAATGGCTTTACAAGTTACGCAAATGACTTGGAGGTTGTAGAATGATAGAAGAAGATGATGCCCATGACTTGCTTGTAAAAGCATATCTAGCATATTTTTCAGCAAATGAAAAATTTGAACAGCGAAATAGTGTACGAACACATCGAACAGTTCGAAAATGTTTACGAGAAATTCGTACATTAGCAAAAGAACGTGCAGATGAAATACATATTCATCACACTACAACAAGAGAAACCAGAACTTAGGCATAAACAATTTAGGCACCGGTAAGTATACTCATGCAGTGGACTTACGAAGGTAAAACAATAGACACAATACCAGACGAGTATGAAGGCTTTGTTTATCTTATTACCAACACCACTACAGGTCAAAAATACATAGGCAAGAAACTAGCAAAATTTAAAACTACTAAGCCACCACTTAAAGGCAAGAAAAATAAAAGACGCGGCACAAAAGAATCAGACTGGAGAGATTATTATGGATCCAGTGATAGACTGAACGCAGACGTTGCAGCACTAGGCTCAGATAAGTTTACAAGAGAAATACTATACCTATGTAAAGGTAGGGGCGAAATGTCCTACATAGAGGCAAGAGAACAGTTTGATCGCAGAGTACTTGAAACAGATGAATACTATAATGGTATTATAAATGTTAGAGTCGGCGGATCAGACAAACTCAAACAGGCATTGCTAGAACATCACATACAGGCAAAACATTCCAACACATAAGGTTAGCGGGCCGGTTTAATAATACCGCTGTGGAAAAAGCTCTCGTATAGAAGCACACGTAACATATTGATCGACTACCCAGAGGTAGGAAGCCACCAAACAAATTGGGCTCACTGGTTGATATAGATTGTTTTGTTGGCAGTCGAAAAACACAACATAGTTCATAAAAACCCTTTAGCAATAGGAACGAAGCGGGGGAATATTGTTACATATAATGTACATTGTATATTATAAGCAACATAATGTCGACGGAGGACGGGAAAGGTCAGAGCCCATTGAACTTGTGTATAAAAAATTACCTCTTTCCAATGTCTCGGCTGTGCAGACTCACATGAAGTTGCCAAAAAAGACGACGGGGCTAGAAATAGTTCCGTCTGACTAAACAATCTACATGAAATTAATACTTTATTACATTCGTAATAAAGCAATATAATTATATATTAATCATTCACTTATACGAAGTATATGTAGTTTGAGCGTAAGCGATAACTTGTATTAACGAAGTTAATACACTAACTATTAAAAAATAATAAATACACTATAATTGATATTAAGGAATAATCACGATGAAGATCTCTGAGTTTACAGACAACAGTCACATTGATGAACTAGATGCTGCTGATGTAGGAAATGCTGCTGGTAAAGCAACTAGATCTGTTGGAACTGGTGCTAAAAAAGTTGTAGGTGCTGTTGGGTCTGGCATAAAAAACTTTGCCAAAGGTTTTGCAAGTGGTGTTGCTGGTAAAGTTGCACCTGCAAATCCTCAACTCAAGTCTATCAAATCGAGTATTGCAGCACTTAATCCTAAACAACAGGCAGCACTAAGAAAACAACTTGCTAAGAAAGCAGGAGTAGCATAATGCAAACAACAGAATTTAAACAGCGTACCTTGATAACAGAACAAGTAACCTATATATTATGGGAAAGTGCTGGTCGTAAGATTATTGAGGCACAACTTACTCCAGATCAAATTAGTCAATTGTTTACCGATGTTGAGCAAGGTACTAGTGCTGCCGGCGGCAACAGAACAATGGTTGGCAAAGGCAAAGATGCTGCTGGTGCAGTCAACAAAGCTTGGGCCGAGCTAAAGTCTAAAATACAAGATTCAGCTCCGATTAAAAACGTAGACGCTATGTACGATCAAGCTGTTGAAAAACTTAAAGACGCAACCGGCGGCGATGAAGGAATAGACAAGTATATACAAAAATATCGCGCATTTGCTAAAAAACATCCTATGGCGCAAAGTTTTGTTTATGCTGCACTAATTGCTGGCGCAGGTATTAGTGGTGCAGGAGCAGGCGGAGCAGCAGCGTTAGGATTATTCAAGCTAACTGATAAACTACTGCAAGGTGAAAAATTTAGTAGTGCTGCTTACAGTGGCGCCAAGACTGGTGCATTAGCTTACGGCGCAGCCAAACTTGCTGACTATGTTAGAGGCGATACTAAAGTAACAACAACGCAAACTACAACGTCAAGTTCTGTAGGCGGCGGTGAGGCTCCTACTAAGGCTGATTTTTCTAATAAAATTGCTCCAAGCGGACAAGCAAGTGCAATAGATTCTGCTGTAAGCAATATTTCTAATCCATTGAAATTTGGCGGTTCAGCAGCCTTTGATAAAGACGCAATATTAGATATTGCTGCAAAAGCAGGCGATGAATTTGATATTAAAGATAAAGTAATGAATTATCTAATAGATCAGCCACAATATGCTACTGTTGGTAATCCAGGTACGTTTGGTGATCAAATCAATAATCTTATTGATGCTGGGTTGAAAGGAAAAGGTCCTTTTTCTGTATTAGCAAAGACAGCAAGTGAAAGTATTAACTTTAACCCAATTCAAATTGAAACTATTATTGAATGGTGCGATCTAACACCTGCTGTTATGCTAACAGAAGGTCCAATGGATGCAATTAAAAAAGGTGCAAGTGCAGTAGGCGGAGCAGTTAAAAAAGGAGCAGCGGCTGTAGGTGCTAAAGCAGCAAAGGTTGGCAAGAACATGACAACCAAAGTTACTGCTGACAAACTAAACAAAGCATGGATAAAAGCAGGCAAGCCAACTGATAGTGATGCTATTGCAAACATTCTTAGACAGCAAGGTGTAAGTGATCAAGTATTGGCACCAGTATACAAACAAATGGGTGCAAAACTTCCAGCAGCACCTAAAGCAGTTGCGCCAGGAGCAGCACCAGGACAAACAGCAGCACCAGGAGCAAAGCCAGCAGCATCTACTACAATGGACTTTAAAGGTATACAGCAGGCAGTTACAAAATTAAGTCCGCAAGATGCTAAAGCACTTGTTACACATATTGATTCATTAGATAGCAAAACAGCAACGCCTAACACAGCAGCAAAACCTGCACAAGCAAAGGTAGCACCAACATCTAAACCAGCAGCACAAGACGCTACAGCAGCTCCTACGGCACCAGGACAAGCACCAGCAGCGCCTAACAAAAATGCAGCAGCAGGTGACACTTTTGAAAAAGCCAAAGGTGACATCCGTAAAGTACAAGGTGGTCAAAAACCTATGCCACCAAAGACAGCAGCCACTATTGCAAGTGACCTTGCTAAATTAGCAAAAGGTGATAAAGAAAGTGGAGTTGCAGCAGCACAAAAGATTATGACTTTTGCTAAAGCAGGTGTTGATGTTAGCAAGCAACAGCAAGCATGGATTGGAAATGCTAAAGCAGGTGAGAGATTCCTAACACAAAGTGTTTACTTTGAAATTACTAAGATGTTAAAAGAGAATAATTTAAGTTGGAGTGATTTGGGTATGCGTGTACATTTGTTAGAAGGCACTAACAAAATGTTTGGAATTAGTTTAATTTAAAAGAAAGGGAGACCACTTTTCTTAGTAGTCTCCATATTTTCTTTAACAATATCATTAATTAACATTTTATCTTCGTGAGATAAATTGTATGCTTCGTCAATAGTTACTCCGCCGCGCATGTACCAACAGATTTTTAAAAGTTCACTTTTAAGTTGTTTCTGTTCGCCTTCCATGCGCTTGACTTCTTCTAGGATCTCAGGTACGCTCCACGCTAAGATCCTTATGCGAAAAAATTTGATTGATCAAAGGTAATCGGCACTTCCCAAGTTGCAGGAGCACCAGCAGCAATATCTTCGTCACTTGATTTAACAGGCATCGGCGCAACTTGAAACTTAGATTTTTGTATATCTAAGTGATCAGTTATCGAAGTATAAAAGTTTTTATCAGCATTATTAATAAACTCATCAATGTGAGCGATATTAGAAACTACGTCATCGCCAATTGATATCGAAACAATACTTCTTGAAAGTGTAGTAACTGTTAAGTCTGTTAGTTTTTTAAAACTAACATTAAATTTTGCTAGTTTTTCAGTATCGGGAATTTCGTCATTGTTAACAATTGAAAAAATTCTCTGTTCTTCAAAAGTTTTTAAACTAGCGTCGGTAAATTCTTTGTAAGACAACGGACGCAATAATACTTTCATATTTTCTACAGTTATATTATCTTCATACTCAACAGTGACCATTTTATTTAGAATTTGCCTTAGGTCTACGTCAAATTTGCGATCTTCTCCGGTTCCTGGAACCTTTGTAGTAATTTCTAATATATCTCCGTATGTTGCAATTCTTATAGCAACTAATACAGCATCGAGATCAATACTAGGCATGTGCCACGGATTAACAATACTAGGCACACAACTTTTAATCATGTCGACAGTTGCTTGTCCGTTAAGCAATGCATCTGGTGTTTTCATTGACAACTCATCTTTTGCTGTCATTGCATAAACAGGATATTCACCTGTTTCTGGAACAGATAATGCATCAGTAGGATAATATTTTCCTTTGCTTGGCAATGTAATAAACACTTTAGGCTGTCTAAAGTATTTTCTTAATGGATTTTGCTCCATATTTCCCGAAAACTCTTGCGGGTTAAATTCTGACATGTTGTTCTCCGTATAAATACAATGTATAAAGTATGTATCATTTATATTTATGTGCGTAGTTAACTTGGAAAACAAATAGTGGCAGAAAATGTAGATATCGGCAATGTTGGCGGCGATGGTGTAGCAAGCGAAGTAACTCTTGCTCGCTTGACTGCGACTATGGAGTTAATGGCTAAGAAAAAAGGCGTTAATCCTGCTGACATTACTAAGAAGATGCAGCAAGTAATGGATGCATCTTCTAAAGTTATAAAAGAAAATAAAGAAGCTACACAAGATCAAACTAAAGAAGTTGATAAGTCGACAAAGAGTCTAGGAAGGTTTAGTAAAGGACTATTAGGCATAGTAGGTAGCTTTGGCGGCGCTTTGAAGACTTCTGCATTGAACTTAGCTGGTGCGTTTATGACCAGCGAAGGCAAACTAACAGATTTTACAGATCATTTGCCACTTATTGGCGGCGTCCTTAGTCCTCTAGTTGGGCTAATAGATCAAAATGTTGACAGCTTTAGAGCACTTTCAAATGTTGGCGCACAGTTTGGAGATGGTTTAAACGATATTAGAAGAACTGCAACAGAAGCAGGTATGCCATTAAGTCAATTTACACAATTGGTTGGAGAAAATGCAGATCGTATGCGTTACTTTGGTGCAACTACGGCACAAGGCTCTGCAAACTTTGCTAGAATGTCTAAGCAACTCAGAGATGGACCTGGTAGGGCATTTATGAATATGGGTTTTACTGCCATGGAACTTAATGAAGGATTACTTGATTACGCAGAATTTACTGGCACACTAATGAATTCTGAACGTCGAATGAACGGTATGTCTACTAAAGGTGCAACAGATTACTTAGACGTGGTAAACGATCTTGCAAGAGTAACAGGAAAACGCAGAGATCAAATCAAAGAAGAATTAAATGCAGCCGGTGCTGATGCAAGAGCAAGATTAGCAATGAGTCAAATGGACGAAAAGCAAGCTCTTCAATTTGCTGCTGGATTACAAACAGCCGGAAATGCATCAGCAGCAATGAAAGAAGCTATGATTGATATGTCAGACGGTGTTGCTAATAATCCGATGACAGCTCAGCTTAGTGCAATGAGTGAAGAATTTAGAACTCGCGCAGCTGATTTTAAAAATATGGACGCAGGCGAACAAAATAATTTCCTAGCAGCCGTTAAACGAGATATAGATGCAAGAGCCGAACAGATGGGCGATACTACTGTACAAGGTTTGATAGGCGTCGGCGGCGTTATGGGCGATGTTTTTCAAGCGGCTGCTGATATGAGAACAATGGTGTTTAAAGATTCCGACGCTCTTGCAGCTGATGCAGCAGCAGCAGCCAAGCAGTCGCAAATTGACGGTGGCATACTCCAATTTAGTGAAACATTAAATAAAATAAGATCTAACTTTATGGCTGTATTAACTGATGAAATACACGGACCAGATGGCAACAAAGAATCAATCTTAGGAATGTTCACAGAAGGAATATCCGCAGCAGGCGAATCTTTAATGAAATTTATCGAAACTGATGGATTTGCTCTTATAACATCTGCCTTAACAGATTTAGCAACGGTCTTCTCAACATTTATGCAAGATATTAAAGATTTTGGATTTATTTCTGCATTGTTTGGAGGGGAAAAAGAAGTACCAGGAGGTCCTGGAGGTTCGCAAACTGTTGAAACTAAAGGGTTGTTTGGAAATCTATTCAGTACAATTGGCGACGAAGACGGTCCAATTATGAAAATGTTCAACAACGTAATGGACGTTGTAGTGGAAAAAGTTATACCTCCACTAACGCAAGTTTTAATCGATGCAGTTTCTGCAATGTGGGACGGAATCAAAAGCGGCTTTAATATTAGCTGGGATGATATTTTCATTGGAGGTATAGCAGGTCTTGGTTTATTAATTGCTGCTCCGATTATCGGCATACCTGGTGCACTTGCTGCGGCTGTTATAGCAGTTATTGGATACGATAAATTAGTAGAAAGTCTTGGAGTAGTATGGGATTCAATCACAGGAGTATGGACTGGCATTACAACTTGGTGGGACAATTTAGACTTTATGACTCCGATAAGTGATGCATGGGATGCTATAACAGGATTCTTTGATTTCGGCGAAGAAGGATTTAGTATATCTGCGCTATTTGGTAAAGCATGGGACACTGTAACTGGATTCTTTAGCTTTGGCGAAGGCGAAGCAGCATATTCAATTTCAGGCATTGCTTCTGGTGTATGGGAAACTGTAAAAGGCTGGTTTAGCTTTGACAATTTTGAATTTCCAAGTATAACTGGTTTGTTTGATAACGTTTGGGAAAAACTTACAGGATTCTTTGACTTTGATTTTGAGCTACCTAGTTTTAAATCATTCCTACCAGCATGGATGGGCGGCAGCGACGAGTCTACCGATATAACAGTAGATGCTAGTCCAGCTGCTGATGGTGCAAACGCACTAATGGATACACAAACTGCGATGGCAAGTTTTGCAAATATAGAAGGTTTAGAAAATAATCTTAATGCAATTAAAAATGGACTTGACATAGACGGAGTTACCAGTTATACTGAAGCTATGAAGCAGTTAGTTGCAGTTCTTGAAGAGTTAAATGCCGAACTTAATAAAGATAATTACACAGGCTACGGCAACGGAACTAATGCAGGAACAGTAGTTGATAAAATGCAAACAATCGGAAGCGGCGGTGGTGGCAGCAGTGAAGAGTTAAATAACACTATGCAACAAGTATTAGCAGTTTTATCTTCTATTAGAACTGGCACTGATCTCACAGCCAATAATACTAGAAATATAGTTGGAAGTAATTTAGCACGTAGTAGTGTAAGTAATATTGGTTAAAGACAAGAGGAAAAATACATGAGTTGGAAAAAACATTTTACACCAGTGGCAACAGGTGATAATCAAAGCGGAAGCTACAGTCCATTTTCAAGCCGTGGCAACGGCAATATGGCTGGTCCTGCTCGTTCCAACTATAGCTCATACTTGCCTGATGTATATGTAGGTTCGCCAAACAGAGTTGAACGCTACGGTCAATATAACACAATGGATCAAGACAGTGAAGTTAATGCTGCCCTTGATATCCTTGCTGAGTTTTGTACACAGAAAAACGGAGCAAACAACACACCTTTCCTTGTAGACTATCGCGGCGAGAAAGCAACCAACAGTGAAATTAATATTATCGGGCAGTATCTACAACAGTGGAATAAACTGCAAAGTTTTGAAACAAAGATATTTAGAATACTACGTAACGTATTTAAAATGGGAGATCAATTTTTCCTAAGAGATCCAGAAACTAAAAAATGGTTTCATGTTGATCCTGCAAACGTCACTCGTATCATTGTAAATGAATCAGAAGGTAAGACTCCTGAGCAGTATGTTATTAAGAATGTAAACTTTAACTTTAAAGACGGCATTGCAACAACACCATATGTAAACAACGGTAATATGAGTCCTGCAGGCGGCGGACAATATCAATCATCTAGTTCTGCAGGCGGTGCAAAAGGCATGTTAGGGCCAACCGGCGGCATGAGTGGAAGTCGCTTTAGTACTGACGATTCAGAATTTACTGTAGATGCAGAACATGTTGTACATTTAAGTTTATCAGAAGGATTAGACAACAACTATCCGTTTGGTAATAGTTTACTTGAAACTATCTTTAAAGTATACAAGCAAAAAGAATTATTAGAAGACGCAATTATTATATATCGTGTACAACGTGCTCCAGAGCGCAGAGTATTCTACGTTGATGTGGGCAACATGCCATCACACCTTGCTATGCAGTTTGTGGAGCGTGTTAAGACGGAAATACACCAGAGACGAATCCCATCGTCGACAGGGGGTGGTGCTAATGTTATAGACAGTTCATACAATCCTTTGTCAATCAACGAAGACTACTTCTTTCCGCAAACTGCTGAAGGACGCGGTTCTAAAGTTGAAACACTTCCTGGCGGTACTAACCTTGGAGAAATTGATGACCTTAGATATTTTACTAATAAGCTCGTACGTGGTTTACGAATCCCTAGCAGCTATCTACCAACCGGGGCTGACGACAGTGCTTCTCAATACAATGACGGACGAGTCGGCACAGCCTACATACAAGAACTAAGGTTTAACACTTATTGCGAAAGACTACAAAACTTAATTGTTGAAGAGTTTGATACAGAGTTTAAACGTTACTTGTTAGAAAAAGGTGTAAACATTGATACTGCAATGTTTGATCTTAAATTCCAACCACCACAGAACTTTGCAAGTTACAGACAAGCTGAGATTGATAATGCTCGTGTACCAACATACACGCAAATGAGTGCTATTCCTTATATGTCTAATAGATTTGCAATGAAACGATTCTTGGGTATGAGTGACGAAGAGATTGCAGAGAACGAACGTATGTGGCGAGAAGAGAATGAAGACAATCTAGAGCCAATGCCAGGCGATGCAAGTGCAGAAATGCGTGACGCAGGTATTAGTAGTGCAGGCATTGGAGCAGACTTGGGTGGTATAGAAGACGACGCTCCGGAAGGACTTGGCGGCGAAGACGGCGGTGATACTACAGCGCCTGATACGGTTACTGGAGACACACTCGGTGCTCCGGCAGCAGGAACTGAGCAAACGATATAAATACAATATGATACTAAGAGAATTATTTTATCACGACCGTGAAACTGTTGAATTTGTAGACGATAAACGCTACGAAGCAGACTATGACGATTCGCCTATGCAAAAAGACGATACTCGTAAAACAAGATTGACTCTTAGTCAAATCAATCGTATCCGCAAAGCATCTGAGCTACATACAGAAGAGAAGCGTGAGGAACAAGAGTTCGTCAAACAAATGTATGGTATAGCAGCAAACGCAGAGGCAGGCGGAGTATAACTATTGACTAAAACAGCTTTTGTGCTAGGTAATGGCACTAGTCGTAAATCAATTAACCTAGAACAACTAAAAACTAAAGGAACTGTATATGGCTGCAATGCACTATATAGAGAGTTTGAACCTGATTACTTAGTTGCAGTTGATACAAAAATGATTCTTGAAATTAACAAAGCAGGATATCAGCACGGACATAGTGTATGGACTAACGCCAATCGGTCTTACCATCAAATGAATGGATTTAATTTTTTTAATCCGTCAAAGGGGTGGAGTAGCGGTCCTACAGCATTATGGCTTGCAAGTACACATAATACAACTGATATCTATATACTAGGATTTGATTATCAAGGTATAGATGATAAAATAAACAATATATATGCCGGAACGCCTAATTATAAAAAAACTTACGAGCGTGCAACGTTTCACGGTAATTGGCTTAAACAAACTATGATTACTTGTCAAAAATATTCACAAAAAAGATATATACGAGTAGTGCAGGAAAATGCATTTATACCAAGAGAGTTCGAAAAACTTAACAATTTAACCCATATTACAGTTGAAGAATTTAAAAAATCCTTCGATATTTTGTAATCTATTCTAAAACGGCTCGTTATGAGCCTATTTCTACATACTTTTCTGTATAAATAGTAAATACAATATGACAGCCCAACACAGGCGTATGTGCTATGCATGTACATGTGTAAACTAAAACATTTATAGGAGTTAAACAATGTCAGATCAAAATAAATTTGAACAAATGCTAGAGCTACTTGTCAACGAAGACAAAGCAGCAGCACAAGAATTATTTCACGAGATCGTAGTTGAGAAATCACGCGATATCTATGAGTCACTACTAGAAGACGAAGCAGAAGTTGATGAAGCTGATGACGAAGCAGTAGATGAGTCAGACGAAGACCTAGACGAAGCAGACGACGAAGAAGTAGATGAGTCAGACGAAGATCTAGACGAAAACTTTGAGTTAGACACAATGAGTGTTGAAGCAGACGACGACATGGGACCAATGGACCAGACAGGCGACTTAGCTAATGACTTAGGTATGGACATGGACGACGAAGGTGAAGAAGACGAAGGTGAAGAAGGCGATGTTGAAGATCGTGTAGAAGACCTAGAAGACGCACTAGACGACCTTAAAGCAGAATTTGAAAAAATGATGGCTGGTGACGACGATGGCGAAGAAGCTGACGACGATGCAGACGACATGGACATGGATGCAGACGACGAAGAAGAAGCTGAAGAAGAAGCAATGGCTTTTGAAACAACTGATGAAGAAGTTGAAGAAGCAGCAGACGAAGAAGTTGAAGAAGGCGAAAAGTCAGCAAGCGAAACAATGCGTGAATACGTAGAAAAAGTAAGTGCAACAATGGGCGACAATGGTGCAAATACTAAAAGTGCAACAGCTACTCCAAACGATATGGGCGGAACTGCTGCAAACTTAGCACAAGGTGCAGATGAAAAAGGCGGCAACGCTGATTCAGCTAAAGAAGATAACGCAGGCAACGTAAATGTTCCAGGCGCAAAAGCTGCAAAATCAAATACACCAAATGCTAAAGGCCATGGCGCAGAGAAAAAAGGCGCTGGCGAAACTGCTGACAACAAAAAATCTGTTGTGGGCAAATAAGAAGCGATAGTAGGGAATTTTGATGAGAAACTTACAAGAGCATTTGACATTCGACCAAGCTAATATAGTGCTTGAGAATGCCAACGAAGGAAAAGACCTTTATTTAAAAGGTATTATGATCCAAGGTGGTGTTCGCAACGCTAATCAGCGAGTGTATCCTGTGAATGAAATAGGCAGGGCTGTCAAAACGCTTAATGATCAAATTAGCGGAGGATACAGTGTTCTCGGAGAAGTTGATCATCCAGAAGGACTTAATATCAATATTGATCGTGTAAGCCATATGATTACGGAAACGTGGATGGATGGTGATAACGGTTACGGCAAGATGAAGATTTTACCAACACCGATGGGGAACCTAGTTAAAACGATGCTTGAAGCAGGCGTTAAACTAGGCGTCTCGTCACGTGGTAGCGGTAATGTAGCAGAAGACGGCAGTAATACCGTTTCTGACTTTGAAATAATCACTGTGGACGTTGTGGCTCAGCCTAGCGCCCCTGGTGCATACCCCACAGCAATTTATGAAAATTTAATGAATACACGTGGCGGAATGAAGGCATGGGAACTAGCACAGGCAACTAAACACGACACAAAGGCACAAAAGTATCTTAAGGAATCACTGATTAACATAATCAGTAAACTCCAATGAAACAGGAGAATGTAATGATAGATGCACTAAAAACTCTATTTGAAAATGACGTTGTTTCAACTGAAATTAGAGATCAAATTGAAGAGGCTTGGACGCAAAAGATTCAGGAAAACAAAATGCAGGCAACTGCTGAGTTACGTGAAGAGTTTGCACAAAAGTATGAGCACGATAAGTCAACTATGGTTGAAGCTATCGACTCAATGCTTTCTGAGCGTCTTGCTGAAGAGATTGCAGAGTTTGTGGATGACCGCAAACAGCTCGCAGAAGCAAAAGCAAAATATGCTGTTGCCCAACGTGAAAATGCAGATCTACTGAAGGGTTTCGTTGCTGAGAACTTAGCAAGCGAAATTAAAGAATTAAGAGCAGACAAGAAAGCAATGGCTGAATCATATGCCAAGCTTGAAGAGTTTGTTGTTGAGTCTCTAGCAGGTGAAATTGCAGAATTCAATGAAGACAAGAAAGACTTAGCTGAAACAAAAGTACGTTTAGTACGTGAAGCTAAAACACACTTCGCTAAAGTTAAAACTAACTTTATCGAAAGAAGTGCTACAGCAGTATCTGAAATGGTTGGCAAATCACTTAAAAGTGAAATCCATGCATTGAAAGAAGATATTGACGCAGCACGAAGCAACGACTTTGGTCGTAAGATATTTGAAGCATTTGCTAATGAGTATACAACTTCGCACTTGAATGAAAATTCAGAAGTTAACAAGCTTATGAGCGTACTTGCTGCAAAGGACAAGCAATTAGTAGAAGCTAAAACTTTTGCTACTAAAGCTAAAACACTTGCAGAATCAGCAAACAAAGAGAAATCTCGTTTAGTTGAGTCAGCAAAGAGAACTAAGATTATGACTTCATTGATTTCGCCACTAGGCAAAGATCAAAGAGAGATTATGACAGACTTACTGGAATCAGTACAAACCGATAGACTTCAAAAATCTTTTGACAAGTACTTACCATCAGTTATTGACGGCAATACTCCAGCAAAGCGTAAGGCACCCCTTACTGAAGGCAAAGAAATCACAGGCAACCGTACGGAACAACCAAAAATGACAACTAAAGCAGACGAACCAAACAACAATGTATTAGACATTCGTCGTCTTGCTGGATTAAATTAAGGAGATTATGATGTCAGAACTACTAGAATCACGCTGGGTAGACACCAAAAACGCACTTCTTGAAGGCCTGCAAGGCAACAAGAAATCTGTTATGGCTGCTACACTAGAAAACACTCGCAGATATTTGTCAGAGAGTGCAACAGCAGGCGCAACTTCAGCAGGTAACGTAGCTACACTTAACCGTGTAATCCTACCAGTTATCCGTCGTGTTATGCCAACAGTTATTGCTAACGAATTAGTTGGTGTACAACCAATGACTGGACCAGTTGGTCAAATCCACACACTACGTGTACGTTATTCAGATACTATGAATGACACATCAGCAGGCAACACTGATACTACAGCAGGCGAAGAGGCTCTAAGCCCATTCAAAATTGCTGAAGCATATTCAGGTGATGCTGCAACTGCTAAAGCTGCAACTACTGCTGCTCTAGAAGGTGCTGCTGGACGTAAAATGTCAATTCAAATCTTGAAGCAGACAGTAGAAGCTAAGACACGTAAGTTGTCAGCTCGCTGGACGTTTGAAGCTGCACAAGACGCACAGTCTATGCACGGTATTGATGTTGAAGCAGAAATCATGGCAGCTCTTGCACAAGAGATTACTGCTGAGATTGACCAAGAAGTAATTGGTTCACTAATAACGTTGAGTGGCGCTGCTGCACAAAGTTATGACCAAACAGCCGTAAGTGGTACAGCTACTTTCGTAGGTGACGAGCATGCTGCACTAGCAGTACAAATCAACCGCGTAAGTAACTTGATTGCACAACGTACACGTCGTGGCGCAGGTAACTGGGCAGTGGTATCACCATTTGCACTAACTATCCTACAGTCTGCTACTACAAGTGCATTTGCACGTACTACAGAAGGTACTTTTGAAGCACCAACAAACACAAAAATGGTTGGTACTTTGAACAACGCAATGAAAGTATATGTTAACACATATGCAGCTGACACAGCACCAGTGCTAATCGGCTACAAAGGTTCAAGCGAATCAGATGCAGCGGCATTCTATTGCCCATACATCCCGCTAATGAGCTCAGGCGTTGTGCTTGACCCAACATCATTCGAACCAACAGTGTCATTTATGACACGTTACGGATATGTTGAGTTAAACAACACTGCTTCATCGCTTGGTAACGCAGCTGATTACTTAGGTAATGTTTCAATTGAAGCTGGCGTAACTTTTAGCTAAACTTTAGTTAAAATAGTAAACTATAAAAAGGGCTCCTTAGAGGGCCCTTTTTTATGACTCGAGTAAACTTTGATAAATACTTGTGTCAATAATCGTGCCGTACTTACGGACTTATGCAGAAATGACCCACTGCGTAAACCTAGAACGTTTTAAAGGAGAAAACAAATGGGAAGACCACTTAATAAAAGATTTTTCGGAACACCAACAGCCGATGGCAATGAAATTAAAGTACAGTTCTTTAACGGAACTGGATCAGTAAACGGCTGGATCGTTAAGCAACTTGGATCAAAGAAATTCCGTTGCACAGATGGAACAGCAGTAAAAGATTGTTTCTTAGTAGACAAATCAGCTGCTGACGGCGACACACCAGCAGCAGTTGTAGCAGGTGAAATGACTATCACAGTCAAAGACGATGCTGGTGCGCTAAAGCAAGTTACTAAAATTTCAGGTCGTATGGTAACACTAGACTCGGGCGACAAAATTGCTTGGAACTTCAGTGCTGCAACTGATGACAATGCAGTTGAAATGGAAGAAGCTGGTACAGATGATGCATTTACTGGTGCAGACGACTTCGAAGTTGACGGCGACTAAGATTAGTTTGGGGGATTAATTTCCCCCATACTTTTTATATAGGAATAAAGAATGTCAAAATATTTAAACGTACCAAATGGAAATTACAAAGTATCTGTACAAACAGGTGGCACTATCTTTTTGGATACAGGGTTTGAGACAGGCACTGTTGAAATTTCCGGAAACTTATTAGTTAAAGGTGATCAAACAACTGTTAACACGGCCCAATTAGATATTGAAGATAATATTATTACACTAAACAGCGGTGAAACTGGCGCTGGCATTACGCTTGGCGATTCGGGAATTAGAATTAATCGCGGCACACTACCTGATTCATTTTTTAAATACGATGAAGATGTTGCTGGATTTATAGCAATCGATGAAGCAAGTCAATTAATATCATTAGCAACAAATAAAATTGACTCAAGAAGTCAAAACTTATTATTAAATGCAGGAACTAGCACAGTTAATGTATCACCTACTGTAGACTATGAACGAAAAGTATTTACATACGATGGATTCGGTGAACTAACTGGATATAATGTAGCAAAAGCAGATGTAATACCAAACGCACAAGCTGTAGTTGATTACGTTGCATTTAATTTTGCAAATGTTTTCTTGCGCCAAATTGGTGACGGTGTTTTAAGTGTTAGTAGTATTACAATCGATGATGAAGAAAATACAGGTGTAGATAGTGTAATTAAATTTGCTATTGACGGTAACACAGTAAGTCAATTGTATGCTGATCGTTGGGAATTTGATGAAATTAGATTTGCAGGATCAACAATTGAAACTATTTCAAGTAATGAAGATTTAGTTTTAAAATCTTCAGGCATAGGTAGTATTAGAATAGACGATACACTGCATTTAAATCGTGTACCGAGTGCCGGCGATCCAAGTTTAGAACCGTCGCAACCATTAGACGGAACAAAGATTTATGTAGCTGATCAGTATACAGGTAAATCAGGATTATTTTTTACCAACGATCAAGGCAACAGAGACGAATTAGTAAGTAAGAATAGAGCACTCCTTTTCGGAATGTTATTTTAAGGATAAGAAATGGCAATAGTAAATCAACAATTAACAACAACACAACTTGACATGATAACTGTTCCAGCAAACAAATCATATGCAATTACAAATATTTTAGTTTGTAATAACGGTTCAGCAACGGCGTCATTTGATATGCATCTGATCCCGCAAAGTTCTAGTTTGAGTAATACTGTAACAAGAGTTATTAACAACTTAGAACTACCAGCAGGCGAAACATTTACATTTGATAGTGAAAAAATTGTGTTAGAGGTAGGTGATAAAATTTCATTTGTTGCAGAACCTGACCTCGGAGCACCAAATGCTGGACTAACAAACTTATCAGCTACAGTGAGTTATTTGGAAGTATAACATGAGATTAATTAAAGCACAAAGTACAAATTTAAGAGGTATTTACTCTAAAGGAGTTAAGTATGATATTGACGATCAAGTAGTTGTTGATAGTACTCGTGCTATGAAAGTTCCAGTAGGAACATTAGGACAGAGACCAGGAGAAGCCGGAGTTGCTACGAGTTCTGCTGCTGGACAAGTTAGATATAACTCCACTGATCAACAGTTAGAAGCATATCAAAATGGTGCATGGAGAGAAGTGCGCTTTAAAGAACCTAATCAAGATCCAGGAATTGTTTGGCAGAATTTAGGTGTAGGTAACGCATTAGCAGACGAAACAGTTTTTGGCGAATTACAAAGTAACGATGCAGATTTTCCAGTTCCAGCAACTGCTAATAATATTATAGTAATGATTGAAAACGTAGTACAAATTCCAACAACTAACTACACAATACATCAAACTGCTGAAATTACATCAGGCGGCGCAGAAGAAGGCCCTAATCATCCTTATGCTGAAACAGGTTCAGGCTGGTGGATTAAATTTACAAGTCCAGTACCAACAGGCAAACCAGTCACTGTAATTCATAACCTAGACAAATAAATACATTGTCAAAGGAGAACTAGGGCATGGCAGAACCACAAAACGGACGTATCGGCGGCGGAGTATTAAAAGATAATTTAGAACGCCAGGGTGTTGATCTTAACTTTAAAAATACTAGCAGTAGTACTGCACTTCTTCATCTTGATGTTAACAATGCTAAAATTGGTATTAATAACGAAGCACCTACAGATGCTTTAACTATACCAACAACACTTGCATCATCTAATCTAATATCAACATATAATAATATTTCAAACTTCACTATTGATCAAAGTCAAATTGTGGCATTGGGCGGCGATGGATTTATTAACTTTAATGCTGCAAATAATATTTTTGCAACAGCAATTGCAACAGATGATTTAAAAATAGATTTTAATACTATTAGTACAACTACAACTGATACTAATATAGAATTACGTCCAAACGGCAACGGTACATTAAATATTAATAGTAATTGGAATATTACAGGATCTCTAAACGCAACAGGTAATATTCAAACAAGTGGAAATTTTACACTAGGTAACAATGACGAAGACAATGTAACGTTTGTTGCTGATATCAATAGTGACATTATACCAGATCAAACAAACACAAGTGATTTGGGCGGCGTCAGTAAACAATGGCTAAACATATATAGTACTTTACTTAATGGCGAAGCTGTTGCTGTTGATGAATTAATTGTTGGTTCAGGAGAGTCAAGTTTAGCACGTAGACAAGGTAATACATTTTATGTTAGTACATTAGGTAGTGATACTAATGTAGGCGACCACCAACACGGTGCATTTCGTACACTAAAACATGCACTTGCACAAAACGATGGAAGTACATCTGGTCCTACAGTTATTCACGTATTTCCTGGAGAGTACGAAGAAGAATTTCCACTAACGGTCCCGTCACATGTAAACATTAAAGGCGAAGACATAAGAAATACAATTATTAGACCAACAGTCGCTACGCAAAGTAATAATGCATTTTTATTAGAAGATGACGTAGTTATTGAAGATCTTACTATTAAAGATTTCTTTAGTCCAGGACATGCATTTAGTTTTACGTCTGGCGGCTTAGTAAACACACGCAGTCCATATATTAGAAACGTAACTGTTATTACAAAAGGCAGTGTAACAAGTGCAGATGATCCTAGAGGATTTGCGCAAGGTGATGCAGGCAAAGGTGCGCTAATTGATGGAGCAGTATTAGATAGTGCAAGTTTAGAAGCCAGTATGTTATTTCACAGTGTGACATTCATTACACCCGGCGTTGATTGTATTACAATGACTAATGGCGTGAGAGTAGAATGGCTTAACAGTTTTACATACTTTGCTAACAGAGGATTGTATGCCACACAAGGTGCAAGTGGTAAACTAATGCCAGACGCATCTATACGCTATGGTGCAGAAGTTAGATCAATTGGATCAGCATGTGTATATGGTAACTTTGGTGCAGTAGTAGACGGTGCTAATACACTAATGTATCTAATAGGACAAAACTTTGCTTATATCGGCACCGGCAAAGATGTAAGTAATGATAACACACTTACAATACCTAGTCAAGAAGTAACTGAATTAAATTCGGGCAGTATTGTTTTTACTAGCACCGACCAAAAAGGTAAATTTAGTGTCGGTGATAACTTCTTTGTAGATTTTGACACAGGCGAAACAAGTATTGATGCAAACTCAATTGACTTTAGTGGCATTGGCAATATAACTGTAAACAACGGTGTAGAAGTAACTTATATAGACGGCGAAAGAGTTGATACTGGAAATATAAGAATCACCGGAAATACAATTACTACACTTGATGGAGACTTAAATCTAAGCCCGCAAACAGAATTATTTAATACTGATAATAACACAGGATTAATAGTTAGTCGTGGCACTACTATGCAACAAAACAATGAAACTGCTGACATTAGATTTAATACTGATACAAATTTATTTGAAGGGTATTCTTCAGGAAATTTAAGTTTTGGCGGTGTATATTCAAGTGATAGACAAGACGGAGTTGATGCACACGATACTAATAATACAATAGTATTAACAGTAGGCGGAGTGCAAGTAGGATCGATCGATAGCAATAGTACAAATCTACACGGTCTGTCAACAGGCGATGTATTGTTTGACAATAATCTTGTAACAACAACACTGTCTAACTCAGATTTAGAACTTAGACGAACAACTGTTGCAAATGTAGTTGACGTGTTTGATATAGAAATAAAAGAAAATAACTTTTCTAATTCGAGTAACAACTTATTAACATTAAGCACTACGGCACGAGGATATGTTAAGTTTAGTGGTACTACTGGACTTGTTATACCAGCAGGTAACGATGCTGCACGTAATAGTACTCCGGTAACAGGAGAAATTAGATATAGTACACAAGCCGGCGCCGGTTTAGGATTTTTAGAAGTATATAACGAAACTGGCGGCGAAGATGAGCTAGGTGCATGGCAACGAGCAGCAGGCGAAGGCGAAGAAGTAACCGAAGATATTCTTAAAGAACTAGTTGATTTATACGTCCTTGTACTAGGATAATTTCCAAAAACGATAAATACTATTAATGCAGCGCAATGACCATTGCAATGCAGGGTCAAACTGTGGTTAACCAGCAAAGAGCCCTTCGGGGATGAGAATTTGGGCTAGAGGGACAGGATCCCCGTGTTGAGGAGCAAAGATGGCTATTGGTCGAATTAGTGGTCCGCTCTTAAAAGCAAACTTACTTCGTGAAGGAGTGAATTTAGCCTTTGAGAACGATTTACTATACTTAGATGTAAATAATAATCGCATCGGCATTAACAATGCTTCGCCCCAATACGACTTAGATGTAATTGGCACAACACGGGCACCAGCACTAGAAATTAGCACACTTGCTAATATTGGTAGCGTAAATATTACCGGAACAACAATATCAACAACGCAACCTACGCTTAATTTAGGCGCCGCCGATAATGTTATCTACCAAAACAAATTAACAATTGACAGTTTAGATTTAGAAAACAATGTCATTAGTTCAAATGAAACTAATGCAAACATTGAATTTAATCCAAACGGCACTGGCACTGTAGAAATATTTGCAGACACAAATGTAACAGGTAATATCACAGCAACAGGTAATATCACAGCAGATGGTAATATTACAATTGGTGATGCTGACACTGACAACATTACATTCAACGCAGAAATTAATTCAAACATTATTCCAGACGCTACTAATACATACAATTTAGGTAGTGTTTCAAAGCAGTGGGCAGACGTTAGAACACAAAACTTCTTTGCTGGCACAGTTACTACTGCTAGTATATCAGTTGACGGTGTAGATATTTCTCTACGTCAAGGCAATATATTTTATGTTGCTGAAAATGGTAGTGATAGTTATACAGGTGATCACCCTAACGATCCATATGGTTCATTAAAGTTTGCACTAACTCAAGCAACTAGTGGCGACACAATTCACATTTATCCAGGAGTATACCAAGAGATATTCCCAATGACTGTTCCTGCAGGCGTAACTGTAAAAGGTCACACTATGCGTGGAGTTAATATTACTCCAACTGCTGGAACGAATAGTAATGATGCATTTTTAGTTAATGCAGGAGTTACAATTGAAGACTTAACTATTTCAGGATTCTACACAGGCTACGCATTTAAGTTTGCACCAGGCTTTGCAGTATCAGGAAATAACCGTTCACCTTATCTTAGAAACCTTAGTGTAATTACAATGGGTAGTGTAACAAGCGCAGCAGACCCAAGAGGTTTTGCGCAGGGTGATGCTGGTAAAGGAGCGTACATAGACGGGTCCGTAGCGGGCGCTACAAGCTTGGAAGCAACAATGCTGTTCCATAGTGCCACATTTATTACACCAGGCGTAGACGCTATTACAGTAACTAACGGAGCAAGAGTAGAATGGCTGAACTCATTTACATACTTTGCTAATCGTGGTATTTACGGTGTAGATGGTGCAACAGGATTACGTGGCACAGGTAAGACAGCAGTTAGAGTTACAGGATTAACTGGCACTATTGTAGACACAAACACATTTAGTTATTACGACACAGATGGCGTAACAGTTCTTGCAACAGGCACTATTAATGGTGTTGACGCAGATGGTAAGTTTTATGTAAACGGAAACCTAACAGGATTAGAAACTGCTGGCGAACGTGGCGGCAAAATTATAACCAAGTACGGAACACCTACTACAGACACAACTGTTAAAAAGTTCGGCACAAGTAGTTTAGAACTTAACGGAACTACTGACTACTTAGGCGTTGCATCAAATAACGACTTTGGGTTTGGTACAGACGATTATACTGTTGAAGGTTGGTTTTATTTTAATAGTGTAGCTACTACAACAAATTTATTTGATTTTAGAGCAGGTGCAGGATCAGACGTAGCACCAGTAGTTTATATTGATGCAGGCGGCGAATTACGTTTTTATTCTTACAGTGCAGATAGAATTACAGGATCAACATTAACAACAGCAACTTGGTATCATATTGCAGTTAGTCGCAGTGGCAACGATACAAAGTTATTTTTAAACGGTGCATTAGAAGGAACGTGGACTGTAGCAGCAACAGATTACGATGTTGCAAAACCTCTTATAATTGGTGCACGGTGGGATGCTGCAAATAAACTTGACGGTTATGTAGACGACTTTAGAGTTACTAAGGGGTTAGCAAGATATACTGTAGGCTTTGTTGCTCCTTTATCAGAATTTGTAAGCGACAACGATACTAAACTATTATTACATTTTAATAATGCAGTTGACGGTGCAAGTACATTTATAGACGATACTACTAACTCACAAGATTTACGTTTTAGTAATGGAGCAACAGCTACATTCTGTACATTAGCAGATCAAACAGAATTTGGTGCAGAAGTACGTGCAATTGCAAGTGCTTGTGTATACGGCAACTACGGTATTGTGGGTGACGGTCCTGGTGTACTAATGTACTTGATTAGTCAAAACTTAGCGTACATTGGTGTAGGCAAAGAAATTGACAACGACGAAACTAGTGTAATACAAGCAAACGAAATTGTTGAAACAAACAATGCACAGATAAGATACAGTAGTGTAGATCACAAAGGCGACTTTAGAGTTGGTGATTTGTTTTATGTTAATCAAGCAGACGGAACTGTAGACTTTAGTAGTTCAACATTTAATATTAATACATCTTCTGGTATTACAATTACTACAGGCGGAAGTCAAACTACTATTACTGGCGATAAAATTGATACTGGTAATTTACGTCTAAGCGGCAACACTATTGAAAGTTTAAGCGGCGACATTAATTTAGATGCAGATAGCGGCACAGTTAGAATTAATTCATCAAGTGCGTTACAATTGCCTAAAGGTGATACAGCTAGTCGTCCAACACCAGCAACAGGTATGATTCGTTATAATACTGATACAGCATTGTATGAAGGTTATGACGGCAACTGGATGGCACTTAACGGTGTTTATGATTTAGATTTAGACACACGTATCACAGCAGAACTTACTCCTGGCGCAAATGATGGAGTAATTAGATTCTACATTCAAGACAGTGTAGTTACAACAATTGACGCAGATAAGTTAACTACTCCAAGAATCGAAGTCGATGATATAAGTATTGATGGAAATGTTATAACAACTGAAACTGTTAATACTGATTTAACATTGAGTGCAAATGGCACGGGTGAAGTTGTTATAGATAATTTAGCATTTAAAGATTCTACGATAACTAATAGAGAAGTGGACGGAGTATTAAACTTCCAACAACAAGGTAGTGGATACTTTAAGATTGAAGGCACAACTGGATTTATTGTTCCAGTTGGAAATAACTTACAACGTCCTGCATCAGCATACCGTGAACAAGGAATGGTACGTTATAATACAGAACAAAGATATTTAGAAATATGGGACGGATTTAGTTGGGTATCTGTTGCAGGTGCAACAGGTTCTATTAGTTTTGCAGCAGCAGAAGATCTAGCAATTGAATACGTATTAACATTAGGATAAACAGATGGCAACGCAATTTAAAAACAAAGTAGTAAAAGAAATAGGATTACAAAAAATAGTCGCAATAGAAACTGACGCAGCTACAAGAGCTACTATAATTGGCATGACATTAACTAATTTAGTAGATTTTATTGTGTATGCTAGCGTCTTAGTAAAAGCAGATGATAGTGTAGAAGGATACTTTTTTAAAGATGTTGTTATCCCGCCAAATAGCAGTCTACATGTACTAGCAGCTGGTGAAAAATTAATACTTGCACCAGATAATCAGCTATATATAGTAGCCGATCAAAATGATGCATTAGACGCAGTTATAAGTTACGTAGATATTGTATAAGGAATAAAGATATGTCAAATTACACAGGAATGTCACCAGACACAATGATGGGAGCAGTGCCCAACAGATTCTTTTACGGATTGCGCAGAACCGATAACGGAGAATTGTTTGTTGTTAAATCGGATCAACTAAAAACTGATGACGCTCATACAGTTACAATCAACAATCCAGGTGCACCTGAGGATAACTTTCCTAACTTTGAACAAGGACAGGACTTTTATGAAGGCAGAGATGTAAATCATAATCTAGTACATGTAAATTTAAACTACGAACAACTTCGTTGGGATGAAAGAAATATTTCTTACTATGTAGACGATGATGGAGAATTAGTAGCAAGAATAAACCATACAGCTACGTATGATGAAAATTCAAGCACCGACGGACTTGTAGCATACAATAAAAACGACTACGACATTAGTGTTGCAAGCGGCACTAATAGTTATGGTACTGGCAACAAATATTATATCGAACGACATGACGGTGCAAGCCCAACTCTTAATTTAGTAGAAGGCGAGACATATATCTTTAGACAAGACGACAGTTCAAATGCTACACATCAATTGTTGTTTTCAACAACTCCAAACGGAACTTGGGGAGGTGGTGTAGAATATACAACAGGTGTTGCTAAAGAAGGCACAGCTGGAAGCCCAGGTTCGTACACACAAATAACTATAGCAGCCAATGCGCCAGTATTATATTACTATTGTATAAATCATAGTGGTATGGGCGGACAGGTAAATACAATTACATGATTAGTGAACAGGAAAGATAATGGCAGACTTTTTATTAGATAGAATTAGATTTAAATGGGTATCCGGATGGGTATCAGGCACTGTATACACTAAAGACAATGTACTTTACTATAAAGGCAGAGTTTATGTTTGTTTAGTTGGTCACACAGCTGGCGCAGATATTAGAACAGACATTTCAAAATGGGAATTAATGTTCGACGGCCAAGAATGGAAAGGTAACTGGGCAGCAAATACTGCATATGGCATCGGAAACCTTGTAAAATATAACGGTTATATTTACAGGTGTGTATCTAACCATACTAGTGTTATATTAGATAATTTAGGATTACCGAACGATTTAGCTCATTGGACTCTTCTTGCCACAACATACGATTGGAAAAATATTTGGTCCGCAGGATTTAATTATAATCTTGGCGATGTAGTTAGATATAACGGCATTGTTTATATTTGTTCAACAACACATACAAGTGCAGTATCTGCTGCTTTAGGGTTAGAAGCAGACCAAGCTAATTGGAATGTTGTAGTTACTTCTGATTATTGGTCAACTGATTGGACAATCTCTACTAGATATTTAGTAGACGATCTTGTTAGATACGGCGCCAAAGTTTATAGATGTATTACAGGACATACAAGCGCAGCAACAATTGTATTAGGTTTAGAACCAGATCAAGCTAAATGGGAAATTGTAATATCAGGATTAGAATATAAAACTGACTGGGTAGGTAGTGTACGCTACAAAGTTAATGATATTGTTAAAGTAGATGCTACCCTTTATATATGTACAATAGCTCACGAATCGACTATATTCGAGAATAATATTGCTAACTGGCAAGTGTGGATGCCAGGCATTGGGTATGAAGAAATTTGGACAAATAATACAAATTATAACTTAGGCGATATTGTAATTTATGGCGGATATACGTATGTTGCTATACAGCCAAATATAAACTCTGAACCTAGTGCTACAGGATTTCAAAAAGGTATAGGTGCGTGGGATTTACTTAATACTGCATATAAAGTTACAGGCGAATGGAATGTCGGAACCCAGTATAAAACCGGCGACGTGGCCAGGAATGGTGGATATCTGTATATCGCATTAGCTGACAATTTAGCAGCATATCCTGATACTAGTATTGCATCCTGGAGAATTGTTATTCCAGGATATAAGTTTAGAGCAGAATGGATTGACAACGAAACATATTATCCTGGAGAGATTGTTACATATTTAGGCACTGCGTACACTTGTATAACACGACATATTTCTACAGCATCTGACTCGAGACCAGATCTTGACCAAGAATACGATCAAGAAGATTTTTGGGCATACGTGTCTAAAGGAAGTGTAAACAATGTATTAGCGCAAGTAGGCGATACTAGAGTTTACAATTCAGAAATAGTTAGACTTGGTATTGGACTTCCTGGACAAGTAATTAAAGTAGATGCCAATCTTCCTACGTTTAATAATTTTGGAGTAAGTGAGAAGGTATATTTTGTAAGTACAAAAGGAACTGATGCAGCAGGTTTTGGCCTCACAGCTAATGCAGCATTTAGATCAGTTAAGTACGCTTGCGACTATATTGCTGCAAACACTACAGAGAGAGCACCTGCTACAGTTTATATTACAACAGGACTTTATGAAGAACAAACGCCTATTAGTGTCCCAGCAACGGTTGCTCTTGTAGGAGACGAACTTAGAAGCACTATAATAAAAGCAGCAACTGGATATACATCTAACGATATGTTTCTTGTTAGAAACGGCAGTGGCATAAGAAATATGACACTACAAGGATTAACAGGAGTCTTAGGTAGTCCAAATCAATATTTAACACAACGACCGACTGGTGGCGCATATGTAAGTCTTGATCCAGGTGCTGGTCCAACTGACACAACTGCTTGGATTACTACCAAATCGCCGTATGTGCAAAATGTAACTACATTTGGAACAGCATGTATCGGAATGAAAATTGATGGGAACGTACACGATGGTGGCAACAGATCTATCGTTGCTAACGATTTTACACAAGTAATAGACGATGGCATTGGAGTATGGGCAACAAATGGAGGTCTAACAGAACTTGTAAGTGTGTTTACATATTTTAATTATATTGGCTATCTTGCAGAAAATGGTGGAAAAATGCGTGCCACAAACGGCAACAACTCGTATGGAACTTACGGCTCGGTTGCTGAAGGCGTAACTGTTGGCGAAGACCCAATTTTAGCTAATATTGATAACAAGTCAAAAGAAGCCGAAGTAGGAATAGTTCATAATAACGGCAACGAAATTATGGCAATAGCTTATTCAAACGCTGGACAAACTTACACTAATGCTACATTTACTGTTGCAGGATCTGGCGCAAACGCTAGTTTGACAATGAGTGATTTTAGGGATGGAGCAGTAAGTAATGTAAAAGTTGCAACGTTGGGAGATAGTAGTATTCCGGGCGGATTAAACTATACATCAATCGTTGGCGGAGCCCAAACAGGTGATACTACAAGTATAACACTTGATAATGGAGACTTACAAACAGATGCTGCAAAATATCAGGGACAACTACTATTCATAATCAGCGGCGACGGCCTTGGACAATATGGTGTTATCGATACATATACACCAGGAACTAAAGTAGCAACAATAGTAAAGCACAGTGATGGCACAGCAGGTTGGGATAGAATTAGCGATAACTATGCTGTTGCTACTGAATTAAATTTAACTACACGATATCAAATTGAACCTAGACTTGTATTTTCAGCTCCTGATTCGGGTGTAAGAGCTATAGGTCGAGCTGTTGTTGAAAGAAGTAGAATTACTAGAGTAAATATTTATAATCCAGGTTCCGGATATACAACTACACCGACTATTACTATTACAGACAACGAAGCAACAGTTGATGCTCAGTTTGACATATCTGTACAGGATGGGGTCTTAGGATTGCCGACTTATGTAAATAGGGGCGTTGGCTATATACGATCAACTGCAACGATTACAGGTGACGGAAGTGCAGAAAATAGACAAACTGGTGTAGACGTTAAAATTAGTAATTTATCACGGTTACCAGGGCCGGGTGACAACGTATCAATAAACGGAATTGAAGAAGTAGTTTATAAACTTACTAGAATAACGGATGTCACAGGAACTGAACCAAATCTAAGTGCAACTATTAGACTATATCCAAGTATTGGACAAGAAGAATCGCCAGGTGATAATGAATTAATTACTATTAGACAAAATTATAGTCAAGTACGATTAACTGGACACGATTTCCTAGACATTGGTTCAGGAAATGTAAGCAGTACTAGATATCCACAATTATATCTAGACGGCGTTGATAGTTTAAATACTCCTCAACAGCAAAACGAAGTTCAAGAAAATGGCGGAGGTCGAGTATTTTATACAAGTACTGACCAAGATGGTAACTTTAGAGTTGGTGAACTATTTGAAGTTGAACAAAGTACAGGTATTGTAACCATCGATGCTTCGCAGTTTGATTTAACTGGACTTACACAACTTAGTTTAGGCGGAATACAAGTAGGTGGTAGTGCTGTTGTTATTAAAGAGTTTAGTAAAGACGGAACGTTTATTGCAAATAGTAATAATATTGTACCTACACAGGCTGCTATTATAAAATACTTAAATAGCAGAATTGCCGGAGGTAGTGCAAATGCCACAACTAATAAATTAACTGCTGGACAAATTATAGTTCAGTTAAGTACTATTAGTTCAGCTGGAACTGAAATAAACATTCCTGTACCTGTAAATTTCACAGGCGGAATCACAGGGGGCGATATGTTAGCAATGCAATTGTTTGCACATCGTTCAAAAAGATAAATATATTAAATAGAGCGGAGTTTTAAATGGCTGAATTTAAATTAGGTAGAATTAGATTTATATGGAAAGGTGCCTGGACAGGCACAACTGTATACTACAAAGACGACATAGTAAAGCATGGAGGTAATACCTTTGTGTGTACTTCAGGGTATACAAGTTCAAGTAATTTTGATACTGACTTTGCTACATATTGGGATAAACTTGCCGACGGACAAGAATGGAAAAGTGATTGGGCTGACGCTACGGTTTACAAAATAAACGACATTGTAAAATATGGCGGATATCTTTACGTTTGTAATACAGCGCACACTGGCACTACATTACTTGAAAATGATCAGTCTAAATGGGATCTTTACGCTGAAGGGTTTGATTGGAAAAATGCTTGGGTAGCTAGTACACATTATAAAGTAAACGATATTGCAAAATATAATGGTATAACTTATCTATGTATTACAGCACATACTAGTGCTGCATCAGATGCATTAGGTTTAGAAGCAGACCAAGGCAACTGGCAGAAATTTACTGACGGCCTGCAATGGCAGGGCGACTGGGCTATTGATACTAGATATCGTGTAAACGATGTTGTCAAGTATGGCGGACAACTTTATGTTGTTAATACAGGACACACTAGTGCTGCAACAATTACATTAGGTTTAGAAGCAGATCAATCTAAGTTTGATTATATGCATAAAGGTATTGAGTACAAAGGTATATATGCTATTGGCACACGATACAAAGTAAATGATGTTGTTAAAACAAGCGGCGGACTTTGGATATGTGTAACACCATATACTAGCCGAGACAGAATTAGTCAAGACCAATCAAACTGGGCAGAATTTGTAGAAGGCCTAGAATTTGAAGATAGTTGGGGTCCTGAAAGAAACTACGAAGTAGGCGATATTGTAACCTACGGAGGATATTCTTATGTTGCTATTACAAATAATGTAGGACAGCGTCCAACTGACAATGCAGATGATTGGGATTTATTTAATACAGGTTTCCGCTTTGTTGGCGACTGGGGTGACGATAGTTCACTACAAGATTATCTAATAGGCGATGTAATTAGACATGGCGGATTTACATATGTAGCTATAGCTGATAGTAATAACCAAGAACCACCGAATGTTGCATATTGGGATAAACTCAACGAAGGCTTTAAATGGAAAAACACATGGGCTGACGCTACCGAATATGATTTAGGCGATGTTGTTGTATACAATAGCAATTCATATGTTGCTGTTGCAAAACACACATCCGACGAAACTGTTGCGCAAAACAGACCAGATCAAGATGTAGACGGTTCTGAATGGAACTTAATGGCAGGCGGTCCTGAAAATAATGTAATGACTACTGACGGCGACATGGTTTACTATAGTGGCTCAGGTCCAGCTAGATTAGGCATTGGTGAAATAGGTCAAATTTTACGAGTGAATGATGCAGCCACAGCACCAGAATGGGGATTCTATGGCGCTATTGATAATGTTGTATATGTTGATACAAACGGTTCAGACGGCGCAGCACCTAGTTTTGGCACTACAATTGACAGACCGTTTAAAACTATTAAGCATGCTGCATACAACATTGAAAATGGTTACTTGCGTCCAAATGCACGTAAACTAATTGAAATAAACAGAGCATTTCTTGCAGACGAAGCAGTAGAATGGGTAGATGCACAAGTTACAGCAAATGCCGGAACTCCATTTACTAGTTCGTTTACTTATGATCAAGCGGCTTGGAGAACATACTTAGGACGCTTGGTAACTGCACTACTTTATGATTTAGGTCATGGTGGTAATGAAGAAGTACGTAAGCTAACATTGGCAATTTATAACGCAGGCGAGGTTACAGGTAAAACAGCAGAATTTGTAGCAGCAATAGAATATTTAGAAACAGTTATAGATGCTGTAATAAGTAATGTTGCACCGGCATCCACATTCGGATCATTAACTAGGCATACGGATGCAGCACTTATAGAAGAAACAGGTGCGCAAGGTATTATTGGCAATCTTATAGACATACTTACAGCTACAGTAACAGCAGGCGTTACTACTAATGTGCCTGCAGAATTACAACCACAAAATACTATCTTTGTAAAAACTGGACAACTTAATGAAGTACTTCCAATTGTAATTCCAAAAAATACAGCAGTAGTTGGAGACGAATTACGCTCTACTAGAATTAGTCCAGCTGGTGGCTTAGTAGCAGGATCAGATGTAGCATATAGTTTAGATGGTATTTCTAGATTGCAAGCAGTTATAAGTCTTGCTGTAACAGCACCTGGAAATATTGTTAAAACTTCAGGCAACTTATTAGACCCTGTTACAACTCACGTAGTTGGCGCTGGCGCAGCAGGTACTGCTGCTGCTGGAATTGTACAGGACATATATGATCATATTGACTTTGAAATTAATGCTACAGGAACTAAACCAACACTAACAGGTACAATGACAGCACTAACTTCAACTGATTATACATATGCAGTTGAATCTATTGAAGCAAATAGAGAATTCTTAAAGGCAGAAGTATTAGCATATATTGCAGATACTTATCCTTCATATGTTTATAACACAGCAGCTTGTGCTAGAGATGTTGATCGTTATATCGACGCTGTACAATATGACCTAATTAATACAGGAAATTACAAAGCAATTAGAGCAGCATCAGCATATGTAAATTCAGTATCAGGCTCAATAGACAAAGATATGTTCTACTTACGTAATGGCACTGGACTTAGAAATTGCACAATAACAGGTCTAACTGGTACACTGGGCGCAGCAAATGCATTAGGTACCAAACGTCCATCAGCAGGCGCCTATGTATCACTTGATCCAGGTTTTGGAACAGCTGATGAACACGCTTGGATTACTAATAAATCGCCGTATGTGCAAAATGTAACTACATTTGGTACAGGGTGTATTGGACTAAAAATCGACGGTGACTTACACGGCGGCGGCAACGACTCGATTGTTGCAAACGACTTTACACAAATTTTAAGTGACGGTATTGGCGTATGGTGTACTAACTTAGCAAGAGCAGAACTTGTTAGTGTGTTCTCATATTATGGACACATTGGTTACTTATCAGAGAACGGTGGTAAGATTCGTGCTACTAACGGTAACTCATCATACGGTGACTTTGGTACAGTTGCAGAAGGCGGCGACAGCACAGAAACTGCTATAACTGCAACAGTAAATAATCAATCAACCGAAGCAAATGTTACTAATGTATTAACAGACGGAAATAATGTTCTTACTCTTGAATATGCAAATGCTGGTGTCACGTATACTGGCGGTGCTACAACTATAACTATATCCGGCGAAGGATTTGGCGCAGCAGTAGGAACAGTTAATGTTAATAACGGCGGTGTGTACGAAGTTAGACTAACTGATCCAGCAACAAACTTTGGCGGTGATGGATTTGTAGATGCAACTAATACTGGACAAACTGGTACAGCAACACAGATTACATTAAGTAACACCGATATTAGATCAAGTGCTGCATATGTGGGAATGGCTATATGGATCGTAAGTGGTTCGGGCGCAGGACAATATGGATATATTGATACTTACAATAGTGGTACAAAAATTGCAACTGTTAAAAAACAAAGCGACGACACTGCAGGATGGGATCATGTTACAGGTGTAACACCGCTTGTTGCATTAGACGACACTACTGAATATTTAATTGAACCAAGAGTAACATTTAGTGGCGGCGGCGTAACTGCTTATGCTGATATTGCTAAAGCTCGTGCTAGAGTATCTGATGAAAAGATTATAGAAATACGTATTTGGGATTCAGGCAATGGATACACAAGTGCGCCTACTATGACAGTTACTGATCCAAACAACACTGTGGAAGTTCCGCACTTAGTTAGAATTGGCGACGGAGTATTAGGTCAGCCAACGTGGACAAATAGAGGTACAAACTTTACAACAGCACAAGCAGAAGTTGCAGGCGATGGATATGCAGACTTGTACCAACCTGGCACAACTATAGTAGTTGCAGGAATGAGTGCAATACCGCAGGCAGGCGCAAACATTGAAATAGCTGGAATAGCAGGCAAATATTATAAACTTGTTAATGTTAGAGAATTAGCTGGTGCAGGGCCGTATACGGCAACATTACAACTATCACCGACTATTAGTATTACTGAAGCTCCTGAACACAACGAAGCAGTAGAAATGCGCATACGTTATAGTCAAGTACGATTAACTGGACACGATTTCCTAGATATCGGCACTGGTAACTTTGCAAATACTAACTATCCAGGTGTTCCTTTAATAGATCCAGATCCGCTTAAAGAAACAAACGACTTGGGCGGCGGCAGAGTATTCTATACAAGTACTGACCAAGATGGTAACTTTAGAGTTGGCGAATTGTTTAGTATCGAACAAGCAACTGGTATTGCTACTCTTGATGCAGATGCATTTAATATTAGTGGCTTGCAGGAATTACAACTTGGTGCAATTAGCTTAGGAGGTACTAATGCTACTATTACTGAATTTAGTGTAGACGGAACGTTTACTGCTAACAGTGATAATATTGTACCAACACAAAAAGCAATTAAAACTTATATCCAATCGCAAATTGGCGGCGGCGCAGGTGAGCTAAACGTAAACCAACTTACTGCTGGTAATATAAGAATTAATAGTGATACTATTACTAACACACTAGGTGAAACGATAAATATAAATACTAGAACTAACTTCACAGGCGGCATCAAAGGTGATCCTGTTGCAATGAATATGTTCTTATCAAACTAACGGAGAAAGTTTAAAATGGCTACAGGAAAATTAGGCGCAAACGATTTAGCTGCCACAACATTAACTACAGTATACGAATGTCCAGCGGCAACATATTCTGTAGTATCAATAAATATATGCAACAGAGGAACATCGACAACTGGTGTCCGAATTGCAATTGCAGATGGTGATACTCCAAGTGCAGCAGAGTATATTGAATACGATACAGAAGTATTTTCAAAGAATGTACTAGAGCGTACTGGAATCGTACTAGCAGCTACACAGCGTATTGTTGTTTATTCTACACAAGCATCTGTTAGTGCTGTGGTAGTAGGTATTGAAACTGTAGCATAAATACATATAATAAGAAGAGGATTATTAATTATGGGAAGATATATAAGTAGTGTTGCAGGTACAGCATCAGATATGACATCAAATTTCGCAAGTTCGAATAGTACTAAAAACGGCGATGGATTTCTTACAGCATACCAAGCTAACGATATAACTTATTCAAATGTCACATATTCAAGCTTCAATGGCGGCGCAGCACAGTACGGCGGCACGTATATAGGAGTAGCTGGATGGACCGAAACGAATAATCTAACTAATCAAGCGCAAACGATTACAGTGAACTATGATGCCGCGACAGGTGAAGTATCAAGTCTAAGCATAGCATAATAGGAGATTAAAGTGGCAGATCCAGCAGTATATAATGCAGTACTAAATGAAAATAAATGCATACAATCAGAAATACAAGACGCAGCACTAGCAGCAGCAGAAGCTGCCTTAGCAAGTTGTCCGGCAGATTCGGCAAATTGGGGACTGTTACCGTTATTAGACTCTCCGACTGGATGCTTATGTGTTACTAACATGAGCGGCCGAGGAGGCTGTGGCGTTGGCTGTACATGGACAGTACCAGCAGCTACAACAAAAGTACAATTCCAATTATGGGGACCAGGTGCTTCGACAATGAATGGCATGTGCTGTGCAGGCTCACCTTACGGTCAAAACGGCGCTTATGCAACAGTTATTATTGATGCTAATCCAGGAGATAGTTATACATTATGTGCAGGTTGTGCGGCATGTTGTTACGGTTATTGTAGTCAAGGCTATATTGT
>Ga0075469_10000088_pt1 | contig 33220 bp, 24 predicted proteins | sample DEB08_DNA_13_FD_77577 | JGI IMG/M metagenome (GOLD analysis project Ga0075469, IMG submission 77577) | Aqueous microbial communities from the Delaware River and Bay under freshwater to marine salinity gradient to study organic matter... | ecosystem: Environmental > Aquatic > Marine > Coastal ...
GGCATCTTTGCGCTTGGCAAATAGCACGATCCCGCTCACTGGCCGATCCAGGCGGTGAATCAGGTGCAGGGACGTCTGGCTGTAGGTAGACCCCAATTGCAACAAAGACGGATCTTCGGTTTGGTCGGGTTGAACCGGAATGCCGTTGGGCTTATTGAAGGCAATCAGGTGGTGGTTATTGTAAATAACGGCATCACCGATCGCGATATATTCTGACATATTGGTGGAAAAACTTGTTTAATTAATTCCAGTCGGCATCATCCTTGTCCGCAACAGACCCGGCTACATCATCATCCGCATCATCGTCGTCATCATCATCCGCATCGTCATCGTCATCAAAGTCGGCGTACTCTTCGTCCTCCTCTTCTGAGACAATGTCCAACACATTGGATTGCAGGGAATAATCAAAAAACTGCTCAAAGGCTTCCCAATCCAGCTTTTCGGGCCACTCATCCATATTTTCGCACCACTCCTCCAGGGAGTTTTCAAAAAATACGAGGAAATTATTCTCCAGCCACTGGCGGGCTTCTTCGAGGTCGTCCATCTCCGGGATCAGGTACACATCGGTATTATCGTCCAGCATACCGGCTTCGTAAGCAATGGGATCGGCAGGATAAATTTTGTTTATCCAGTTGATCATCGACTGGCTAGGTCGGATTAAGAGGACATAACGATTAATGGCATAAAATTCCGACATGGCTATTTTTTTTTGAACAAACAAACATCCGCTTTTTAAAGGGAAAAACGGTGCTTATTACTAAAAAACGAAATTAATAGGCTTAATTTACACAAAATAACCCTTTCTCCTCCGCTTTAGGACAGAAAAGGATCAGCTGCAAATCAATACGACCAACCATGTACTGTTACCTCAACGGCAAAATGCTGCCCACTCACGAAGCATCGCTGGGACTCAACGATTTGGCGCTCCTGCGTGGTTACGGCATTTTCGACTTTTTTGTCTTCGAGCATTTCCACCCCCGTTTCCTGGAAGACTACCTCGACCGGTTCTTCCGCTCGGCTGCCTACCTGGGGCTGCAGTCGCCCGTTTCCCGAGCTGACTTTCGCACCAGCATTCTGCAACTCATCGCCGCCAACCAACAGGAGAAAGGAGGTATTCGGCTCGTCCTCACCGGCGGCTATTCCGATGACGGCTTTACACCGGGCCTCGGTAATATCTTTATTCTGCAGTCGGCCTTTGTCGTACCGCCAGCGCACCAGTTTGCCACCGGCGTGCGGGTGATGACCTACCAACACCAGCGCGAACTACCCCTGGTCAAGTCGTTAAACTACCTGACGGGGATCAACCTGCTGCCTACCTTACGCGAACAAGAAGCTGACTTTGTGCTTTTTCACGACGGCACCTACGTCCGCGAAAGCGACCGCTCCAATTTTTTCATCATCAACGAGACCGGCCAACTCGTTACGCCCAAAGAAAAAGTACTTGCGGGCATTACCCGGGCCAAGATCATCGAACTGGCCAAAGCCCTGGGTATTCCGGTTGCCGAACGGGAGATTCCGCTGGAAGAATTGGCTACTGCCCGGGAAGCTTTCCTGACCAGCTCCACCAAAGGCGCCCTACCCGTGACCTTGCTCGACGGCCAACCCGTTGGCGATGGCCAACCCGGACCAATAAGCCAGCAGCTACAGACCGCGTTTCTTGACCTCGTAGAACGGTCGCTGCTGGTAAAATGAGTGGTATTTCGATAAGCTGCTTATATTTAGTGTTTGATTAGTAATGAAGCGTCAAAACCCACTTAAACCGTATGATATGACCAGCATCGTCAGCAAGCCTTGGAGCCCAATTTGGCAGCACCGCCGCCCTTACTTAAACCGTATGATATGACCAGCATCGTCAGCAAGGCCGAACAGTTTGTGAAACAACTGCTGCAGGACAACCTTACCCCCGATCACTACTACCACAACCTACCCCATACGCTGGCAGTAGTGGATGCTGCCCGTTTGCTCTCGGCCCGCCACGAACTATCGGGGCAGGCCTGCGAGACCATCGAGCTGGCGGCCTGGTTTCACGATACAGGCTTCACCCAAACCTACGAAGGACACGAAGAGGCCGGGGTAGAAATCGCCAAAGCTTTCCTGACCAACGAAGGCTATCCGCAGGAAAATCTACCTACCCTGGAACGCTTGATCCTGGCCACTAAAGTGGGCCACCAACCCAACGATGAACTGGAAAAAATTATCCGCGACGCCGACCTGAGCAATGTGGGCCGAGCCGACTACCTGGCGCTTCTCTCCGGGTTGCGCCACGAATGGGAGGTCTTCCGCAACGAAATCCACAAAGACCGCGCGTGGTATCAACTCAACTACGAATTCGTCAGGAACCACAAATACAATACCGCTATTGCCCAGGAAATTTATGGTATCCAACACAAACAAAACGAGCTCACTTTAAAGAAACTGGCGGCCAAAAAGAAGAAGAAAAAAAAGAAGAAGCCCGAAAAAATAAATGACCGCACCGGCGACACCATCGGCACCAATCGCAGTGCACAGATGATGTTTAAAACCGCCTTGCGCAACCACATGGACCTCAGCAACCTGGCCGACAACAAAGCCAACATCATGCTTTCGGTTAATGCCCTGATCGTCACCATTGCCGTACCGCTGGCAGCGGGCTACGTGAATGATGCCCCCCACCTGATGGTCCCCGTCATCATCTTACTGCTGACGTGCCTGTGCTCTATGATCTTTGCCACCCTGGCCACCCGCCCCATCCCCATGACCGGGCTTACTACCCAGGAAGATATCTTGCAAGGACGCTCCAACCTTTTCTTTTTTGGCAACTTCTACCGCATGAGCCTGCCGGAATACGACCAGGGAATGAACAACGTCATCAAAGATGACGACAGCCTGGAGTCGGCCATCAAACGCGACCTCTATTTCTTGGGCCGCTCACTCGGAAAAAAATACAACCAGTTGCGCATTTGCTACAACCTCTTCATGATCGGGGTCGTATTATCCGTGGTGTTATTCGGGGTGAGTTATGCCATTTTTCAGTAGGTTGGTCTGGGCGCACGCCTCCACAAAAACAACCAGCCCAGCCCGGCAAGCAATAACCCCAAAAACTCCCGGGTCAGTTCTACGTGTGGCGCTTCGGCCTTCATTGTCCCAACGATGGTAGGCATCCCCATCTTCACCCAGTGGATAAAATCGGGCAACAAACTCAGCATCCAACCTAGAATAATCACCAGCCCCAGTTGTAGCAGCAGGGGCGGCAAAGGCCGGAAATTGGTGACGACGAATAAGACACCCGTCGTTCCGTAGAGTAGCATCCAAGCCAGGGGATCCGGATCATTGAGTTGCACGGCGGCAAAGAAGAAGTACAGCGCCGCCAGGGTCAGGCGTAAAATCATAGGCGATAATTGTCCGCGATGATTAAAAGTTTATCCGGTAACTGAGCAACGGAATAAATTCCAATTGGTAGCGGGTGTTCACCGCATCCAGTAGCCGGTCATAATAGGTGTAAGCCGTATTTTGCTGGCCCGTCACGTTCTGGATATCCAGAGAGAGCATGGAACTCCAGTGCAAGCGGTTTTTTTGAAAGTAGAGTCGTATATCCGTACGAAAATAGGCCGGCAGTTGCTGGGTAAAACCCGTATCGTAGTCAAAAACCGTGGTGCGAACCGCCCGGGAGTTGTCCAGTAAAATCGGAGCAGCCCGCAAGCCACCGTTGTACTGGATCCGCACATTAAAACCAAACCGGTTGAACTGGCCCTTACGATCCAGGCCACTCCACTCCTTACCTAGCGTCAGGGTAGCGGCGTAGTCGTGGGCAAAGCGGGTTTTCACCCAGTCGCCGTTGGTGTTTTCGTAGCGGGCATCGAAGATGGAACCGCTGAGCACATACCACCAGTTGCCCGTCGCAAATTGCTGTAAGCTGGCCTCCACGCCGCGTGTACGCCCCCGCGTGGTGCCGGGCGTAGCCAGCTGCATGAGCTCCAGTTGGTTAATTTCCGAACGGGCAGCCTGCCCCGTAAATGCCGACAATTGCTGCTGGTACACCTGAAGGGTCAGCTTGCGATCGGCCTGAAGCAAATAGGTCCAGAACAAGCTCGCCTGCTGCGCCTTGCGGGGGCGAAAAACCGGGGTATAGGGCGAAGGAGCCTGGGTACTCACGCCGTATTCCGCTCCCAGGATGTTTTTTGCACTGGCCAGGTAACTGACGGACAGGCGGGGTTCAAAATAGGTCTTTTGTTCTTTTTCGTTAGCCCAAAAGCTGGTGCGTGCGCCCAGTTGCAGGAGCACTTTCCTGACCTGGAACCGCCAGTCGAGGTAAGGACTAACCTGATAGATGTCCGAAGAGATATCCAGCAAACCTTCCAACAACAAGGGGAATTCGCGTGCTACCCGCTGATCCAGGCGGAGCATTTCTACTCCAAGCGTTAAGCTGCCAAAAGGCAACAACTTGCGCCGGTAGCTGATTTGCAGCGAGGTCTTTTCCTGCCGCAGGTTGTCCCATTCGCGGGCAGGTAGATCGGCTGCCAGGGCCAGCCGTTCTGTCCGCAATCCAGACCAGGCACCCGCCAATCGCCACAGGCCTTTTTCCTGGTGTGGCCGCGTCCAACTGAAGCCGACCGTCGCCATCTCCGAAGAGAAGTCGATGGTGTTGTACAAATCTTTTTCGGTTCCCCATTCGGTCGTATCCGTTGGCGGGAGGAATACATTGCTGCTTTTCCCCAACAACCCAAAAACAGCCAGGCGGCTGCCCGCCGCGCCAGGCACGAGGAACTTAAAGCTCAAATCCTGAAAGCGAATATCTTCGTTGCCAAATTGTGCCCCCAGGTCGGTGAGCAGCCCCGTGAAGGAATAGCGATAATTGATGAGGTAGGAAGCACCCCCTGCCCGGAAAGGCCCTTCGGCGGCCAGGTCTATCCCGATCAGGCCCGCCTGCAGGGTATATTCTGCCTTTTCGTTGTTACCGGTCCGCAGGCGCATATCCAGCAGGCCGCCCGTGGCGTTGCCCAGCGCGGCGGAGTAGGTCCCCAGGTAGAAACGGCCTTCTTCCAGCAATTGGCTGCTGATGGCATTGACGCCACCACCACTCAATGAACTGCGGTCGGAGAAGGTGCCCGCGTTTGCCGTGTGGTTGGGATTAACAATTTCCAGTCCTTCCAGCCGCCAGTTTAGCCCCAGCGGCGATTGTCCGCGAATGATGAGGTGATTGGCCTGGTCGTCGGCCCCTACTACCCCGGGATAAGCCTGGGCAAGTCGCGCCGGGTCATTGAAGGTAGCAGGAAAACGGAGGGTTTCCTCCTGGGTAAGTCGCAACAGATTAGGCGAAACGCTCCCTTGCGCCGTCCGGCTACCTTTAACGGTAATCGTGGTCAGGCTGGTTGGTGCTTCTTCCAGTTCAATATCCAGTACCACTTCCTTGCCAGCCGAAACAAGGACTTCCTGCAACTCCAATTGTTGGTAGCCCAAATAAGCCACCTGCAACTGGTAGCGGCCCGGATCCAGGTCGGAAAAACGAAAACGCCCCAACGAATCCGTATCGGCGCCTCTGCCCAAATTCTTCAGTAAAACGGTAGCCCCCACCAGGGGCTGGCCATTGTCGGCATCGGTAATACTACCGCGCAGGGTGGCTTGGGCCGACAGGGTAGTGAGGACAAATAAAAGGGAAAGGGTCAGGCAGAACTGTTGCATCTTGGGTAAGTGTTTATTTACAAAGATGCAAATTCTTTGGCTAAAACAGGACTAGCTAGGAGGCTACTTTCGGTAAGCTAATGGTAAAAGTAGCGCCTTTGCCCTCGTCCGAACGCTTGACAAAAATTTTCCCGCCGTGGTATTCCTCCACAATTCGCTTGGTAAGACTCAACCCCAGGCCCCAACCGCGTTTCTTGGTCGTGAACCCTGGTTGAAATACCCGTTTGTGATTCCCCGGCGGAATCCCCTTACCCGTATCGGTAATGTCGATGTAAACAAAATCGGGGTCTTCGTACACCTCCGCGCTAATCTGGCCGCGGCCATCCATGGCGTCGAGGGCATTGCGGAGGAGGTTTTCTATTACCCAATCAAAAAGCGGTGGATTGATGCTTACGGAGATGTAATACAATTCCGGGTCCGGAAAATGAAAGCTGACCTTGCGGGAGGCGCGCTTTTCCATGTAATTTTTACACAGGGCCAACTCCTGGTATATATTGACGGGGCTGAGTTTCGGGGCTGAGCCAATCTTTGAAAAGCGATCGGCAATCAGCTCCAGGCGTTGTACGTCGTTGCGCAACTCCCCGACGATCTCCATGGTTTCGTCGTCTTCGGGGCGCAGCAGTTTCAGGTGTTCAATCCAGGCAACAATCGCCGAGATCGGTGTGCCCAACTGGTGGGCCGTCTCCTTGGCCATCCCTACCCACACCCGGTTTTGCTCCGACTTCCGCGAAGAATTGAGGCTGATGTAACCAAAAACGATAAAACCGCCGATCAGCAAAAACTGAACAACAGGAAAATAGCGGAGTTGCTGCAGGATTTTGCTTTCGCCAAAGTAGATCTTGGTGCCAAAACTTTCGATGGGAACTTCCCCGCTGGCAATGAGTTTTTCGAGTTCTTTTTGTAGAAAGACCTTATTGGTGTCGCGCTCCTCGCTGCCCCAGTTGCTGCCCCAATCCACCAGGCCCCGGTCATTGGCGATGATGACCGGAATGGTCGTGTTAGATTGCAAGATTTCAAAATGCAAGGTGAAATCACAGTATTCTTCGGCCTCCGGATCGGATTCATTGACCTCATTGATGTCTTCCTGGGCCAGGGCAAAAAAACGGGTATTGTTCATCTCCACCACGGCGAGGCGTTCGGCCATGTAGCTGGTATACCAGATGGAGAAAACGACAATGGCCAGCCCCAGAAAAGCCAGGTACAATTTTTGTCGCGATTTTTGTTGGTACATATCCATTTTGCTGATTAAGGGCCGAAGAGTTGCTATGAAGTTAAACGCATTTTCCTTACGGTTGATTTTGTTGCCAAAACATTTCGCTGCGCAACAGGGCGTTTTCGCGAATATTCAGGTAATAGATATTCAGGTCACCCGGATGGTAATTTTTGGTTTGCAACAACCAACTGCCTTTGAATTTGGGTTTCGATGCCCACAAAATCGACCCGTGGACCTGGGCGTCCGACGCCGCGGGCAGGATCGTCTCAAAAGGTCGGAGCACTGCACCTTCGTTCAGGGTAGCGGCAGCGTAGGTTTCGCTGGTGGTCCACAGTAGCGGATTGGTTACGACGGTGCCGGGCAGCACCCTCTTGGGTTGGGTACCCCGCTTAAACGTCCGCCAGGCCACGTAACAGCCCGTGTCGGTACTGTCCTGGCAGGGCACCAGGGTCTGGAAAGAAGTAGCGGGCACGGCGATCCCTACCACGTAGGCAGCAACCAGCTGTTTGGCCAACGGCTTCCCGTCAAAAAATTCCTGGAGCAGCCGAATAGCGTGGGTTGTACCTTGGCTGTGCGAGGCAATAATAATGGGCCGCCCCTGGTTGTGGTTGGCCAGGTAGTAGCGGAAGGCTTGCCGCACATCACCGTAGGCCAGGTTGAAAGCCCGCTGGGCACTGAGGGTATCTTCGGTGAAGTAGGCGTGCAGGTGAGCCTGTCGGTAGAAGGGTGCAAAAATCCGGCCCACCCCATTGAAGATGGTCGCCTGGAATTTGATGGGGGTATTGGCTGTGCGTTCGTTCAACTCCGCATCCCGCACGGGGCCATTCCACAGTTTTTCTCCTTTCCGGCCCACGTAAGTGGTGGGGTGCAGAAAAAAAACATCGACCCGGGCATCAGCCTGGACATTGGTCAACCCGGTTGGCGTGAGATCGGCAGAATCCACCTGCCAGGGCAAGGCCGCCCAGTACCGATCCTGGCTGTAATCGGGCGCCACCGGTACCCATTCAGAAGCGAAGGCATCCCGGGGGTGAACCCGGCAATTGCTAAAAAAAAGAACGATGAGCGCCAGGGACGCCACCAGGAGGATGGGACTTTTCATAAGGTACTTTCTGGGCAGCATAGGAGATTGGTGTAAGCAATAAAGACAAAATTAACGGTCACCCGGGAATAGACAAGCTAAATTGCAGCAATATCATGGACAATGCGCTATTTTAGAGCTGATATATGCTAGTTTGCAAAAAAAAACTAACCCATGAAATCACTACCCATTCTCCTTTTCTGCTTACTGCCGGTTTGCTTACCTGCCCAGACCTCTGCCGCCGAAGAACAAGCCGTCACCGAGGTCATCACCACTTTATTCAGCAGCATGCTGGCGGGCGATAGCGCCGCAGTAGCACCGCTTTTTCACCCCGCTGCCCGCCTGCAAACGGCGAGCTACAATAAAGCCGGAGAATCTATCCTGGAAGACGGCAACATCAGCGCCTGGATGCACGGCATTGCCACCAGTCCGGCTGGCACGCTCGACGAACGCCTCACCTCCATGAAAATTGCCCTTGATGTCCCCCTGGCTACCGTCTGGACAGACTACCGCTTCTTCTTCAAGGGCCAGTTTCACCACTGCGGCACCAACGCCTTCCAGCTCGTGAAGACGGCTGCTGGCTGGCGCATTCACCAGGTGACCGACACCCGCCGCCAAGACAATTGTCCGCCGTCAAAACCGGAGGTGGTTCATGCTTTTCTCGATAACTGGCACCACGCTGCCGCCGTCGCCAATGCCGACGCCTTTTACGGCGCCATGGCCGCCGATGCCATCTATCTCGGTACCGACGCCAGTGAACGGTGGCTGCGCGACGAGCTGCGTGCCTGGGCCCAGTTTGCTTTCGACCGGGAGTCGGCCTGGGCATTCACGGCCTATGACCGCCACCTCTACTTCAGCCAGGACGAAAATTACGTCTGGTGGGAAGAAAAACTCACTACCCAAATGGGACCCTGCCGGGGCTCAGGCGTAGCGCATTTCGAAGACGGCCACTGGCGCATCAAGCATTACAACCTGGCCCTGTTGGTGCCCAACGACAAAATGGATAGCGTCAAAGCCCTGATTGGTGGAAAATAGGAGAGTGAGCCCGGACAGCCGGATTTACTGCTTCACTACCTTCCAGATGCCCTGGTATGCACCTACGTCTATGCGCAGCAGGTAGGTACCCGCGGGCAGGGCACTGATATCCAGCTGTGTGGTCCAGCGATTCCCGTTTTTTTGCGACTGCTCGCTGAGCAGCGTACGCTGGGTGAGGTCCAGGATTTGCACCAGGAGTTTACCTTGCCAGGAACCGTTTAACTCCAGTTGCAGCAAGTCACTTGCCGGATTGGGTGACAGTCGGAGGGCTGTCGCCGGAATCCGTTGCTCGTCTACGCCCACCACGCTGGTATTGATCTCCAGCACATTGCTGTAAGTCGAGATTTCTGCTTCGTTGTAGGCCAATATCCGGTAGCGGTAAATTTCGTCCAGGACCAGATTTTCTTCCACAAAGGTCAGGGTATTCGCGGGTAGGTCGGCCCGTATCTCAAATGCCGTGCTGCCGGGCGGAATCCACTCCAGCCGGAAGCCGGTTTCATCGGGCGAATTGTGGCTCCAGGACAGCTGGTAGCTGCTGGCGTCCAGCTGGGTGGCAGTCAGGTTGATGGGGCTAGCCAAGCCGCTACAGTTGGTAGCAATCTCGTTGGCCGTACCCTGGCGTACGGTGGGCAGCAGCGGGTAGAACGCATCGCCCGGGCAAGCCGTACTGCACCCGTCGCGGTGGCCAGAGATGTTCTTTAGGTTCAGGCCGGAACTGGGGTGGAAAGCGCTGCCCAGCGGATCAACACCACTGTCGCAAGCCTTCCAGGCCAGCAGGCGCTGCAGGTTGGTAATGGCATCTTCGGTGGGCGTAACGTTCGTGAAATCGCCCATGACGCAAACGCCCATGGTATTGCCATTCTTCCCGCAAAAGTGTGCGCCCAGGATATTGTTGCCCCGGCCTTCGTACACGACCCCATTGGGATCCACGAGGTAGTTGTAACCGATGTCGGACCAGCCGTTGCCGTTTACGTGGTAATCCCAAATGGAACGCACTACGGCCGCCCAGTTGGCAGACGTATTGCTGCCCGCCGAATGGTGGACAATCAGGTGGGTTACCACCGTAGTAGTCGGTGAAGGATTCTCCGGGCAGTCGCCAGCGGGGCACCAGGCGCTACGGAGGGTGACTGTTGGTTGGGCGCAGGGGCAGGCGAGTGGTTCATTGACCGGGGTCGGTGACACCACCGCAGCGGCAACACCCTCGCCAGGCGTGTAAAAATGCAGGATAGCACTTTGTGTTCGGTTACCGTGGCTGTTGATCCGCAGTTGGTAATACCGGTAGGTGGGTTCACCAAACTGAAGTTCGGTAATACCCTTTTCGTCATTGTGCTCATCGCGGAGCATGGCCTGCCAATCGGTCCAGCGCTTGCCGTCGGCAGAGAACCGCATAGCTGGAGCCAGGTCGCCGGTCGGCCATTCGATAAAGAAAGAAAAGAAAGGCGTTTTTTGGTCAAACGGCACGGTACCAGACTGGACAAAGGTGCTTTCCCCACGGGAAAGATCAAGCGCTACCGTGGTGCGTTGAGACTGCTGTGCCAGCAGAGATGACCCGTTCCACAACAGAAGAATAAATAGCAAAGAAAAAAATAGCCGCATAGCTTAAATTTTTGAGTTGGATGATCTTACCCGTAATCGATTAAAAAATCAACTGCTGTCTTTAAAACAGTAAAATAAGTGATTAGGCCCACGCAAAATGACTATTATTTCTTTTCACAAGACTTAATCTGTGATTATCAGGGACTAATGTTTGCGCCTGTCAGTTGGGCGACGTAATTTTGAATTTGTAATATCTTAAATCATGGTAGCTTTGTTTTAGCGTGTCTTGATTTACATAAAATCCTACCCACAACCACCTTCCCTTTTCAAAGATCCAACTTGCTTTAAATGAGGTATGAAAAAAAACGACGATCCCGGTCTTTCCTTTAACTGGCGAATATTCACCATTGCCGGCCTATTCATCGCCGTGACCCTTCTTTTCAGCGCCGATATCCAGGCTACCCGAAACGAGCAGACCTTTCACACAACTGAAGAATTTGCTTTCTTCACGACGCTGACCGACTCTCTGCCCCGTGGCTATAACGGCTTGTTTGCGGGTTCAGGTATGTGCGTGCAATGCCACGGCTTCGACACCGCCATGGTTGCCAGCATCGATCCGCTCGGCAACGACATCAATCTGGTCGACGACTGGCGCGCTACCCTCATGGCCAACTCCGCGAAGGACCCTTTCTGGCGGGCCAAGGTCAGTCACGAAGTTCTCGTCTACCCACAGCACCAGGCTGCTATCGAAACAAAATGCACGTCCTGCCATGCACCGCTGGGGCATTTCGCCGCTTTTCACCAGGGGGCTACCACCTATAGCATGGCGGAAATGTTCCGGGACAGCATCGCCCAGGACGGGGTTTCCTGCCTGGCTTGCCACCAGCAATCTGCTACCGACATCGGGAACCGCCATTCGGGCAACCTCCTCTTCGATACTGCCCGGGTTGCCTATGGGCCATTCACTTCGCCCCTCTCCTCACCCATGCTCAACGCTACCCAGTACGAACCCCTGTTTAGTGAACACATCAGCGATGGCGGATTGTGTGCAGGTTGCCACACCCTCATCACGGAAACCATCGACCTCGACGGCAACTTCACGGGTGCCACCTTCGTGGAACAGGCCACCTACCACGAATGGGTCAACTCCGATTACGAACGCAATAGCATCAGCTGCCAATCGTGCCATATGCCCGTCATTACCAAGGGTGCATTTTACCTGGCTGCCGGTATCGAGACGCCGCCCCGCGACCGCTTCTTTACCCACGAGCTGGCTGGCGCCAACGTGAGCATGCTGAAGCTGATGCGCGACAACAGCGCAGCCCTGCAAATTTCAGCTACCCCCCAGGATTTTGACAATGTCATTGCTGCTACCGAAAACATGCTCCGCTTCCGTACGCTGGACGTGGCGCTCACGGAATTGGAGCGCACCCCCGACACCGCTTTCGTTGCCCTGCGCCTGACCAACAAAGCGGGCCACAAATTCCCCTCCGGCTATCCGGCCCGCCGTGCTTTTGTGAGCCTGGTTGTCGCCAATGCCACTGGCGACACCCTCTTCCACTCGGGGGCCATGGACAACAACTTCGAGGTCATCGGCCACAATCCTACCTTTGAACCCCACTACGCCACTATCCGCGCCAGCGACGAAGTCCAGATCTACGAACAAGTGCTGGGCGACGTGAACGGCCAGGTGACTACCGTACTCACCCGGGCAGCTTTTGCCCTGAAGGACAACCGCCTGCCTCCCAAAGGATTCAGCAGGGACCACCTGGTATACGACACTACCCAGATTGCCGGGCAAGCCCTCCTGGATACGGACTTCAACGAAAATGAGCTGGGCGAAGGCACCGGCTCCGACGTGGTCTATTACCACATCCCCACCCAGGGCTTCCTCGGTGAATTATCCCTGACCGCAACCGTCTACTACCAGTCGATGCCCCCCAAATGGATGGCGCCGATGCTGGCAGAAAGCACCCCGGACATCGACCGCTTCCGACCCATGTTCAACGCCACCAACCGCCAACCCAGTCTGGTGGGCACCGCCGATCTTACCCTGAGCAGCCTGGTAGGTACGTCAAATCCCCAACCCGCACTGGAAGCCAGTATTCGGGTGCTGGGTAGCCAACAATTACAGATTTCCTGCCCGGCAGCAACAGAAATGACGATTTACAATTATTTTGGCCAAATTTTGCAACGACAACAGCTCGTGGCCGGTTTAAATAACATTGCACTGAACTGGAGCCAACAACTCGTCATTGTCCATTTAAGGCAGGGCAACCGTACCTTTGCCCGAACTTGCTGGCTGCCGTAAAAGCAACTCAACTATCTTCAACCATTTTCTTCTGTTTTTTTTGTAAAACTCATGCAATGAAGAACCATTTACTTCTTAATTTTTTCCTGATCTTAGCCATTGGAGGTAGCCTCCTGGCTCAGCCGGTCAGTTTTACCAACCGTAGCAACCTGCTGGCTAATATTGGTGGCTCCACCAACGACTGTGCCGTGGACATGAACGGCGACTTCCTCGACGACGTCGTGCGGGTACAGAATAACGGAATCAATATCGATTACCAGAAAAGCGATGGCACCTTCATCCACCAGTTCATGCCTGTAGCTTTGGGCAATTCGCCGAACTGGAGTATTTGTGCAGGTGATTTGGACGAAAATGGTTTCAACGACCTCCTCTTCGGTGGTGGCAACGCCGTTTCCTTCGTGATGGCCAACGCCGATGGGACCGCCTACGAAGAGCATATGATCAACGACTACATCTTCTCCCAGCGCTCTACCCTATTCGACATCGACAACGACGGCGATCTCGATGCCTTCGTCTGCCACGACGTCGACCTCAGCCACCCCTACCGCAATGATGGGGCCGGCAATATGGTGGAAGACCAGGACCTGATCCACACCATCAACCTACCTGGCAACTACGCCAACATCTGGGTAGATTACGACAACGACGGCTACACCGACCTCTACCTCACCAAGTGCCGGGGTGGCGCCTCTCCCGGGAATCCGGCCCGTACCAACGCCATGTACCACAACAACGGCGACGGAACCTTCACGGAGGTGGCCGCCGAGATCAATATGGCCGACAACGCACAGTCGTGGGCGACGGTCTTCGAAGATTTCGACAACGATGGCGATTTCGATGCGTTCATCGTCAACCACGATTTCCAAAACCGCTTCATGCTCAACGATGGTACGGGCGTTTTCACCGATACCATTGCATCCACCGGCATCCCGCCCCTCAATCTCGGCGCCTGGGAAAATGCTTCCGGCGACTTCAACAACGACGGTTTTATCGACATCTTCTCCGAACTGGCCAACCACCTCTACCGGAATAACGGCGACCTGACCTTTACGGGGCAGACGCTTCCTTTTGACGAAGGTGGCATTGGCGACTTCAACAACGATGGCTTCCTGGACGTTATCAACGGCAGCAACCTCTGGATCAACAATGGCAACGACAACAATTGGGTGAAGATCAACCCCCAGGGTATAATTTCCAATCGCAATGCCATTGGTGCCCGTATCCAGATCTACGGCGCCTGGGGCATGCAAATGCGGGAAGTTCGCGCCGGGCAGAGCTTCAGCCCCATGAGCAGCCTGTGTACCCACTTCGGCCTGGGTACCGCTACGGCTATCGATAGCCTGGTGATCAAATGGCCCTCCGGTATCCGGACCGTCATTGAAAACCCCGCTGTCAACACCATGCACAACATCTCGGAAATCAGCTGTACCCTGGACGCCGCTACCATTGGCGTAATAGGTGATTTGAATATCTGTGCCGGCGAAACGGTGCAATTATTGGCCCCTGCTGGTTTTGAGAACATCCTTTGGTCTACCGGTGTATCCAATCCCAGCCTGGAGGTTTCTACCCCGGGCACCTACGGACTGACGCTGATCGATGGCAACAACTGTGCTGCCATCGCGACCCCCGTAACGGTCAGCCTCGTGGAAGATGTTCTACCTACTATTTCCATCGACGGTGACCTCGCATTCTGTGCCGGTTCTGCCGTTCGGCTGAGCACCAATAGTAACGCCAACCCCGTTTGGTCTACCGGCGAAAGCGGTGCTGCCATCAACGTAACCGAAACGGGCTTGTACAATGTCAGTGTAGAAGCTTTGTGCGCAGCAGGCACCCTGACCGCCGCAGCGTCGGTGTACGTGGAAGTATTCACGGTACCCGCACCCGTAGTGGAAAGTGTAGAAGTTGACCCCACTGGCGTTGCCCTCCTGGTGGCCAGCGGCGAAAACCTGCAGTGGTACGCCGCCGAGACCGGTGGCGCCCCCCTGGGTGAAGGTGCTACGTATACCACCGAACCACTGACCGAAGATGTTACCCTCTACGTGGAAGCCAGCCAGATCTTTGGTGGCGAACTGCTGGCCGGTGGAAAACTGCTGGCCGAAGGACCGGGTGGTGTTCCCTCGGTGGGCGCGTACAGTTTCTTTGACGCCTACGAACTTTTCACCATCCTGACGGTCGACGTGCTTGTACCCGAAGGGCAGGCAGAAGGTATCCGTACCATTCAGCTGTTCGATGGCGCCGACAACCTGCTCAATTCTGCGGAAGTAGAACTGGTCACCGGCCTGCAAACGATTGAACTCAACTTCGAGGTTCCCGAAGGTACCGAATACTCGCTGCGCTGTGTAGAGAACAACCTCTTCCGCAACAACGGCGACGTCAGCTACCCGTATCCCATCGGAGACGTGGGGGCACTTACCACCTCCCTCTACGGTGACGGTTACTATTATTACTTCTACAACTGGCAGGTAGAAACACCAGCCTTCCCGTGTGTATCACCGCGCGTACCCGTAGAAGTGGTCATCGTTGACGTGGCCGAAATTCCGGAAATCGCCGAAATGCGCCTCTTCCCGAACCCGGCGCCAACGACCCTCAACGTAGCCCTGGTACTGGTAGAAAAAGCCGATCTGCAACTGACCCTGTCCAACGCCCTCGGCCAGCAAGTGTTCCAGCAGCAACTGGTAGTCGCTGCAGCAGGCTTGCGTACCCAGGATATCGATGTCAGTCAGCTCCCCGCCGGTGTATACCAACTGCAGGTGCGCCTGGGTGACCGCATCGCTACCCGTAAAGTAGTAGTCGAGTAACCTTTCCCTGGAGTAGACCAGGCCAAGGAATAAAAGACAAAAAAAAGCCGCCCGGACACTTGGTCCGGGCGGCTTTTTTTTATCCTCCCCCTCCTGGGTCTGCAACGGCTACTTCACCTCCAGCACCAGGGTAGCCCGCCCGGGCAGCGCCAGGGTTCCGCTCAGTGGGTAGGTTTTTCCCGTTAGCACATCCTTGCCCGTTTTCATCCCGTGGAGCAACTCCGCGTAGGGTGTCAGGTCCAGGTCGGTAGCGGTTTTGTTTTTATTGAAGATCACCATTACCTTTTGCGCCGTATCGTAGCGAAAGTAGACGTAGCTACCGTTCTGCGGCAGGAAATGGGTCAGCTTACCGGTATGTACGGCCGTAGCGGTTTGGCGCCAGTGCAACAATTGGCGGACAAAATCTTTGGCGGCTTGCTGCTCTTTGGTAAGGCCAGCCCCCGTAAAGGCATTTACTTGGTCACCGGCCCAGCCGCCGGGAAAATCGGCACGGATATCGCCGTGATCGGCGCTCGCCGGATTGCTCATGAGCACTTCTGTACCGTAGTACAACTGCGGAATACCGCGGATGGTCAGGAAGTAGACAATGGCCATCCTGAACAAGTCCTGGTCTTCGCCCACCTGGGCGTAGATGCGACTCATGTCGTGGTTATCGGGAAAAACAACCAGGTCGTCGGGTGCGGCGTAGAGGAAATCCATGGCCAACATCTCGTAAGCCGTGATCCACCCCGCCTTGAAAGCTTCATCTTCATTCAAAGCCCTGACCACGGCCTGCTGCAAGGGGAAATCCATTAGGCTGGGCAGGTAAGAGGTGTAACCGTTGGCATTTTGCTTGCCGCGTTGCCAGTAGGCCACAATGGCCGGGTTCTCAAACCACTCCTCCCCGACGATGTTCAGGAGCGGATATTCGGCCATCACTTCTTTGGTCCATTCGGCCATAAAATTTTCGTCGGGATAGGGATAAGTATCCATGCGAATGCCCGCCAGGCCCAGGTATTCCACCCACCAAACCGTATTCTGAATCAGGTATTTGGCCAGCAGGGGGTTGCGTTGGTTCAGGTCGGGCATGGTGGGTACAAACCAGCCATCGCTGAATATTTGCCGGTCGATAGCCGCCGCGTGGGGATCTTGCAACACGGTCTTGCGATGATTGGTCTGGGTGTAGGTCGGGAAGGTATTGATCCAGTCGGGTGTCGGCAAGTCTTCCATCCACCAGTGCCGGAGGCCACAGTGGTTGACAATCATGTCCATGATCAACTTGATCCCCTTACTGCTGGCTTCGGCGGCCAGCTGCCGGTATTCTTCGTTGCTGCCGAAGCGCGGATCTACCCGGTAAAAATCGGTGGTTGAATAGCCGTGGTAGGAGTAATCTTCCATATCGTTTTCCAGCAGGGGGTTCACCCAGATGGCGGTAAACCCCATCTCCTTGATGTAGTCCAGGTGTTGGCGCATACCGGCAATATCGCCGCCGTGACGGCCACCCCGCTTGTTTCGGTCGGGCTGTTCGCGCATGCCCGCCACCGCGTCGTTGCGGGGGTCACCGTTGGCAAAGCGATCGGGCGTGATGAGGTAGAGGGCATCGCTGTTGTCAAAGCCAACGCGCTGTTCAGCCGTTTGGGCCCGTGGCCAGATGGGCCAGGTTGTCGTTATGGTTTCCATCTCGTCTTTAAAGAATAAAAACGGCACTTCTCCCGGTGCCACGTCGGGAGCCAGGAGTAGATCCACAAACAAGTAGTTGTTGTTGCTTACCCGAATGGTTCGTTCAATCGTCACGCCGGGATAGGAGGTAGCAGGTTGCCAGTCGCCCATATTATCACCATAAAAAAGAACTTGCACCCGGGGATTGTGCATCCCTACCCACCAGTTGGCAGGTTCGGTGCGGGCAATCAGGCCTTGGCCGGATAAATCAACTCCCAGGCTACAAAAGAGAAGGACGAATAGCAAAAATGATCTCATTGTTTTTCGACTTTAGGAAGGAGAAATAGAATTATCCTGAATTAGTCAGGTTCGTTCAGTGTATTCAAATCAAAATCATCGTACAAGCCCAAGGGTTGGTCCTGGCGCCATTTTACCAGGTAGGCAATCTGGCCGGTGTGGTAAGAGAGGTGCTCCACCACGTGCAACACCACGCCCAGGCCCGAAAATTCAAAACCCTGCACTTTGCGCACGCGCAACATTTCCCCGGCCGGGCAGGCCGCGATGGCTGCACAAGCCTGCGAGATGGTCGTATCCAACAATTCCCAGGCTTCCGCTTTACGGAAACCGTCCGTGGCCGCAAACTCGGCAGCGCGCTGGCGGGTGTCGGGCTGGTTGGCCAGGGAGGAGAGGATGTACTGACCGATATTGCCAGCAAGATGCAACAAGAGATTCCCTACACTGTTGGACGACGCATTGGGGCGCCACCACAACTCGGTTTCGTCGAGTTGGTGAAGACATTTGGCAATATGCGTCCGCTTCTCTTCCATGCGGAAGATGGCCTGTGCTTTGAATTCCCGGTGGTAAGCTGGATCCATTCTATTCTAACTTAGATGACAACAACCTGTGGCTTTTCCTTCAACATTTTGATCTTGATCTGGAAAGCAGCAAAAATGAGGGTCATAATAGGGCTGAGGTAATTGAAGATGGCGTAGAAAAAATAGTCGGATACGGCTACTCCCAGTACGCCCGACTGGTAGGCGCCGCAGGTATTCCAGGGTACGAGTACCGAGGTGACGGTGCCCGAGTCTTCGAGCGTACGGCTCAGATTTTCGGGAGCCAGCCCGCGTTCTTCGTAAGCTTTGGCAAACATCTTACCGGGTACGACGATGGCCAGGTACTGATCGGAGGCTGTGACGTTGAGCGCCAAACAACTGGCCACCGTGCTGGCAAAAAGGCTAAAAGTGGTCTTGGCCATATCGAGCAACACCCGACTGATGCGCGCCAGAGCACCGATGGCTTCCATGATGCCACCAAAAACCATGGCACAGAGAATGAGCCAGATGGTACCCAGCATGCCCGCCATCCCCTTGGCCGAAAACAGGTCGTTGAGCAGGGCGTTGTCGGTTTCGACGGATGTACTCACCGTGATCGACTTCATCACGCCCATATAGGCCGAGCGAAAATCGAGGGTTTCTACTCCTGCTACCCCGGCCACAATATTTGGCTGAAAAATAACCGCAAATACGCCTCCCAACAGCGTGCCCGCCAGGAGGGCGATCAGCGGCTTGGTTTTGCGGACGATCAGAAAAATAACCGTCGCCGGCACCAAAAACAGGATCGGGCTGATGTAGAATTTCTCTTGCATGGCTGCCAACAAGTCTTTGCTGTCGGCAGCACCCGCCGGATGGAGGGTTAAACCAATGATGGTAAAAATAACAATGGTAATCGTAATGGTAGGTACCGTCGTCAGCGCCATGTAGCGGATGTGGGTAAACAGGTCGCCACCTGCCATGGCGGGTGCCAGGTTGGTGGTATCGGACAGCGGTGACATTTTATCCCCAAAATAAGCGCCCGAAAGGACAGCGCCAGCCACCATTCCCAGCGGGATGCCGATGGCCTGCCCAATACCTACCAGGGCAATGCCGACGGTAGCAGACGTGGTCCAGGAGCTTCCCGTAGCAATGGAAATAATGGAACAGATGACCACCGTAGCGGGCAGAAAGATCGTGGGGTTCAATATCTTTAACCCGTAGAAGATCATGGAAGGAATCACCCCGCTCAGCAACCAGGTGCCCGCCAGGGCCCCCACTAAGAGCAGGATAAGGATGGCTTCGGTGGTTGATTTGATGTTATTGGCGACCTCCTCGATCATCCGCTCGTAGGATACCTTGTTAAAAAAACCCACAATAGCCGCTACCGCACCACCAATGAGTAAAATAAACTGGTTGGACCCGCTCAGGGCATCGTCTCCGAAAACACTTACGTTGTAGGCCAATAAAACGATCAGGACCAAAACAGGGAGCAAGGCTTCCCAAATATTGAGTTCCTGGTTTTCGATAATGCGATTTTCTTCCATTATAGTGGTGGGTTTAATCGTCAATATTAAGGAAAGCAAATGACTTCCCCAAAATAAAGCTTTGCCCCGACGGCTTTCCCCCAGATTTCTACCGGAAGGAGATGCAGTCAAGATGTTAGATTACTTGCATTTGTCCAATTATCAATTTTGCTTACCTTTGCGATCGGTCAAACCAAACCAATCAGGGCTTGATCACTAAACGGGCAAATGAAAGGGTGTTAATATCCTTTTTTTCCGAAGAATTATAGCCAATGGTCCTCCTTGTCAAAGGACAAAGACGACCTTTTTCATTTTACAAAACGACGACATTTTAAACAGTAGAAAACATGGGTCAAACTATTATGTATGCCATACCCGTATTCGGAATCGTCGCCCTGCTCTATATGGCGTGGCGTTCTGCCTGGGTAACGAAGCAAGAAGAGGGCACGGAACGAATGAGCCGCATTGCCCGCAGTATTTCTGAAGGCGCGATGGCCTTCCTCAAGGCCGAGTACCGGGTACTGGCCGTCTTTGTGGCAGCCGTAGCTATCCTGCTGGCCGTTACCGCTAATGCCGAAAATTCGAGCTGGATGGTCGCCGTCTCGTTCGTCTTGGGTGCCATTTGTTCGGCACTCGCTGGCTTTTTCGGTATGCGCATTGCCACCAAAGCCAATGTTCGTACCACCCATGCTGCCCGTACCAGCCTGGGTAAAGCCCTGGAAGTCGCTTTTGCCGGCGGTTCCGTGATGGGTCTCGGGGTGGTAGGTCTGGGCGTGCTCGGTTTGGGTACACTCTTCATCGCTTACGACAACATGGGTTGGGACATCAACAAAGTGATCACGGTAATTACCGGGTTTTCTTTTGGTGCTTCTTCTATTGCCCTGTTTGCCCGCGTAGGTGGCGGTATTTATACCAAAGCCGCCGACGTAGGTGCCGACCTGGTAGGTAAGGTGGAAGCGGGTATCCCCGAAGACCACCCCCTCAACCCTGCTACCATTGCTGATAACGTTGGAGACAACGTAGGTGACGTAGCGGGTATGGGTGCCGACTTGTTCGAGTCTTTTGTAGGCTCTATCATCGGTACCATGGTACTGGGTGCTGCTTTCATTGCCGTTACTGACGACAGTGGCATGCTGCTTTCCGGTGCGAAAGAATTCAGCGCTACCAATGACTTCGATGGCCTCAACGCCGTCTTGCTACCCCTCCTGCTGGCCGGTGTAGGTATTATTACCTCTATCATTGGTACGTTCTTCGTGCGGGTGAAAGAAGGTGGTGACCCACAAAAAGCCCTCAACCGGGGCGAATTTCTGGCTTCCGGCCTGATGCTGGGTGCTACCTTCCTGATCGTCAACTGGATGCTGCCCGAAACCTGGAGCATTGGTGGTTTCGACTACTCGGCCATGGGCGTTTTCTGGGCCGTTATCTTTGGTCTGGCCGGCGGCTTGCTCATTGGTTTGGTCACCGAATTCTACACGGGTACGGGTACCAAGCCTGTGCAGAGCATCGTGGACCAGTCTATCACGGGTGCCGCCACCAACATCATCGCTGGTTTGGGCGTAGGGATGCAGTCTACCGCTATTCCGATCCTCATTCTGGCCGTAGCCATCATTGGTTCTTACTCTTTTGCCGGCTTGTACGGTATCGCCATTGCGGCGGTAGGTATGCTCTCCAATACGGGTATCCAGCTGGCCGTGGATGCTTACGGACCGATTTCTGACAATGCCGGTGGTATTGCCGAAATGGCCGACCTGCCCAAGGAAGTACGTAGCCGTACTGACAAACTGGATGCCGTAGGTAATACCACGGCTGCCATTGGCAAAGGTTTCGCTATCGGTTCTGCTGCCCTTACGGCACTGGCCCTGTTCGCAGCCTTTATCACGGCTTACAACCTCAGCCACCCCAATGAGCAACTGGACGGTATCGACCTGACCAGCCCTTACGTCATGGCTGCCCTCTTCGTGGGTGGTATGCTCCCCTTCCTGTTCTCGGCCCTCTCCATGGGTGCCGTAGGCCGTGCGGCCATGGACATGATCCAGGAAGTACGCCGCCAGTTTTCTGACATTCCCGAGCTGAAAGCAGCCCTGGAAGTGATGAAGCGCAACGACGGCACCGAACAAAAAGACTGGAGCGCCGCCGACCAGAAAACGTTCGACGCTGCCGACGGCAAAGCCGAATACCAAAAGTGTGTGGAAATTTCTACCGCCGCTTCCATTCGCGAGATGGTGCGTCCGGGCTTACTGGCTGTATTGGCGCCCGTTGTGGTCGGCATTACGCCTGGTTTGTTGGGCCTGGGTAGCGCCATGGGCGCCGAAATGTTGGGCGGCTTGCTGGCGGGTGTAACCGTCACGGGTGTACTCATGGCCATATTCCAGTCCAACGCTGGTGGTGCCTGGGACAACGCCAAGAAGATGTTCGAAGAAGGCGTGAGCATCAATGGCAAAATGTACTACAAGGGTTCAGAACCCCACAAAGCTACCGTTGTTGGTGACACCGTGGGTGATCCCTTCAAAGATACCTCAGGTCCTTCACTGAACATCCTCATCAAGTTGATGTCAGTAGTTGCCCTGGTGATCGCTCCGATGCTGTAGGCCTGGCCTACCGGTGAATGGTGTGATCGTGCAACCCGCTTTCCATTGGTTGTACTTAGCAAAAAAAATAGCCCGAATCTTGCGCAAGCAGGGTCCGGGCTGTTTTTTTTAGTTCAAGCGCACGCAAGCATATGCCGTACCTAAAGGCACGCTTGCCTGGTGATAGGATAAGCGGTTTACCTCACTGATTTCAGTACAAAAGCCTGAGATACCATAATACGAGATGAGTGTATAGTAGCTGCCTGCCACGTCTTCAGCGTTGCCTGCCACCGTCTTCAGCGTTGCCTGCCACCGTAGCCACAGACTGCTGTTGCCATTTATTCGTAGACATAAGTCCATAGCCGTCAGGCTATGGGTTTCAGCCTGCGACAATTAGATAAAATACCACCCAACGATCGAAAAATCTTTCGTCCTTACAGGACTCCTTTTTAGCGGCACCTCGTCCAGGGTCTGACGACCCTGGCAAGGATGTTTCCATGCTAAAGACGTGGCAGGCGTCCGTCCGGGACTGGTGCGGGTAATTAGGAGTCCCAGGGAGATGCCCAGCCTGTTGGCAGGTTTACCGGCGAGATATTATAGTCCTCCAAGGCAGGATTTGTAAAAAGTTGACGATGCTATTTTTTTCGACTCACAAGGCGAAACAGCGAAGAAGCCGCGAAGCGAAACGTAGGAAACGCAGCGCATTGGCGAGGCTTTTCAACGTAGCGAGGCGGGAAAAGAGCGAGTCAAAATTCATTAATTCCGCCTTGGAGGACTATAACTGCACCAAACACCAATGCGCGCGGCCCCGATAGCCCCAGCGGGGCGAAAGGCTGTAGCCAGGGTCGTCAGACCCTGGATGAATGGATGGCGCAACGGGGAGTCCTGTAGGGACGAAAGGTTACAGCTGGCCTCGCAGTCACAACCTGTCTACGAATAGCGGCGGCCCTGCCCTGCGTGGCCGCCGCTGGTCCTTCCGCCCTCGCACGCTGCGCATCGGGTTGGGATCGGATGCGCAGTACTAAGGTCATCTGAAATTTGCCCCAGGGAATAAAAAATATATGTTGTATTGTTTTAAAAAATAAACATTTTAAAGTATATTTACACGGTAAGTTGAAGGCGACTTCCTTTTGATCCCCTCTCAGCTTACTCATCGGTAACTACCCCTTGCGGCGGACACGCTTCGCCAGGCCAGCAAGGGCATTCAGCGGTTTTGTTTTCCTTGCTTGGTTGTTGGCAGTGCATAACTGGCAGCAATGGTGGTGGTTTGCCCCGTATGACCAATAGGTCAAGAAACGGGGCCGGCGTTCAGGCCTTGAGGGTGGGCCCCTCCCAAGGGGCTCCTATGCCCCGGCAAGACCTCCCCATTCCAGCCCCCCCAACCAATCCTTCCATCAACCCTTCGCAAACAAGCTATTGGGTTCATCCAAATTTTATTCGCTGCACCACTGGCGGTCAGCATCCGCCTCGAAAAAGAATAACTTATTTGCCCGAAACGAAATAAATCTCAGGCGACTTTTAACGCAGCACGCCTTTCCTGGCGTTACCAGGAAAGGCGTGCTGCATATGTTGTACCCCGTGGGTGTGCGTGCAGAAATGCTGCGCTAAAACATCCGGTTCCCTTCGGGTTGGCCCATGGTTTCTTTAGGCTGCCCGAACACCAGGTTCAACCCCACGCGAAAATTGGCGAGGTGGGCATCTTTGGGGCGAAAGGCGGTGATGATATTGTCGGTGGCCAGGAGTACGCGCACGGGTCCCAGGGCAAGGGTGGCATTGGCCCCCAGGTTGTCGAGACGCTCGTTGCGCAAGCCGTAGAAAGCTCCTACCCGCAGAAGGGGCGAAAACTGGACGCTGCCCGTCAGCGCCAGGGCCGCAGTACGGGCTTGCTGGTAATCTTCGGTAAAAGCCAGTACGCCTACCTGGATTTCATCCGACAGTTCATAGTTGGCCCCGAAGTAGTATTTCGCGCCCACGGTAGTCGTGTAGTTGTTGGTCGTCTCGACGGGCTCGTAGGTGTTGTAGAGCGAATCCACAACGTTGCCAAACGACTCTTCGTTGTCCAGCAGTTGCTGCCCGACGTCGAGGCCTTCAAATTCGTAGCGCCCATCAAGGGTATAATTGGTGACATCTTTTTCCCAGCTGATCTCACCACCCAGGTCCAGGGCGCTGGCCAAGAGCTGGATGCGGCCCAGCTTAACGGCTATCCCCAAATCGAAAGCCAGACCACTGTTACCCGCCAGGAGGTTTTCGCCCGAGAAATTGCCAAAACCGAAATTTACCCCAATGTCCCGCAGCCCATCGTAGGAAAGGGTACCAGCGGAGTTGACGGTAAAATCCGCGTCCATGGTCAGCTGGTAGACGTCGTCGCTGGTCGTCAGGCGCAGGTTGTCCCGGGAAGTATTCAGGTTGGAGCCTCCGCTGAGCAACTTCACTTTTCCACCCACCTGTACATTTTCACCAAACTGGTAGGAAGCACCTAGTGCAATTTCGTGGTAGGCGGTCAGGTCGAAGGAGGGGCCGAAACTGATGGTTTGTCCAATGAACTGGGCATTGCCCTCCCAGATCAGCTGGGCCAACGTTTTGGGGTAATCAATGAGGGCATTGAAGCGCAGGCGGTGGCCCAGGCTCAATCCCAACCGACCGATTTTAATCCCAAAACCGATGGTCTCGATGTCCAGGTTTTCGCGCAGGGTATTTTGGGTGCCCAGTTGGCCAATGGCGTTGCCGATGTCCAGTACCTGGGTCCCGTTTTCGTCCACGACCAGGTCGTTGAAGGTGATATTGGTCACCCAGAGGTTGTTGTACAAGCCGGGAAGATTGACCACAATTCCCTGCGGCTGGAGGGCCGGATTGGCATTCAGTGCCTGCCAGCTATTGGTGAGTAGGTGGCTGCTGAGGTCATTTTGGCCCAGCAACCAACCGCCACCAGTAAGTACCAGTGCAGTAAGGATATATTTTAAATTCATGATTTTTTTTGATTAATATATAAACGGCTCCGCGCTGATGGAGGACGCCCCCAACAAGCACGATCCCTACTGTCCTGAGACGCCAAAAATGGCTCCGAGTTTTATTTTAACATCCTGGTTATCGAGGATTTGCACCGACTGCTGCCCTTCGGTGGTGGTGAAGAACGTTGCCACCAATTCCAGTTGGGTCGCTTGCTGAATAGCCTTGAACCGGGGTTCCGGAAAATCGGAGTAGGTGACCACTTCCGTCGTCCCGGTGGGTCGGCCTACCGCATCTACCGGCGCGCCAGAAACGATCCGCTGGGCGGTATTGAACAGCGAATCCAGTACGGTACCGTTCGGATCCAGAAAATAGCCCTGCACCCCAATGGCAATGGGCATGGCGTTTTCGGTCACCAGTTTAAATTCGGCATAGTCGACTTTATCCAGGGAGTTGAACGCCAGGCTGAAGGTGTCGCGCACCCCAAAATTGATGGCTGAGCCATACAGTGGCAGGTCTACATCTACCCGCACCACGTAGTAAGAACTATCGGTAATAAATCCCCGCAGATTGGTGTTTCCCGCCGGATTAGTCGCCGCATCCACATCGTAGTCAATCGCTATCGGCCCGGATCCCAGTACCTCACGGATGTTGGAATTGCTCTGGTTGAAGACAAAATTGGTGGACTTGACCTGCCCCACTTCGTTCAGCGTTGGGTAGGGAAAATCAATGCCGTTGGTAATGTATTCACTCTCCAGCGGCAAAATAGTACCATTTACATTAACGATATTGAAGACATTAATGACCGACCGCGTCGGTAAGCCAAAAGAATTTTGGAAGTTGAAGGTAATGACTGGTTCTTCGAAAAAGACATCGCCCCGGATCCAGTTGTCAAAGAAGTCGATCTTGATGGTATCCCGGCCGCTGGAATGCTGTATTTGCCCCAGGTATCCTTCGGCGTAGCTAAAAGCGAGGTTTTGAATGAGGATAAACGTATTCCCGGAAGGGTCCACGGCAACGCCGTCGCTATCGATGGCGGAATAATTCACGTAGATGGAATCGTTTTCGGGGGTAATCACGTACCCGTCGAGATTGATGGGGCTGAGGGCATTGTTCAGGGAGGGGCAATCACCGGTGCCGGAATACGCCGCCAAATTGCGGGTGACGGTGAGGGGCACGCCATTGCGGACCACCGTTGGGAAGGTCAGCGTAGCCGTAATGGCTTTATTGTGGCAATTGGTAATGAGCCAACTCAGGCTACCTTGCTTGAGTTCCATGCGGTCGATATCCAGCCCATCGGGGCCGGAAAATGGCAGCGCCTGGCGAGAAGTAGTAATGGGAATAATACCCGCTTGCGAAAGCGTCTCATTAATGGCGGCAAAAACATCGTCGGCGTTTTCGGTCAGGACATCTCCACTGTACTGCAGGCGCAACAGGCCGTTGGGCAGTACGGTGAGAACGGAATTTTCTTCGAAGTTTTCCAGCAGCGTCCGCATCGAAAAGCTGGTATTTACCAAAGGCACGGCATACTCGGCCTGGTAGTTGGCCCGTTCCGCGTCTTCTATTTCGGCAAACTGGTTGCAGCTTACCGAAAGCACTATTGCAAAAAGCAACAGCTGGCTAAATGGTTTCAATAACATAACCTGATCTTGTTTTGAAAGTCTGAAAAATATACACGCAGCGGGGCATCGCTTCTTGGGTGTAAATGGCAATAGAGGATGTTGCTCAGACAAATTGTTATAATAACATTTGCAAAGATAAGCTAAAAGCTGACAGGCAAATCAGCTATCCGGTTAAAAACGCAGGATAGCAGACAAAAATTATCCCACCTTTAACCGCAACTACTTATCTTGGCCCAAGAACGACCTCGCTTAGCCCCACTGTATGCAACCAGCAACACCCCATACCTATGATCAGGCACAACTGCTGACCGCCGCGCGCGCGCACGTTGCTGCGCTAAGCCTGCAGTACCAGGATGCCCGCCGGGTACTCCACGATGATCGCCTGGGCAGCTTCCTGGAACAAACCGTATTGGCCTTTGGACAAGCGGAAGGAACTGCTGCTGATGCTGTTCTGGTGGCCCGGTTGGGAGCGCTTTTCTATCCGGCGGGCAGCCGCATCAATGACCGCCAACCCGGCACAGCAGCCCGCGAAGCAGCCCGGCAGTGGCTGGAAAGTCAGGCGCAAAACGCCCTGGTTGCCCCGGTCACCGCCTGCCTGGCCGAAGTTTTCCAACACCAGCCCCAATCACCCGCGGCAAACTTGCTGCACGATGCGCTGGTAGGCATCTACACCGATGAACCGCCCCACCACTGGGCCAGCCTGCACGAACTCGAGTTGGCCCTCGTTGCGGGTACCGCCGATCGGCAAGGGCAAGCGCAGCTGCGCCTGCAGGAATTACAAGGTATCCGCTACACCACCAATGCCGGCCGCCAACGCTGGCAAGGGCTGGTCGGGCAGCAAATGCTCGAACAAAAGAAGCGGCTGGATAAATTGCGCCGCGATCAGGGCCTGGCAATGGCAACCGACACCAACGGACCGCCGCTTCCTTTCGGAAAAATGGAAGCGGACATCCCCATTCGGACGGCCCAAACGTATTTCCGGGTGGTGTATCGCAACCATATCAACCTGAGTGCGATTGCCGACAACAAAGCCAATATTATGATCAGCGTCAACGCCATCCTGATCAGTGTACTCATCACCTTTTTGTCCTATCGCAACATTGCCGAAACCCAACCCATGATTCTCCTGCCCGTCGTCATTTTTCTGGTAACGGGGTTGGCCTCGCTGATCTTTGCGGTTCTTTCTGCCCGACCAAAGGTTACCCGGCTCAGCGAAAGCAAAACCGGTAGTGGCCGCCCGGGCAGCGGTCTGGCATTTTTTGGTAATTTTGTCGAACTGTCTTTACCAGCCTACGAAACCGCCATGGACGAATTGCTGCAAGACGGGAGCCAACTTATCGGTAGCATGGTGGAAGATCTGTATCACCTGGGAAAAGTACTGGATAAAAAATACCGCTACCTATCCATCGCCTACAATATTTTCATGGTAGGCCTGGTTGTTACGGTAGCTTTGTTTCTTTTTACTTTACTCGCTTCGTAGCGCTTTTATTATGTTAGACCAACCCAAGGCCACCCGCAAGGGAGAAGAACTGGATCAGGAAAAGCTCAGCCGCTATTTGCGCGATCACCTTTCCGGTTTCCAGACCATTGAATTTATCCGGCAGTTTCCCGGTGGTTTTTCCAACCTCACCTACCTGATCAGCACCAACCTGGGGGAATGGGTGCTGCGCCAGCCTCCCCGGGGTGCCAACATCAAATCGGCCCACGATATGGCCCGCGAATTCCGGGTACTCCAAACCCTTCAAGGCATCTACGGCCGTATCCCCGAACCGATCCACCTGTGTGAAGATGCCAGCATCCTGGGTAGCCCTTTTTACCTGATGGAACGGGTGAAAGGCCTGATTTTGCGCAATTCCCCACCGCCGGGCTACGACCTGAACCCCACCCGTATGCGCGCCATTTCGGGCGCAGCCGTCGACAACCTCGCCATGCTCCACCAGATTGATATCACCTCCACCGGTTTACTGGAGTTGGGCAAACCCGAGGGTTATACCGCCCGCCAGGTTACGGGTTGGATAAAACGCTACCGCAACGCCCAAACCGACGACATTGCCGCCCTGGATCAACTGGCCGACTGGATGGAGAAAAACCAGACCCCCGACGATTACCCAGGACTGATCCACAACGATTACAAATACGACAACCTGGTGCTCGACCAGGATGAACCCGCCCGAATCCTGGCCGTTCTCGATTGGGAGATGGCAACCGTAGGGGATACCCGCATGGACCTGGGTACCAGCCTGGCCTACTGGTGCGAGGCACCGGAAGCCGAGGTCATGCAACTGGCTGCCAGCAACCTGACCTGGCTGCCGGGCAACCTCACGCGGACCGAAGTGGTGGCGCGCTACAACCAGACGACGGGGCACAACCTCGACGATATTCTTTTCCACTTTGTCTATGGCGCTTTTAAAATTGCGGTGATCATACAACAAATTTATGCGCGCTGGAAAAAAGGCTATACGACGGACCCTCGTTTTGAACCACTCATCCACGCCGTCCATTACTTTGGCAACCTGGGTAGCCGGGCGATTGAAAAAGACCGCATCAGTAATTTGTTCTAAAGCTTGTAAAAAACACTAACTTTATTCCTCACCTGGCTTTTGGCGCTGGTACGTTAAAAAAAGACTAAATAATTAGTAGAGGTAAAACAGAAAAACCCCGTGCCATCGTTCAATACGCTCAAACAAGTACCTGACTTTAACTTGCACCCTCGCTAACGGACGGCCGTTAGTGAGCCAATACCTACTGTAATGCAAAAGAAACCGCAACTGCTTGGCTTACTGCTTATCCTGAGTTTTTCTGCTTTTGCCCAAATGGGCGAAATACAATTGGCTTACATTGAGCGCTACAAAGATATTGCTATTCGGGAGATGGAACGCGCCGGCATTCCCGCCAGTATTAAGTTGGCGCAAGGCATCCTGGAATCGGATTCGGGGCAGAGCACGCTGGCCCGACGGGTCAACAATCACTTTGGGATTAAGTGTGGTGCCAATTGGAAGGGCGAGACCTTTTACAAAGAAGACGACGACTACAACGACCAGGGGCAAATTGTAAAAAGCTGCTTTCGGGGCTACAAAAATGGCGATGCTTCCTACGTGGCCCACTCTGAATTCCTGCGCGACCCGGCCAAGGCCTTCCGCTACGGCTTCCTCTTTCGGCTCGACCCCAAGGATTACCAGCGGTGGGCCTACGGCCTCCGGCAGGCAGGCTACGCAACCAGTGCGACCTATTCCGAGCAGCTCATCACCCTCATCGAACGCTACCAATTGTACCGTTTTGACAACATGACCCTCATTGATGTAGACACCCCTACCGAGATTGTGGCCGTCGGTATTCTTAGCAACAATGACGTGCGTTATACCGTAGTGAACAAAGGCGAACGGCTCGAAGACCTGGCCCGACGGGTGGACGTGAGCGTGCGCAACCTCATCAGCTACAACGAAAACATCCAGCTGGACCAGAACAACCTGACGGAAGGGGAGCGGGTCTATTTGCAACCCAAGCGCAATAGCTACCGGGGCCAGCAGAAATTCCACAGCGTCGAGGCAGGAGAAAGCATGTTTGCGATTTCACAAAAATACGCCGTCAAACTCAGCAAGCTCTTCAAGCGCAACCGCCTGGAAAACGGCCAGGAACCCCGGGCCAACGAAAAAATAAAGCTGCGGGGATGCCGGGTGAAGGAGCCCCCGGCTCTGCGTTCGGCCAGGGACGAGACACGCCCCACTAATACGACCGCCCCGGTTTTGCCCAATGGGGAGCTGGACATGGAAGAGCCCGCCACCGACGTGCGCCCGCCCACTTCGCGCCCTACTTCACCTACGCCTCCGCCGCCAGTGACGGTGAAGCCTGAGATGCCCGGTAATACAGGCACCCAACCCGACGCACCGGTTATCATCATCAGCCCGGGCAGCCAACCCGCCAAGCCAGCTCCTACAACACCGGCGCCAGCGCCAAAGCCCGCCCCTACTACGGGTAATAACCCTCCGCCAGTGGTACAACCCGCACCGGCACCCCCGGCTACCGGCAGCCCCGTTTACCACACGGTAATCAGCGGCGAAACCCTCTACGCGATTTCGCGCCGCTACAATACCACGGTGGAAAAAATCAAACAACTGAACGGCCTGACGACCGACACCATCAGCGTGGGTGCCCGTTTGCGGGTACAATAGGGTACAAAGGTGGTGTTTTGCAAAAAAAACACCACCTTTGTACATTCTTTATGCAATGGCGGAAGTGCTCCTGTAAAAGGAATTCCCTCCCCGTGGAACACACAGAAATATGCAATTAAAACTACCTTTTTTGGCGCTTTGCCTGGGCTTGGCCACGGTCATCTCAGCACAAGATGGCGGAACCTATTACGGCATCAAAGGTGGACTGACGATCGGCACCCAGCAATGGAATACCTTCGACCGCGACCCCCTCATCGGCTACCACACCATCCTGACGGTGGAGAGCCTTCCCGTGGAGGATAAGTTTTCGCTCTTCGCCCAGGTCGGTTACCACCTCAAAGGCAGCGCCATCCGGCGGAGCTTGTTCGGCAATCCGTTCAATGCCAACCTGGTTTCCTTCCCGCCCCAGAAATTTGAGTTCCACAATATCAGCTTATCCGTTGGCGCCAAGCAGGTCTTTGGCGAGGTCAACAAGAGTAAACTGTACTACCTCTTCGGCATCCGGGGCGATTATACCATGGGTACCAACCTCGATGAATACGAAATTTTCGTTGAACGCAATCCCAACTTTGCGGGTATCTATCCCCTCAATATCTATTACAGCGGAGAGACTTTGTTGGGCGTCCGGCGGCTCAATTATGGCTTCCTGGCGGGTGGCGGAATCACCCTTCCCTTTTCAGAATTCGTAGAAGGCCTCCTGGAATTTACCGTCAACCCCGACTTTTCCCTCCAGTACGAGCAACCTTCGATTCCCAATGTTGTCGATCCTTTTTCCGGACAAACCCGCTCCATTCCCGAACGCAAAATCCGCAACCTGACCTTCGAAATAACCGTCGGTTTTCGGTTTTTGAAGAAAGTAGAATACATAGACTAAACCCGTTATGATACTAAGAAGCGAAAACCTGGTAAAAACCTACGGCCGCCGCACGGTGGTCAAGCAAGTCTCGCTGGAAGTACATCAGGGTGAGATCGTGGGCTTGCTGGGCCCCAATGGCGCTGGCAAAACCACTACTTTTTACATGATGGTGGGCTTCATCAAACCCAATGAAGGGAACGTCTACCTCGACGACGAAGACATCACCAACCTGCCCATGTACCAGCGGGCACGCCGGGGCATCGGCTATTTGCCCCAGGAACCTTCCGTCTTTCGCAAGCTGAGCGTAGAAGACAACATCAAGGCGGTATTGGAAATGACCACCCTGAGCAAAGCGGACCAACGGGACAGCCTGGAGTCCCTGATCCAGGAATTTCGGCTCGAAAAGGTGCGGAAATCACCTGGCGACACCCTCTCTGGTGGTGAACGCCGCCGGACGGAAATTGCCCGGGCCCTGGCTACCAGCCCCAACTTCATCCTCCTCGACGAACCCTTCGCCGGTATTGACCCCATTGCGGTTGAAGATATCCAGTACATTGTGGCCAAGTTAAAAACCAAGCACATTGGTATCCTCATCACGGACCACAACGTGCAGGAAACGCTTTCGATCACCGACCGCGCCTACCTCATGTTCGAGGGAGGTATCCTCAAGGCCGGTACCGCCGAAGAACTCGCTGCCGATGAGGTGGTGCGCAAAGTTTACCTGGGCAAGCATTTTGAATTGCGGCGAAAAATTATTGATGTAAACGACAGGGAATGAGTAGGTGGATGATCCTCATCAGCGCGGCGCTGTTGGCGCTGCTCATGACTGCCTGCGGGGGTAAACCGGTGGAGGTGAGCCTGCGGCTGACCCCCAAGGAACGGGGGCAGATAGATACGCTTTATACCGCCCAACTGGATAGCTTGCGCCCCTTGTGGGACAGTCTGTGTGAAGCACGCTACGAAACCGATCTCCGGCGGGCAATAGACAGTATCGTTACCCAAAGAACGGAAGAGGAAATCCGCCTGCGGTCACGGCTGCACAAATAAAATATTATGCGGTCAATTGCGCTATTTTCTTTACTGCTTGTGTGCCTCGGCAGCCTCGGTTGCGAGAGCGCCAACTACGTGGACGCAGACGCCGTCATTGCCGAAAAGGTGGAAGAACGGCTCACCGAATTCAAACGCATCATCGATCAGCGCTGCCAGGATCGCATCCTGGACACCGCCGGAAAAATTGCCGACTCCATCATTATGGAGCGCGCACGCCTGTACAAGGATACCCTCGATCGGCCGCTAAAACCCCTCCGCCCCGACAAACCGGAACTCCTGGCACTGCCCGACAGCTTGCCACTGGCTCCTTTGTTTCGGAAGGATAGTTTGGAATAGAGAGGTAGAGAGGTGGAAAGGTGTAAAAGGGTAAACGTGTAAAAGGGTAAAAGTTTTCGAGTCAGAATTATC
>Ga0075469_10000095_pt1 | contig 32157 bp, 20 predicted proteins | sample DEB08_DNA_13_FD_77577 | JGI IMG/M metagenome (GOLD analysis project Ga0075469, IMG submission 77577) | Aqueous microbial communities from the Delaware River and Bay under freshwater to marine salinity gradient to study organic matter... | ecosystem: Environmental > Aquatic > Marine > Coastal ...
TTATGTTCTGCAGACCTGCCAGATGTGCAGTCATCTGCGAGGTGTCGGCGTCTTGGCTGGCATGCGCCGACTCGATCGCGCGGCAGACCGCATCATACGCAGGCGCAAGGGCTTCAACCCCGATAGCGAGGCCGTGATCGTACCCGTCCATCCGTGCAACGTCAGCGCGTTTGCGCGCGTTTTCAGCCTCTGCAAGGGCGCGTTTCCATTTGTCTGTCAGCGCCTCAAGCTGATTGTTTGGGTCTGTCTTGGCTTCTGGGCTTTCGATCTTAGCGTGATCGACGTGGCCATCGTTTTTGTTTTCGTTCTTATCCATTTTGAGGTCCTTTTGCGGTTTGAAATGATCACCGTATCAATAGGAAAATCCGCGCTGACCCACGTTGAACCGTGAGCGCAAGTGCGCCGTTGACTGACGCTAATTGTTCGCGCAATTCAGCGACTGATCCGATTGGAACGCGGTTGACAGCCAGAATGATATCGCCTGTTTGCAGACCCGCGCGGGCGGCAGTGCTATTGCTTTCCACTTGCGTCACAACAACACCAGATAGGTTGCCATACTGCGGATCATCTGGTCCTAGATCCCGCAAATCTGCCCCTTGGAGTTTGTTGGTTCCACGACTGATTGGGCGGGTCTGGAGCTGACCACCGTTGCGCAATGAGGCTTTGATCTCGAGCGTCTGGCCATCTCTGATGATGCCGATCTCGACTTGGACGCCAACGCGCTTGAGCCCGATCTGACTGCGCACGTCTGCCGCACCGACCACTGGGCGGCCATCAACGGATACGATCAGATCGCCGGGCTGTAACTGCGCGTCCTCGGCAGCACTTCCCGGCTCGACCTGCGTGATTACGGCACCGACGCTTGTGTCCATTCCCAGCGCTTCGGCAAGGTCAGGCGTAAGGTCTTGCACCATGACCCCCAGTTGCCCGCGCTGCACTTCGCCATATGCAATAAGTTGATCCACAACGGCATCGGCCATGTTTGCGGGCACTGCAAAACCGATGCCCACATTGCCTCCGGATGGCGCGATGATCGCGGTGTTTATACCCACCAACTGACCGTCCAAGGTGATCAACGCGCCGCCGGAATTGCCCGGATTGATTGATGCATCGGTCTGGATAAAGTGCTCGTAGCCTTCGATGTTTAGCCCGCTGCGGCCGAGCGCGCTGATGATGCCAGCCGTTACCGTCTGGCCAAGCCCGAATGGATTGCCGATTGCCAGAACATAGTCACCGACCTGCAATTGGTCGCTGTCGCCCAACTCAAGTGCCAGCAGATCGCCCGCGTCAATCTTGAGCAACGCAATATCTGTTCCGGGATCGTTGCCGATCAGTTCCGCATCGAATTGACGTCGGTCCTTGAGGGTCACGAGTATCCGTTCGCCGTTTTCCACAACATGAGAATTGGTCAGCACATAGCCAACATCGGCATCAATAATCACACCAGATCCCGCGCTCATGCGGCGGCGGTGCTGCGGCTGTTCGGGCATAGGTTGCAGATCGAAAAAGCGCTCAAAGAAAGGGTCGTTGAACAGTGGGTTCGGGGTGAGCGTTTCGCGCCTTTCGACAGACACATTGACCACCGCGGGGGTCACCTCTTGCAAGAGCGGGGCCAGTGAGGGCAGCCCGTTTTCGTTCACGAACAATGGCAGATCTGCCGTTTGCGCGTTTACTGGAATTGTGAAGCCCAGTGTCGCAATCCAGATCGTGATGAGTAGGTAGCTGAGGCGAGGAAAAACAGCGCGCATGTTTGTTTCCTTTTTTCTGTCGGTGGAAAGGGGCCGATGCGGTCCGGCCCCTGTCAATTCACGCAGCTTTTACAGGGATGTGTTTGATTCTGGCCTGTGCCTCGGGTGTTTTTGGGAGACTGACCGTTAGAACGCCGTTTTTGAACGTTGCATCGGCCTTGTCGGCGTCAACGCCCGCAGGTAGCGGAACAGTGCGATAGAAAGACCCGTAGGATCGTTCGGACATGTAGACGCCTTTGCGATTTTCCTCGTGTTCGATTTTCTTCTCACCACGAATGGTTATCGCCTCGCCCGACAAGGAAATGTCGATGTCATCTTGCGTCATGCCCGGCAATTCGATGGATACATCGACACTCTTTTCAGTCTCGGTGACGTCCGTACTGGGGCCGAACACGCCCATGACATCGTTTCGCCCTGTCCAGCTGTTTTCCACTTTGTGCCAGAAGTCTTCGAACACGTGGTTAATGTCGCGTTGTAGTGACACGAGGGGATTAGCGCCGTTTTCACTTTCGGCTGCTGCGGTTTTCTCCTTGTTTCGACCCCAAGGAATTAGATCGCTGATTTGCATTTTATGGTCCTCTGTTAATTGGTTTGAATAAACGTAAAGGCGGCTTAGGCTGCCTTTACTGAAATTTTCTTGGGTTTGGTTTCGGGTGAGCGTGGCAATTCAAGCCGCAGTACACCGTTTTTGAAAGCGGCATTGATGTTGGCCTGATCAATTTCATCCGACAGCGTAAAAACGCGAATGTAGTCGCCGACGCGGTATTCTGATGACAGAGCGCGGTAGCCTTCAGGCGCGTAGGGTGTGACCTTGCCACGCAAAGTCAGGACCTGACGTTCCAGCGTCACATCCACGTCACCCGGCGCCACGCCGGGCATGTCGGCCATGATGACCGTGGTGTCATCCCGCTCGAAGATGTCGACGGCTGGCGTAAACGCCATCGCCCTGCGGTTTGCGTCGCCATTAGCTTCGGCCACATCGCGCGTTTCTTGTGTGGTCAGTTCTTGTGCCATGATTGTCTCCTTTCAGGGGGGTATTCAGGTTGTTTTGATTGTGATGTGCTTTGGCTTGTCATTTTCGGGCCGCTGCATTTCGACCGCCAGCACGCCGTTTTCAAAGCGGGCATCAATATGATCGGAATCGACACGGAACGGGAGTTCGATCGTGCGCAGATACGATCCGTCGGCCCGTTCACGCCGGTGCCAAACAAGGTCGTCGCCGGTTTCGGCTGCGGGGTAGGTCACGCGGATCGACAGCATTGTATCTTGGACTGTCAGATCAATGTCCTGTTCGGTCAGGCCGGGCAGTTCACTTGTCATTACAATGCTGTCTTCGCTGGCCCAGAAATTGACGGGCGGGTAGCTACCGGTTTGACCCGGCGACCGTGCGCCATCGAAAAGGCGGTTCATGGCGCTTTGCATCCGGCGCATGTCCGCGAACGGGTCTACGGTATTCATGGGAAAGAACGTTGTCTGTGGCATTGTCGTGCTCCTTTTCTTGGGTTTGGTGGTTCGTGTGGCGCATCATCAAAGGCCAAACGGGTATGTTTCGTCTTCGGTCGCGTTGGTTAAGGTCGGTAGCGGCGTGATCGCCTGTGTTTTGTCAAACCAGACGAAGGCATCGTATTGATCGGGCAAAATTGCAGGGCTGTAGTGGCTCGCGCGTTCGGTTTCGGGGCGGTAAATCACGCCGATGTAACGCTCCAGACGGGGGGTACTTAGAAGCTGGTAGAACGGGCCTGATCGATCTTTTTGGAAATCCCAAAGGAACCGTTCCAAATCAACATCATGACAAAGCGCTTCGTAGCTGTCAGTGCGCGGTGGGCGAATGTCTTTGGTTTCCATCGGGGCGTCCCATTCCGACGCGGCAGCAACCGTGCCTGATGCGGTGCCAAACCCGATCAAGGCCGCTGCATCACCATATTCCTCGCGGCACAGCTGACCTATATTCAACTCACCGCGGGTGCGCCCCATGTCGGTTCGCCGCGCGTCGCCAATATGGGAGTTATGCGCCCATACGACCGCCTTTTTGTCGGGTCCTGCGTGGGCAAGGATTTGCTGCAATGTTTGGAACATATGCTGATCGCGCAGATTCCACGACAGGTGTGATCCATAGTACATAATACGGTAGTATTGCTCTGCATTAGCAACCAGACGGGCGTTTTGCGCCGCATCAAAGAACTGCTCTCCGTCTTTGCTTGAATAGGCCAGTTGCTGCATGAGCATATCAGAGAGGATTTGCGTGACGGGCTTTTCGCACACAGAAAAACCGGGCGTAAGCGCCGCGCGACCGTAGGCCACGGGATCATGCGACCAAGCCATCAAGCACGCGTAGCGGGACCGTGCAACTGCCGCCGCCGCTGTGTCGACGCGGTCAAGATAGGCCAGAACGGCCGCAATTGACGCGTTCATATTGTATAGATCAAGGCCATAGAACGCGACGCGATCATCTGGGTCTTTTGCACTATTATGGGTCTGCAAATAGCGGGTGAACTCGTCAAATTCAGCGTTGCGCCACATCCAAGTTGGAAAGCGCTGGAATGGCGCAAGTTTCATTGGCGGGTGGGGCTTGAGCCGGACGTCGTGATCTACAGCTGCGGCATCGGGCCAGTCAGCTTCAACAGCAATAATTGAAAACCCGTGTTCTTCAATCAGGCGGCGTGTAATAGCGGCCCTTGCGCGGTAGAATTCCGATGTGCCGTGTGACGCCTCGCCAAGCAGAACTACGCGTTTCGATCCAAAGCGGTCAAAGGCTTGGGCAAATGCGGGGTCTGTTATATCTGGCAGGGGCTCTGCGGCGGCACGCAGGATAGTTGGTGCGGTCGGGGGGGCTGGCTGTGGCGCTGGCTGGGTCGGGACCTGGGTAACAAGATGCAACTTATACCATGCAATGGCCCGATCGATGGCCGTATCGAGTGTGCCGTGTTCTTCGAAAAGATGACTGGCACCTTCGATGATTCCCAGCTCTTTGGGGCAGGTCAGCGCGGCGAGAGCTGTTTCGTTTAGCTTGATCACATCGTAGTCGAGACTGCCAACAATCAGCAGGGTCGGGCTGGTCACCATCGGCAAATGATCCATCGCCAAGTCCGGACGTCCGCCGCGCGACACAACCGCCGCAATCCGTCCGTTTAGTTCGGCTGCTGCAACAAGTGAGGCACCGGCCCCCGTACTGGCCCCGAAAAGCCCAATCGGCAAATCCGCAATATCGGGTTCTGATGCGACCCACATACAAGCTTCGATGACACGATCAGCCAGCAAAGGAATGTCGAAAACATTGCGCCTGTCCAGCCCTTCGCGGGGCGTCAGCAGGTCAAAAAGAAGCGTCGCAAACCCTTGGGCGTTCAGCTTGTCCGCGACGTATGTATTGCGCGGGCTTAGTCTGCTGGACCCGCTGCCATGGGCGAAAACAACGATGCCGCGTGGATTCGGCGGAACAGTTAGATCGCCTATCAGGGCCAGCGGCGGGATTATGACCTGCCGTTTGTGGGTGTGGCCCTTATGATTTTTTTTTGCTCCCCCTGATGGCACCTGATTAAGAAGTGCGACTGTTTCGGCGTCCGAAAGCTGATGGAAATCGCGATAAAAACCCCCGACACCACGAAATGCAGTGGCAGGATGCAGGCAAATAATGTCGTCGGCCTGATCCGAGATGCCGTCCAGCGCCGTTTTTGGCGCAACTGGCAAGGCCACAACGATCCGCGCAGGATTGCTGCGTTTCAATCCAATCAGTGCGGCCTTCATCGTCGCACCGGTCGCCAACCCGTCGTCAACGACAATGACTGTGCGCCCGGTAGGGTTCAGTCGTGGGCGATCCCCCAAGTAGATGTCTTTGCGCCGTCCGAGTTCCGCCCTTTGATCGGCGACGGCCGTGTCGATATAGGCATCATCAGCGCCAGACAAACGCCGCACATCCTCATTGATGACGATTTCACTGGTCGCACCTTCGACAATCGCGCCAAGAGCGACCTCAGGGTTTCGGGGCGCACCGATTTTGCGCACCAAAAGCAAATCAAGCGGAGCGCCAAGCATCTTTGCGACTTGGACCGCGACAGGGACGCCGCCGCGCGGCAAGGCATAAACAAGTGGGTTATCCAACTCTAACTGAGCAAGGATCTCGCCAAGCTGGCGTCCGGCATCGTTTCGCCCAGAAAATTTTTGCGTGATGTGTTCCATACGGGCATTACTACTGGGCGATTTCGCTTGCAGAATTGAGATTAGTCAATCTTGGGGCCACGAAAATTCAGGCGATCAGGTCTTGGATGAATCAGCAGATTTTCGCCGTGCGTAGGATTTGGGTCGCCCCCGATTGATCTAAATCAGTCGTCAGCCATTTATATCGGAATATCAGTCAGACTCATCCTGTTTTCATATCGAGATTGCTGGAGCACAACATGAATGAGAGCCGTACCGTTGATGATATCATCCGACTACTAGGACCGGGGCAGGGCGCGTTGCCAACCTACTTGCCCAAAGCGCGCGCCGAGTTGACCGTTCAATTGCAGAAATACATGCACACGCTTGGGCCGACGCCGAAAAGGTGCTTGGAGACATTTGCTGATCTGGGTTTGTCAGACGCTGAAATCGGTCGCTACTTTCGGATTCCATATGATATTGTTACGCAATTGCGTGAAATATGGAAGATTGACGGGCGCGTCTAGCGGCACAAATCACGCAGTTATCCCTTCGCGCGGGCCGTTATCAAAAAACGAACTGACAAAAATCAATTCTTGCGGGACGTGCCTTCATATCCTGGCCGTGCCTGTCTTCTTCCCATCTAGACGCAATGACTTTTGATTGATGTGTTGAACGCAGGGGCTGGGTTTTCCCTGTTCATCCTGAAACTGGATGCATGCTTATGATTCAAGATGAACTTTGTGAAAGGACGCAATGACATGATGGCCCGACCGCAACCGCCAGCGTCGCCAAATCCGGATCAGTCATCAAATAGGCGCCAGCCTTTTGCCCCGCCGGACGTGTTGGTTTTTGTTGACGAAACGAACGTCAGCGACGCGAGCATCCGACATGCGCTAAATGTGGCTCAGTCGTTGGGCGGTACTGTGGAACTGTTGCAAGTGCTTTGTGGACCGTCAAACGGTGATGGCCCAATCGACCCAGTGGATTGGGACATCAAGAGACAAAAGGCCATAAAGCGCCTAGAAGCACTCAGCGAGAAGGCCCGAGCCTTTGAAAAGACTTGCCCCATTACGTTGCTGGAGGGGAAATGTTCCAGTCAAATCAAATCGTTAATGGAGCTTCGAACCGGTGATATCGCGGCGACGATGCGGTCGCGCAACGATGGTAACTGGTATCAGAGCGAGACGACCTGGGCTGTTCTTAAGTCACAAAGTGCGGCCGTTCTGGTGATCCCTGACGATGCGCAAGTAGAGCCAAACACCCCTTATCGGCGTATTCTAGTGCCGCTTGACGGATCCGCGCGCGCCGAAGCGGTGCTGCCGATGGCTATCAAGATTGCGCAAGCCCAGAACGCGGAACTGATGCTGTGCTATGTCCCACCCGATCCGAGACTGACAGAAATGGGCATCAATGGTCACGAGACCGCGCATTTGCATGAAAAATTTCGTGACCTTAACGCAAAGGCGGGCACAACATATCTTGAACGCACCAAAAGACGGCTTGACCACAATGGGCTGAAAATCATGATCAAGGTCACTGATAGCGGGGATGCGCGGCGCGCGCTGATCGCGCTTATGTCGCGTGAAAATGCAGACTTGGTTGTCATGGCGACCCACGGACAAAGTGGCCACAAGGATGTGCCTGCTGGCGATGTTTCGCGTTTCGTTTTGGAAAAGGCGCATATTCCGGTTCTGTTGGTGCGCAGCCAAAACGGGCACAATAGCAATCACACATTCGGCAAGCTGGCCTCGAAAGGGGTTCGCAAGCCAACCGGTACGGATTAATGACCAACGCCGAGGCAAAACGAAATGCTTCCACAACTGACAAGGGAGTGCTGCCCTTAGCTGTCGTGCCGGGTCCACCTGAAGTGCTGGAAATCTATCGTGCTTTGCCGACCTTGGATGTGTGGTTCGCGGCGGTACTGGCTTTCTGTGCCAACCCACCGTCCGATCATGCGCGTGCTGCGGATTGGGTTCTTGATAATGACTATCAGGTCAAGCGCGCTCTGCGGCGTTTGAAAAAGGATTTGCCGCAGCATTTCTACGCCAAGCTACCTGCGCTTGCGGGGGCAACAGGTGCTGGAATACCGCGGACGTATGCCATTGCGCAAACCGGGTTAAGTGATCTGAGTTCACAGATTACGTTGGTGTCCTTGGCCGAATTCGTCACGCAATATCAAAAGTCTGCACAGTTAAGTAATGCAGAATTGTGGGCCATGCCTTCCATGCTTCGGTTGGTGTGTCTTGAACAACTCGTTGATGCGACCGCTGATATGGATCAAAGCTTGGCGCTGTTGCAAAGGCCAGGGATTGACCTCTTGGCCGACAAAGCACCTGTCGACCGGATTGCCCACGCGATCACAAGCCTGATCGCGATCGACAGTATCAAATGGGAAGATTTTGTTGATCGTGTCAGCTGCATCGAAGCTGAACTGGCAAATGATCCTGCCGGTGTCTATCGGGCCATGACATTCGAAACCCGCAACTCGTATAGACGCATTGTAGAGCAACTTGCGTGGGGCAGTGACGCGTCGGAACGCGCTGTGGCCCGCGCTGTGGTTGGTCTATCCCGAAACGAGGACGCCGGCACGCGGCGTAGTCATGTCGGGTACTGGCTGATCGATGACGGTCTTGCGCAAATTGAGGCGCAGTTGCAGTACCGCGCCGGACCGCTTGCGGCCGTAAAACGTCGTTTGTGGCGATACAGGAAATCGCTTTATGCTGCTGGCTTGATTTCGCTTGTGGGTGCAGCGATCGGGCTGTCAGTCGCCTACTTGTGGCTTCATGATGCGACGTTGGGCCAATGGATATTGGGCCTGACACTTACGTTTCTGCCCGCAACGATCCCCAGCGTTTGGTTTGGCCATTGGATCATCACGCGCCTGAGCCAACCAGCTGTCCTGCCGGAATTGGATTTCTCGAAAGGGATTGCAAAAGACTGTGCTACGGCAATTGTCATACCTGTCATCATTGCTGCGCCAGCAGAGGTGGACGACATTGCGCAGAAAATTGAAATTCTGCGCATCGGTAATCCTGATCCGGCGTTCCGGTTTGTCGTGCTATCTGATCTTGCCGATGCGCAGACCCAGATACTGCCAGAAGATCTTGTGATCGAAGCAGCACTGGTTAAGCAGATTGAGGCGCTAAATCAGCGCTATATGTCCGATGACAGGCTGCCGTTCGTACTGTTGCACCGGCGTCGCAAGCATAACCCCGCCGAAGGGTGCTGGATGGCGTGGGAACGTAAACGCGGCAAGATCGAGGACTTTAACCGTTATGTTCTAAGCGACGGTGAGGACGCCTTTGACGTGGTTGCCGGACCGGTCGAAGGATTGCGCGGCGTGCGTTATGCGATCACGCTGGATGCGGACACACAGATGTCGCCGGGGTCGGGCGCGCGGCTTGTTGGTGTGCTGGCGCATCCGCTCAACCGGGCGGTCATTGACCACGACAGCGGCCGGGTTGTGTCAGGCTATGCCATTTTGCAGCCCCGGATCGAGATTTTGCCAAAGCTTGGCAAAGGTACGCATTTTACACATCTTTATGCGGGCGATACAGCCATTGATATCTACAGCAGGGCCGTCTCGGACGTGTATCAGGACCTGTTCGGGACCGGCATTTATGTGGGCAAGGGCATCTATGATATCGCAGCCTTGCATCAAAGCATGCGCATGCGCGTCCCCGATAACCACGTCCTAAGTCATGATCTGTTCGAAGGGCTGCATGGAAGGGCTGCGTTGGTCAGCAATGTTGTGCTTTATGAAGACTTGCCAGCGACTTACCCCGAATATGCCATGCGCCAACATCGCTGGATGCGCGGCGATTGGCAGCTTGTACCATGGCTTGGGCGCAAGGTGCCTGCCGCTGGCGGCGGGACGGTCAAGACGACATTGTCAGGGTTGGACCGGTGGAAACTGGTCGATAACTTACGCCGCAGCTTGATGTCGCCTGCTTTGTTTTTGTTCTTGCTTGGTGGCTGGGTACTGATGCCCGGCAGCGCATTGGTCTGGACGGTTTTGGCGGTTGCAGCACCGGGTAGCTATCTGATCGGTGAAGCTTTTGCCATCGCAACCGGGGGGATCCGGCGCGGCGCACTGGGCAGCGCGATCCACAATATCCGTGTTACGTCGGGGCGCTGGTTTTTCTTCATTGCCTTTCTGGTCAGCGATACGGTCATCGCGCTTGATGCGATTTTGCGGACGCTGTGGCGGGTTTTTGTCAGCGGCAAGAACCGGCTGCAATGGACCTCGGCAGCGCATGCATCACAAAAGGCCTTGCGTGGCAGCATCCGGCAAACGTCGTGGTCAGTGATGTGGCCGTCCTCGGCTTCTGCCTTGGCAATGGCGGTCTATCTGGCGCGGTTTGACCCGCAGGGGTTCTGGGCCGCAGGACCGGTGCTGGCGCTTTGGTTGATTGCGCCTGAAATATCGGTCTGGAGCGCGCGACCGCGATACTTCCGTACGCAATCACTTGATGCACACGACAGCAAGTTCCTGACCCATGTTGCACGACGCACATGGCACTTTTTTGAAACCTTCGTGGGGCCGGAAGATAATTGGTTGCCTCCAGATAATTATCAGTTCGGCCACATAGAAGAGATCGCCCACCGCACGTCGCCGACCAATATTGGTATGTTCCTTGTGTCGGCACTGGCCGCGCGCGACATGGGGTTTATCACAACGAGCGATTTTGCCGTTCGCACTCGCAACACCTTGGACACGTTGGGGCGTATGACCAAGTATCGCGGGCATATCCTGAACTGGTACGACACCGAAACACTTGACCCTTTAGAGCCGCGTTATGTATCGACCGTCGATAGCGGTAACCTTGCGGTGTCGTTGGTGACGCTGAAGCAGGGGTGTCTTGATCTGAGTGATGGTCCGGGCAACGGGCCTGACAATTTCAGTAATCTTGAGGTCGTGCTGGATCTGCTTTGCATGGCACTACGCGAGGCGTCGGGGGGGGACTATGGGGCTCTGGACAAAACCGAGCGCGCTATACGTGACGAAATTTCGCTAGCGATAGCAGAGCCCTTACACCGGCACGGGACCTTTGCTTCGATTGACGGTACGCATTGGCACGCGCTTGAAGTGCTTGCTCTGGAGGCGATCGAAAAGTCGCCTGATCTTTCGCCAGATCAAGCAACGGATATCAGGACATGGCTGGAACGATTTCACCAGGGTTTGCATGCCGTTTCCCGCGATGTCGATATGTTCATGCCCTGGTTAAAGGTCATTGCAGAGTGCCCTGAACAAGTTGCGCAGGACGCGCGAAATATCGCGCAAAGACTCCATCCGCGGGAGGGCTGGACGAACGAAGCATTTTCGGTCGCGGCATTCACGTCTGCGCTGGATCGCTGGCAGGCGGAGCATTCCGAGTGCAGTGCTGTCACACAGGGATGGCTGGATCAGCTTCGCCAATCCATTTGTGATGGGTTTTCCCGGCAAGACGAAATGCGCGATACTCTGCGTGATCTGGCGACCAAGGCGGACCAACTCGCGTTCGGCATGGATTTCGGGTTTCTTTACGATGAACCCGCACGGCTGTTCTGGATTGGCTATAATCAAAGCCTTGGGAAGATGGACAATAGCCACTATGACTTGTTGGCGACAGAGGCCCGTCTGGCCAGCTATTTTGCCATTGCCAAACACGACGCACCTGTCACGCATTGGTTTGCATTCAGCCGACCCATCACCAGACTTCAAGGAAAGCCATCAATCTTGTCTTGGAACGGGTCGATGTTCGAATATCTGATGCCGCCACTGTTCCTGCCCAGTTACCGAGACACGCTATTGGGCGAAAGTGAACTGACAGCCGTTGATTTCCAGCGCGCATATTGCCGTGATAGGGGCGTACCATGGGGCATATCGGAATCCGCGTTCGGGACAACGGACACGCGTGGCACCTTTCAGTATCGCGCCTTTGGTGTGCCAGGTCTGGGCATTCGAAGGGGGTTAACCGATGATTTGGTAATTGCCCCTTACGGGTCGGCGTTGGCGCTTTGCGGTTGGCCGGGTGCAGCGGCGGAAAACCTGCGCGTATTGGCGAAAAAGGGCGCGCTTACGCGATATGGTTTCATCGAAGCGCTGGATTTCACGCCGGACCGGATGTTGACGGGGCGCGATTTCGTCGCTGTCACGACGTACATGGCGCATCATCAGGGCATGGTTCAAATAGCCATCGTTAATGCCCTGCATAGCGATATCATGGTCAAACGCTTTTTGCGTGAACAGTCGGTCCGTGCCATGGACCTTTTACTGCAGGAACGCGTGCCATGGGATGTGCCGCTGGAACTGGGCCGCGCGGATGAAATCTGGGATCATCCCGCTGATACTCACAATGCACCCGAACTGGCCCCGTGGGTGCCGTCACCGGATCTGGTCGTGCCGCAAGTGCATCTGCTGGGCAACGGTCGCATGTCGTCGCTGGTCACCCAAAGTGGCGGCGGGGGGCTGCGTCTGAACGATACGGGTCTGACGCGGTGGCGGCCTGATCCTGTCCGCACAGGCGACGGTATGTGGGTCTATCTGCAGGACGCAGAAAGCAAAGATTTATGGTCGTTGGGTTCGGCGCCGACAGGACGGGCTGATGTCGACACCAAATGCGTTTTTCATCAGCATATGGTTGAACTGCTGTGCCGCTACGATGGGATCGTTGCGCGTATGGACGTAACGGTCGCACCCTTTGATGACGTCGAAATCCGTCGTGTGACTTTGACAAATGAAAGCGATTTCGACCGCACGCTTGAACTGTCGACCTATGCAGAAGTGACGATCGCGCCGCCGTTGGACGACCAACGGCATCCTGCATTCAGCAAACTTTTTGTTCACAGCAGCTATTTACCTGATGAACAGGCGCTGGTGTTCACGCGCCGCCCGCGCAGACCGGAAACGAAACCGCCAGTATTTTTGCATAAACTGGCTACCGTCGATCCCGATTGCGCCGTCACGGCATGGGAAACAGACCGCCGCCAATTTTTGGGCCGCAACCAAACGGCGTGTGCTCCTGACGGCTTGTTTGGTGGACTTAGCAAGTGCGAGGGTTGGACACTTGATCCGGTGATGTCGCTTCAAGTGCGGGTCAAGTTGAAACCGATGGAAACGCGGGAGTTGGTCTTTCTAAACGTGGCCGCACCGTCCCGCAAGGAAGCGTTGCAGGTGGCTAAACGGTATCCCGTCGCCATGATTGATCACACCTTCCGGGATGCATTGCTTGAGACAGGACGCACTGTGCGCAGACTGGGGATCACGCCCGCGCATTTGCCAGAACTGCAGGTGTTGTCATCTCTGCTGGTCCATGACCATCCGACATACCGCACTGCCTCGCCTACAGACGCGAGCGGCTGGCATGGCCAGTCGGACCTTTGGCGGTTTGGAATCTCAGGTGACTTTCCCATTTTATTGCTCAAGTTATCGGATGTGGAGAACGCATCATTGCTGGATATTCTGGTACGTGGTCATCGGCTGTGGCACAATTCTGGGCTGCAGATTGACTTGGTTATTCTGCGCGATGCGGCTACCAGTTATGAAGAACCTTTGCGTGAAAGGGTTCTGTCCATCATCAGCGATACCCATGCAACGGGAATGCTGGGTATGCGCGGAGGCATACACCTGCTGGCTGCTGATCAGATGTCGGCGCAGCTTCGGAGCGGGCTCGAGGCGTCAGCCCGCGTTGTCTTGCACGACGAGAACAAGAGCCTACGCGAAGTGCTGGATAAGGCGGTACAGGCGCACGATCAACTGCCGCCATTCTTGCCGGAGCCGCCCGTTGCCAAAACATCTGTTTCTGATGTCGTCAGGCCGGATAATTTGCTGTTCGATAATGAATATGGTGGGTTTGATCCTGAAAACGGGGACTACCTGATACATCTTGCGCCCGGATCCCACACCCCTGCGCCTTGGTGCAACATCTTGGCCAATGACGACTTTGGCTGTCTGGTCAGCGAGGCCGGATTGGGCATGACTTGGGCTGTGAACAGCGGAGAACACCGCCTGACACCCTGGTCAAACGACCCGGTTGCTGACGCGCCGGGCGAAATCCTGTATCTGCGCGACGAGGCCAGTGGCGAAGTTTGGACAACGACGCCGCAGCCAATGGGACAGGACGCCGATTGTCAGATCAGACACGGCGCCGGTTTCACCCGCTGGTCCAAGAACAGTCATGGATTGCAGCAAGAGATGGTATGCTTTGTGCCGGTGGATGATCCGGTCAAGGTCGTGCGCTTGCAGCTGACCAATCCGTCCGATCAGCCCCGTCGGGTAACTGCCACATACTATGTACATTGGTTGCTGGGCGCGCTGGAAAGCGTATCCCGTCCGCATGTCATCAGCCGTTACGACGCAGACCTTAAAGCCATCGTCGGGCGCAACCTTTGGAACGCTGAATTTGCAGCGCGCGCTGCGTTTCTGACCGCATCGATTGATCCGCATAGTGTCACAGGTGATCGGTCTGCGTTTTTGGGTCGCGAAGGTGATGTGTCTGACCCCGACGGGTTGCGGCGTTGGGATATGGGTGGAAGTTTCGTGCAAGTCGGCGACGCTTGCGGGGCCTATCAGGTGCATTTGGATATTCCTGCGGGCGGTCAGCGGAATGTTGCTTTCGTCCTTGGTGAAGCAGCATGTACCACTGGTTTACTTCCGATAATCGCAAAATGGCAGAACCTTGCAACAACGCAGCAGGCGTTCGAGACGTTGCAGGAAAGCTGGGCAAAACGCTTGCATGCCGCTCAGGTGAAAACTCCTGATCCAGCTTTTGACCTGATGGTGAACAAATGGCTACCTTACCAAAACCTGTCGTGCCGGATTTTGGCGCGCGCGGGGTTCTATCAGGCGGGCGGTGCTTACGGTTTCCGAGATCAATTGCAGGATGTCCTTGCTTTGCTGCTGACTGATCCCGCAAGGGCACGTCAGCACATCTTGCGCGCTGCGCACTATCAATTTGAACAAGGTGACGTGTTGCATTGGTGGCATCCGCCATTGGGACGCGGTGTGCGGACACGGTGTTCGGATGACTATGTGTGGCTGGCCTATGTAACGGGCCGTTATATTGAAGCAACCGGGGATGCAGCGATTCTTGATGTCGAAATTCCGTATCTAAGGGCACCGGAACTGCGCCCGGAAGAACATGACCGCTATGCCCTGTTTGAGACAGGCGACGCTGGGACACTGCTGGATCACTGCATCTGTGTGATGGAACGGATGATGGTGACCGGAGCGCATGGATTGCCACTGATGGGTGGTGGCGACTGGAACGACGGTATGGATCGCATCGGCGATAAGGGTGAAGGCGAAAGCGTCTGGCTTGCGTGGTTCCAGATCGCTACAATCGGCATTCTTGCGCCAATCGCCCGAAAGGTCGGACATACGGATGCCGCAGACCGCTGGCAGATCTATGCGGATCATCTTGTCCGTGCGCTGAATGAACAAGGCTGGGACGGCGGTTGGTATTTACGTGCCTTTGACGACGAAGGGAACGCTTGGGGATCGGCCCGGAATAGCGAGTGCCGGATTGACCTGATTGCTCAGGCGTGGTCCGTTTTGTCAGGACGACCACTGGATGATCGCGGGCTTACGGCCATTAATGCGGCGGGCCAAGAGCTTGTCGACGAAGGAGCGCGGCTGATCAGGCTGCTAGCACCACCTTTCGACAAAACGGAACGCGACCCTGGCTACATCCGTGCTTATCCGCCGGGGGTCCGTGAAAATGGCGGGCAATATACTCACGCTGCAGCATGGTTTGGCATGGCATATGCCGGAATCGGAGACGGCGAGGGTGCGTATCGTGTGTTTGACATGATCAATCCGATAGGGCGGACCAGTACCCTGCAAGCTGCAGATCATTATGGGCGAGAACCATATGTACTTGCCGGTGACGTGTCGGGTGTAGGCGTGCAGATCGGGCAGGGGGGCTGGTCTTGGTACACTGGCGCGTCGGGATGGACGTGGCAGCTGGGCGTTTCGGGTATTTTGGGAATCCAGCCGGAGCCAAATGGTGTGCGGTTTGAACCATGCCTGCCAGTCAGTTGGGGGCATGCTGAGGTGATACTTCAGAGTGCGCGGGGCCGGATTGAGATAGCAATCAAGGATCCTGAAAACGTCGGTCATGGTGAGACGCAGATAATTGTTGACCGCTGCCCGATTGATGGACAGTCCGTGCCTTATCCGGGCAAGGGGCGGACATGCGAGGTTGTTGTCACGATTTTGGCACCATCCAAAGCTTCGACTGTCTGACGTCAGCGCTTATGGGTCCAAATAGGGTAATTTGATAAGAGAGTGTTGTTGGCTCATCGTAACCACTGAGGAGTATCCGTGTTGGTCAAGCCGCTTTTTCAGTCCATTTTCGCTGATCTCGCAGTAGGGCATTTGCGAGGACGAGTAGTTTGCGCATGACCGCTGTAATGGCGACTTACTTTTCCTTCCCAACAGCGATGAGTTGATCGTATTTGGCTTTCATATCCGCGTTGTGCCGGATCACGACCAGAGCAGGCATGAAGACTGCGTGCCGTAGATTTGGGCGACCGCCTTGAATGCGTGCCTTTCCCTGCCACTTGCCTGAGCTTTGTGACATCGGCGCGAGGCCAGCAAGGCTTGCGATTTGCTTCCCGCCCAGTCCGCCGATTTCTGGCATATCGACCAGGATCATGAGTGCCGTAGTTATCCCAATGCCTGGAATGCTCGACAGAATGTCCAGTCTTTCACGCATCTGCCGATCTTGCTTAGCCAGCGCCAACATGGCCATGTTGAAAAGCGCAAGGTCACGATGGTTCTCGGCTAATTCGAGCCGAACCTTAATCGCCCAAACATGCTTCGGTTTAAGTGGTCGTTTCTGACCGACAATGCGGCCTTTGTTCCAAGCGGGGCGAAGTGCTCGAATGGCAGGTAAGTTTGGTGTTTCCATGACTGATCCTCCAATCAGTCTGGCACTCCCACATCGACAACCCGACGTTGACCGATGCAATATACCACATGTTGCTGCGGTCGCTTCGATGGCTGGTTTGAGCCCATGGTGACCGTATTGCCATATGAGTCAAACATCCGCCCGCGATAAACTGTTGATCACTTGGCGCACCAGCCTCCATCCACTTCAGGGCATAGATTGCTACTGCGCCACTGCGCATAAATAAGTCCCTGAAGGATTCTGGTTTCTCGAATTCGGCCCCGGTAGACTGCTGTGCCACTGACCCAAATAGTGCGATTGACAAAAGTCAAGTCACCCGCGCCGGGCCATGATTAACAATGCACTGCGAGGTTTGGCTGCGTTTGCGTATTAGCAAGTTCGCTCGTCACTCAAAGCTTCGCATGCTTATTGGACGAATTTTTCTTTTCAAGGAGGAAGCTATGAAACGTGTAGTAATGCTTGCCGGGGCCTTTCTTTTCTCAAGTTGCGTTGGGGCGCTGGCACAAGAGGACGTCGGAAAAAATGAGTACGTTGTTGCTTGCGCGGTGTGTCATGGTGACAGTGGCAAGGGAAACGGTCCCTTTTCGCGGCTGATGAACATCAGCGTTCCCAGTCTCACAACGTTGTCGGCGCAGAATGAAGGGAACTTCCCGTTCCTTGAAGTCTTCATGACGGTGGATGGGCGCACGCAAGTCGAAGGACACGGTGCACCGATGCCGGTCTGGGGAGAAAGATTCTCAACAGCGGCTGAGGACGATTTTGGCCCCTACGGAAGCGAGCTAGTTGTTCGGGGCCGTATCCTGAGCTTGGTGACCTATCTGGACTCCATTCAGGAGTGACCAAAGGAGTCCAGTGGTTCCCACTTCCAGGCGGGTGCCATTGGTGTCTATGAAGGGTCTCATTCTGACAGCATCAAGAATGAGACCTGGGCTATAGTAGAACGAGTCGCGGTTTTTGCTCAGCAGTTGTGTAGCTGTGGCCATAGGCCAGCATCTGGTAAATGTCAGACTGAGAAACGCCTAGTTTTTTGGGATCTGTCCGATCAAGCTGTTTCCATTTGGTGTCGAGGATAACCGGCCTATCGCCATACTCGAAGACTAAGTCGGGTCTAAGTTGGAACAGCTGGTTCCTAAGTGCGTGATGCTTAGAATGCTGCTTTCTAACGATTTCTCGACCAACCGTCTGTTGCGCGCGTTTATGGGCCGATTGCGTTGATCAGAGATGATGTTGGATTAGTGTGGTCAAAAACAGTGTTGAGTTGGTGTGTTGGAAGACTGTGTCGACTTAGTATGTTCCAATAGTAAGTTCATTTACTGTGTTCACACAGCGAATCCAAACACTGTGTTCAACACAGCAAATCAGCCCACCAACACACAAAAAACTGTGCGATGAGTGTGCAACGCAGGAAGTAAAAACTGTGCGACGCTCGAGCGCCTTGTTTTTGTGGTAAAAGTGGTGCCCAGGGGCGGAATCGAACCACCGACACGAGGATTTTCAAGACTTGAGTTTGGAATAACGTATTGAAAGTAAAGGATAAATTAGCGCGGAAATGAGATGTGCGAAAAACTGTGTGATGGTCGATTTTTAGGGCAGGGCGGTATTTGCTATGTTGAACACAGTAACCTGAAACACTGTGTTTGAACAGAGTGTTACGACACTGTCGTCGAAACGCAGTAGATGTGGATAGTGTCATTTGGGAGGTCTTTGATATGGAAGATGCAGCAACTTATTCATTCCAGTCAGTCTTCCAAACCAACGCGGACTTTATGCAAAAGCTGATGTCACTCGCGACAATGGCGACGGCACGATCAACCTTTATGAGGTCAAATCATCCACAAGCGTGAAGAAGGGCGGGCAGCACAACCAAATCAAGGATGCTGCGTTTCAAAAGATAACGGCTGAAGAGTCTGGTCTGAATGTCGCAAGGGTCTTTATCGTACACCTCAACAAGGACTATGTGCGGCAGGGTGATATCGACCCAGAACAGTTGCTCATCTTTGCGGACGTCACAAGCGATGTTGCCAAAATAGAAGCTGACACACGGACAGAGATCGACGGTGTGCTTGGACTGCTGGCTAGTCGTCATGCTAACCGGCGTAATCGCTAGGTCACTCTCGAAGAATAAGGACGACCTACACTAGACTGACGAGTGGCTTCAATATGATGGGCAAGTTGACGTGTTGGCATCATCCAGGTGCGGGTCGTGTCTCAATCCGCTATGATCGCTGCCCCAAAAGTGTTCCTGTCAGCAATCGCTCTCGCCGCAACCGTCATATTTTGGTTATGAGTCCTGACCCTAATGGCGATCCGCCCTGTTTCAATGAAGTAGAGTTGGTCGGCTCCGTCACCTTTCTTGAAGATAGTCGCCCCTTCAGCAGAGCGCAGCAATTTTTCCATGCGTTGCCTTTACCTGTCAGGTCAATATGCGCCGCAGTGCACTGAGAATGATTCCATTGGTATTGATGTCAAAGTATCTTTGCATCGGTTCACCCGTCGCGGCAAAGATACCGACGCTAAAACCTTCCCCGTCTATACGACAGTTGTCTCGGATCAGATCCACAAGCGCGAGTGAATAGGCATGTGGTCGCGCCGCATACCAAAGGTAAGCAGATTTCGAGACGATGACCTCAGTTTCGGCACGAAACGCTTCGGTGGTGTATTGCGGTGCCGGATCGATGCTGTTGACGGCCCATGCAGCATCACCGGACCGTTCCAGAAACAATCCCTGATAAAGAAACCATGGCGCGCGGTTGATCGGCGTTTCCGACATGCTGCGGAACTTGCCTTCCGTTTCATACCAACCAAGTTGGGCATCAAACAGCATGTCAGCCAGCAGGGTTGCGACCTGCGTTCCCTTGCCTTCGACAAGTTCCAGCAGCGGCGGCTCTGTGCCGATGGCGCCAGCAAAGGCGGCAAGCGCAAGAATGGCCATTTCTTCATCCACGTCGAGCGGTTCCGTGATTGGTGGAAAGAGGTTTTCGACTGCAAAGCCGCGGCGTATAAATGCGGGCGAGATGTAATCTGTGCAATGTGACAGCGTGATGTCGACCCATTTGCCCGCACGATAACTGTGAAGGCGGCCACCGCGGACCGCTGCCTGAATGTCCCAACCCGCAATCAGCTTTGTTGCAGCCTCCTCCGTGAGGGCACCGTTCGCGATAGCATTGTCCAGCGCCAGAAGAAACCGGCCAAGATCACAAACGTCAAAGTCGCGACGGATCGGCCGCAGCGTGGTGACAGAAAAAATGGCAGGGGGCAGGCGCGCGCCATCCATTGTGATGACGGGAATATGTGCAATCAGCTTGGCAATCCGTTCGTTGCGTTCTTGCAATGGGATAAGACCGATGTCGTATGCAGCCAGAATACCTTGGATTTGGCTTCCCAGATCCCAAAGGGTGATTTCGGAGTTCACGAACTGGTCACGCAATGCTCTGCCCATGCCCCCTTGGACCGTTGACAGCGACAAACCCGTTTCGGCGATGGTGTGATCTGCGATAAAAGCCCATGCTGCTTGCGCATCGACCATGAAAGCTGCGCGCTCGGCTTGCGATAGGGGCGCTTTTTCTGAAGGGTTCGGATCGGTGAAATTCCGGCGGTGCGCGCTGAGGAACCTTTGATACAGCTTATCGGGGGCAGTCAGGTGGTCGGCCCAATCAGCGACTTTTAGAAGCAGACTTTTGCCACTTTGCGCCTTTGCCGAGAGTATTTGCAAGATCGTTTCGCGTTGCTGGGCCGTGGCGTAATCAGATGGTGCAATGAGGACGACTGGATCAGCAAAGACTGGCGTATCGGAAAATAGCATAGTCCACGGCGCAACAGCGGCGTGCAACCGTCCGTCTGCTGATATGCGGCTGTGCGAAATCGAAGCTGCGCCCCTTTGCAGAACAATCTCGCTGGCACCCAGGTGCTTGTTTACGTATCTGTGGTCAACCAAGACGCATCTGGCCAGCAGAGCATCGCCGGCCAAAGGCGGTGTAGCGGTCATGCTGGCGTCATGCGAATGAAGCGCCTGACAATCGTCGGGCCGACCGAGACGATTCAGCACATCGACATCGCCCGCAACCGTTATTGGAATGCCGCTTGCATCCGCACGCGCAATCATGGCTATCGCCGCCGACTGCGTTTGCGGTGTCACATCAAGAAGTACCGCTGTCGGGCGTGCAAGATGAGAGCCAGTCAACAAGAGGTGATCCATCGGCCGCATCATGACAAGCAATCCGTCGCGGGTTTTCGCCTCGAGGTCGGCGATGAGGTTGGACAACTGCGTGGCAAACTTAGTACTTACTGCGTCTTTGAGTGGAGCCAAGGATATAATTGCCACATGCGCCCCACCCGATGCCAGAAGGGTCGTGACTTGGTCCACAAGCGACAGTGCCGTCGGGGATGTATCTATTTCGTGGCCGGCACGAATGTCGATTTGCCCACGTCCTACGGGCGTTGCGTCCACACCGTTTGTTCCATCAATATTTACAAAGACCCGAAACCCTGCTGACCGGAAGGCCGCAAAGTCGAGCCCCGACTGCCCTGTGCGGTTGATTACGCCTACGGATGAGATGGCTGCAGGAACCAGAACGTCCAGTTTGGCGCGTTGCTCCGCAGCACCACGGGCTTGCGCGAACCGCGGAAGGTTCGCCACGTCAGGTGCGGGGGCCAATATTTCGAACAGCCCAGCATACTGTATAAATTCTTGCGGCAGAGGCGTTGCCGCGTCTGGCGCAAGCTCCAAGATTGCCGCTATAGGCAGGCTACGTTCAAGAAACGCGCGGATGACATCATATGAATTGGGTCCAGACAAGTCCTCGAAAACAAGCGTAAGCAGGCTTCCTTCACTGCCTTGCGCAAAAAGGGTTCGAGAGGATGCGACAGGAACACAGGCTGCCGCCAATGCAAGCAGAGCGCGACGCGACAAAGGTAGGGCGCTTTGAGTACTCATGCCGCGCATCCCTCGCAAAAATTGGCAATAACCAGCATGGTTTACTTTCGCCAGAAGTTCAAAATTCTCTTCAGAGCGCCCAGCATCAAATCGGTCGCCATGCCGGATTCGTAGCTGGGTTCACCATAGAATTAGTATCTTCACCAATTTATCCGTCAACTAATTAACATATATCAATATGTCTCATGCGGCGCTCTGATATTTTCGATTCTTCAAGTCATCCTTGACAGGTGGGGATATGAGTGATGAGGGATATTGCCTCTGAAAGAGCGGTGTTTTCTACGCGTACGCGGCTGCGCCGTCGGCTAGTTCATGGCTTTCTATTGATGGCGATATCTGCCGTCTTGGCGGTTCTGGGCCAGTTTTCATTCGAAGTGTTTTCAGTTGATGATCTGGAACCGGTGACCGAACAGCATGTCATCAATTTATTGATATCGGATGCTGGAACGACGCTGACGCCGCAGCCGGTATCTGTGCGTGAATGGGTCTATGATAGTGGCAATCAACCGGATTGCAGCTTTGGAAAATCCGTTTCAAGCCGCCAGATTATGGCCTTCCTGCCTGCCGCCGACCCCGCTGCGCGTGCGGCTGTCATGCGGCACTGTGACGACATCGACCTGTTGTTTGAAGAAGTATATTCTGTCAGCGACGCCGATGGATCTGTGCAATTGATGTCTTCTGCTCCGATCCACGGGTTGGGCACCAGAACACTCCCTATCCTGAAGTTTTCGTCACGCTTGAGCGATGAGACCGTTGCCGCAATTCTTTCTGACCCGGCAAAATTATCCGGTCTTGCCTTCAGGCTTGGTCTTTTGAATGAAGGTCCCAGGGCGGGGCTTTGCCTTGATATGTCTGCAAGACCAGAGATTTCCCCGCTTCTTGTTGAAGCGGCAGTGCGCACATTGATCCCAGGAGGAAAGCGCTGTGTCATCGGATCGGCAGATGCCGCATTCTGGAATGACCGCCCGCTGGTCGATGCGCTGGATCTTGGCGTTGCTTTGGTTTTTCGCACATCGAACAGTCCGGCCACTCCACCTGCCTCGAAGGCCTGGTTTTCCGATATGGTTGATCGGGCGTCGCGACTGATTGATTCAGAAAAGCTCGTCTTCGGGTTGGGGATGCGTGGCCAAGGCTGGCGCAGCGGTGGTTCTGGCATGGATACGGTCCCGTTTGTCGAAGCGATGGCTACGACATCCGCGGCAGGTGCAGCGGTCACCTATATCCCTTGGGCGAACGCGGTAAGAAGCCGATATGTAGATACCTTTGGCGTTCTCAACGAAATATGGGCCGTGGATGCTTTATCGGTCCATATGCAGCTTGAACGGATAGGGCCTGAAACGGCCGTGGCTGTATGGCCTATCGGTGCCGAAGATCCTGCTATCTGGGACATTCTGGAAGACGTGAAACCGATAGAAGAAATCTTGTCGGCCCCTATCAACTTGGACTCTGTAGTCCAGATGGAAGGTGAGGGGATTATCATTGTCGCGGCTGAACCTTTGCTGTCAGGCCAGCGGTCTTTGATCCTTGATGACCACAGCAATGAAATCCTGTCAGAAACCTATGACATCATTCCATTGCCTGCACGGCTGGTGCGGGATGGGCAACAGGACGCGGGAATCGTCGTGTCTTTTGCTGATCTTCCGCCTGTCGAAATCTGGCCGAGATTGTCTGGCATATTGGACGAAAGCGGTATCGAGGCGACATTTCTAGTGTCACCGCGTGACCTGATCGGCAAGGCAGAGGTAGCACAAAGTATCGTTGCCGGAGGACATACGCTGGGCCTGCAAGAGCCGAATAGCCATCGCATGCTACCGCCTTTTGACCAGATTGCAGAAAGAACCCGCCAGTTACTGGTTGCTGACCGGACCGGTGTCCGGACGCGGATCATCGAAGCGGGCGAGGTTGGCGATTGGTCTGACTTGGTGCGCAACGCGGACCTGCTTATTCGGGCAGGCTATGTGCCGGTTACACCTGCAGTAGAGTACGGCCCAAATGCACTTGAAACCGTGAGCGAAGAGGTTCGCACAAACTGGTTCAGCCGGTTCAACAACGATAACCGCATTGCGATCCATGCGGGGCCCCAGGATTGGGATCGCGTGCTGACCGGATTGCCGCCGCTACTTGGGGGATTGCACGAGCAGGGCTACCGGTTTCTTTCGGTGCGCGAGGTTGCAGGAATGCCGCTGGATAAGGCGATGCCCGTCGCTATTGGGCAAACCCATGTGGCGGCCGGTATTGTCTTTGGGGTGGCCAAGTTCATGCAGAACGAACTGAACGTCATCTTCTTTTGGTTTCTGATCTATTCGGCCGTACGATCCTTGATCTATCTGATACTCGCAATTGCGCGGCGTCCAAAGCGGGCATTCAATCCTGATTGGACGCCACCGGTCACTGTATTGATACCGGCCTTCAATGAAGAAAAAGTTATCGAAAGCTGCATACACTCTATTCTTGCGTCCCCTTATCCCGACTTGGGCGTCATTGTTGTCGATGACGGATCCACAGACGCGACATTTGACGTGGTCACCCGTGCTTTTGGTGACGACCCGAGGGTGACGGTCTTGCGGCAGGCCAACGGTGGCAAATGGGCTGCGGCGAATTATGGTCTGGATGAAATGGAGACGCCTTTCTTTCTGATTGCTGATGCAGATTCAGTTTTCACGCCGGAAACGATTGGCTGGCTTGTGCAACAATTTCAGGATGACAGTATCGGCGCTGTTGCGGGCATTGTCGAAGTCGGCAACCGCGATAGCTGGCTTGGCAGTTGTCAGGCGCTGGAATACATCGTCAGTCAAAGCATTATACGCCGCGCGCAAGAGGTATTTGACGGTATCTTGGTTGTACCGGGCGCCGTTGGCGCTTGGCGGACCGAAGCTGTCAGAAAAGCCGGTCTGTTTTCAGGAAATACCGTGACGGAAGACGCTGATCTGACCGTGGCCGTGCATAGGGCAGGCTATCGCGTTGTCTTTCAGGAGCAGGCCAGATCGGTCACCGAAGCACCGACTTCTGTCCGCGATTTCATGCGCCAGCGGTTGCGGTGGACCTTTGGCATGCTGCAGACATCGTGGAAACACCGTGGTGCCATCGCAGAGGGCCGGACCGTTGGATATATATCCATCGTTGATGCGATCTGGTTCGGTGTCTTCTCCTCGCTTTTTGCGCCATTTGTAGACCTATTGCTGATCGTACTTTTGGTGCAAGGTGTCTGGGCAATTGCTGCCAATGATGTGGCGCTGATTGCATCTGTCCCGCCTGCGTTGATCCTTGCCTATTTTGCCTTGACTGCGCTTGACGTGATCAACACGATTGTCGCTTTCTGGTTTGAAAAGCGGTTTGACTGGTGGTTGCTAGTTTTGGTTCCGTTCCTACGGTTCGGGTATCGCCAATTGCTTTATATCTCGACCATCCGCGCCCTTCTTCAGGCGATGACAGGGACGGTCGCGCGCTGGAACAAATTGGACCGGACCGGAAATGCCTTGTCACTCTGGAGCCCTGCTAAAAGAAAGGTCTAGCGGCAGCACAACTGTACTGAACGCCCGACAGACTGACCGCCCGACAGACTGACCGAAGGCCCTTTCTTTTTCACTCGATCAGGCGCGCGGACGTCCGGGGGCAAAGGGCATTTCGAAGTTCGAAAGACTCTCGATGTAACGCGTGATAGGCGTACCATAGGGATCGCGCAAATCTGCTTGACCATTGCTTGCAATGAACTCCGAGAGCGCACCGGGACCCAGCAGATGCATTGCGGCGACCATGCCTGCAGGTGTCAGCTCTACATGGCCGACTTTTTGCCACGCATAGCCGTCAAGATCGTGCATTTCGGCATAGCTCCAAAGCAGTTCGACCCATTCATGGGCTGCGCGGTCTTGCGCCTGTTCGTTGCGCAGAAACGCGGCCGCGGAATTGACGCCATATTTCCCCGTCCAGCCGCCACTGTAGTTGTTGTCCAGAGCGTTGCCGTCGAACTTTACAAAGCCCAGATCGGTCAGTGCGGCTTCACCGAACTGGTAAGCACCAAGGTAGTTGAGCGTATTCACTGACTGGTAATTCCCGTCAGATTCCATCAATTGCAGCGCAATCAGGAATGCCCCTAAAGTTCCCATCTACTGTCCCTTCGCACTTTTGCCTCCTAGACGATTTCTCATCAACTGGGCCCGAACTGAATTCCATCGGCAGGCGTAATGACAGTCATACGACAGACAGAACATGGCGCTGATGTGGAGCCAGTGTGGCGATTGCGGATTATTTCCGCGCTCGGGCCGCCTCAATTTATTGTCTTTTTTATAGCCCGTACCCGAGCAACAGTGTGGTGAAAGCTTTATAGATGAACTGCGATCAGAAGAACCCTGTTTCTTGAAATAGGCAAGATTTTGCGCATAGAGCGACGATAAGGTCTAGCTGTGGTATGCATGTGCATGCGGACTGTCGCGCAAGCAATGCTATCGCGGCGTCGGCTGCGCTGTGCTGACAATACCGCAAACATGTTCCGTCCTTCGCCTAGGTTGCCATAATTACTGTGTTTTTTAGGGCCTGTTGGTGCATAATTACTTACAGAAAACATCTTTTGATGCGCCGAACGATAAATTCTGCTAGGTTATCGGCATAGTTTAGTGATCGCAGTGGTGTTGCCAGAGTGGATTTCAAAACAACAGCAGATCGAATCCGTGGTCGCTCACCAAGGCAGTTCTCACAAGCACGCGGGAAGCCAAAATGGCGACGCATTTGAGGTATAGGCCGGACATCGACGGCTTGCGCGCAATCGCTGTCCTTGCCGTCATCCTTTATCACGCTGATGCCACCCTTGTTCCGGGCGGCTATCTGGGCGTTGATCTGTTCTTTGTGATTTCCGGCTATCTTATTACCGCCCTGCTTGCCCGCGATCTGGAGGCTACGGGCCGCGTGTCCTTGGGGTCGTTTTACGAGCGGCGGGCGCGGCGGATTTTGCCGGCCTTGCTAGTGGTCGTGATCGCGACCTTGCCTTTCGCGGCCATGTGGATGCTGCCATCACGATTGGCAGAGTACTGGGTCAGCATACTAACTGTTATGGGGTTTTCGTCGAACCTGCTGTTCTGGTTTCGAACGGGGTACTTCATGCCTGCGGGCGAACAGGAACCGCTTTTGCACACATGGAGCCTTTCGGTCGAAGAGCAGTTTTACCTGTTTTTTCCTTTGTTGCTTTGGTTCTTGTGGCGGTACGGCAGGCGGGCGCGTTTTGTAGCCCTAGCGGCGCTTTTCATTGCAAGCCTGATACTGACCAACTGGTTGGTTGGGCGCGCACCCTCGGCCAATTTCTACCTGTTGCCCTCTCGTGCTTGGGAATTGCTGGCGGGGGCATTGCTCGCGCTTTCGCCACTTTCTTTAGGCGCATTGTCCTCCCGCATCTGGCGCGAGATTGGCGCCGCGACTGGTCTGGTCCTGATCTTTATTTCGCTTTTCCTGCTTGATGAAAGCATCGCGATGCCTTCGTTCTGGGCATTGATCCCGGTTTGTGGCGCTGTGCTTGTCATCGCAGTTTCAGATGGTACATGGACTGGCCGGCTGCTTGGGTCGCCAGTGCCGCGTGCCATCGGGTTGATCAGCTATTCTGCCTATCTTTGGCATTGGCCCCTATTCGTTTTCGCGCGGCTGCGTTTTGGCGAGGCTCTTACACAGAGTGTCATTGTGCCACTCGTCCTCGCGACCCTCGGGCTTGCGACCCTCAGCTACTTCTTTGTTGAACGCCCGTTGCGCAGACGCGGACCGGGCAGCCCTGTTAATCTGCGGACTTTCGCTTTGGTTACAGGCGCGGTGGTTATTCTTTTGCCTCTGGCTACGGCAGTTTTGCCGCTTTTGCCGCGAGGCTCCCTTACAGGTTTGACCGCAGTAGAGATCGAAGCCAAAGTCGCGACCAATTACGGCCTGTCTGAAGTCTGCGAAGGCGCATTTACTCTTGATCCCGTATGCCGGACGTCTGACACGCCAGAGGTTCTGATTTGGGGCGACAGTTTTGCGATGCACCTTGTCCCCGCGATCAAGGTCGGTGCGTCACATGGTTTGATCCAAATGACCAAGTCGGTTTGTATCCCTGCGGTTGGTATTTCTGTTATGACGCCGGAATATCCCGCCGCTTGGGCCGAGGGTTGTATCGCCTTCAATGATGCCGTGCTTGACTGGCTGGCAACACAGGAATCGATCGATACTGTCGTCGTCTCGTCGCCCTTTGGTCTGGTTTTTAACGACGTATATCAACGTGGCGGTGCCATCGCGGCAGCCCCACGACCGGATTTGGTCGCGGATGCGTTGAGCGCTACGGCGCAAAGGATTCAGGCGATGGGAAAAGCCTTTGTGATTGTGTCGCCACCGCCAGTAACGGGTGAGGATCTGGGCCAATGCCTTGTTCAAGCCGCATTGGCCCAGCGGCCCACCGATGCATGTGATTTTCCTGTCGATGGGATTCACCGGCTTAGCCGTCTTGTGCTGGATTTTCTGGATGACCTGAGCGAAGATGTGCCGGTGGTGTCATTGGTCCCGCTGATTTGCCCGGAGGCAGAATGCATCACACGGCAAGGCGATACGTTCATCTATCGCGATCAAGGTCATCTTTCTATCGAGGGATCCGCGTTGATCGGGCGTTATCATAGCCTGTTCAAACTGGTACAGAATGCGGCATCCGCAGTCGACTAGGTCGCGCGCTGCAATGCTGACAAAAGATAGCTACCTCTCGCTGCGCCAGTAAGATGGGACCATGCTTTCCAGATAGGAAGTCAAACAGTCGCGACGGCCTTAAATGAACTGCGCACGTTTCTCATTCTGGGGTTCAGCTTGGCCATCAGCGCCCCTCGAATGCTTCATCACACACTAAGTTCGTGTGTTGGTGATGTCATTCGGAAAGCGTAGGTTTTTTGTGGATTTGGATGTGAACGTCATAATGGAAGCAGGAAGTGCGACAAGAAGGGCTAATTCTGTTGAAAAACTCTTGTTGATTTGAAGAGCATCGGCTGATTCAATTCTCGCAGGGATGCGGGAGATTTAGCGATGATGGGACCGAAGCAGGAAGCACAGGCGGCGCTGTTTTATGAGTTTTCGCTCGAAGATCACGTCCCTCAAGATCACCTGCTGCGTTCGATTGATCGGTTTGTCGACCTGAGCGACATCAGACAGTTTTTGGCTGAGTTTTACAGCCACACGGGTCGCCCAAAGATTGATCCCGAGCTGCTGATCCGGATGCTGCTGGTGGGTTACTGGTTTGGAATCCGGTCTGAACGTCGGCTGTGTGAAGAGGTGCATTTGAACTTGGCGTATCGCTGGTTTTGTCGCCTCGACCTGTCTGATCCGATACCAAACCATTCGACCTTCTCAAAGAACAGACATGGGCGTTTCCGTGAGAGCGCACTGCTGCGACATCTGTTTGAGAAGACCGTCGCACGTTGCATCGCAGACGGTTTGGTGAGCGGTCAACGTCTTGCCGCAGATGCCAGTTTAATCGAAGCTGACGCTAACAAACAAAACTCCACGCCAAAGGAAGACTGGGACCACAACGCCATTGATCCAAACGAGGCGCCGCGTGCCGTGAAGGAATATCTCGACGTCTTGGACGATGCGGCCTTCGGTGCAGCATCAGAGGTTGAGCCCAAGTTTACGTCTCATTCTGATCCCGCAAGCCAGTGGACGGCAGCCCGTAAAGGCCCCGCATTCTTCAGTTATTCTACCAACTATCTGATCGATACCGACCACAGCGTCATCGTGGATGTCGAAGGCACCAGATCAATCCGGCAAGCCGAAGTTGGGGCTGTGCGCACAATGCTGGATCGGATTAAGGATCTGCATGACATCGATCCTGAGCGATTGATCGCAGATAGCGCCTATGGATCTGGGCCGATGTTGGGGTGGTTAGTTGATCGCGACATCAAACCCCACATTCCAGTGCTCGACAAAGCAGGTCGAACTGAAGTGGTCCTGCTTTTCAGACCAGTTTGCAGCCTTGTTAAGATGGATCAGGGTTTCATTTAGGCTGCCAATCTCATTGGTTCTGTTTTGCTGTCATAGGCCTCATCGGGGGTCAATATGCCGTGGGTCGAATGCGGGCGCTCGGAGTTGTAGTAGGTCAGCCATTTGCCGATCCCAGCGCGCATTTCTGAACCTGTCTCAAAGGCATTCAGATAGACGCATTCATACTTCAGCGACCGCCAGAGCCGCTCAATCATCCGATTGTCGCGCCACGCACCTTTTCCGTCCATGCTGATCTTGATCTTTGCGTCAATCAACACGTCGATCCAAGCGCCGCTGGTGAACTGACTGCCTTGATCTGTATTGAATATCTCCGGCTTGCCGTGTTTGGCTATGGCCTCTTTCAGGGCCTCGACGCAGAAGTCCACATCCATGCTGTTGGACAACCGCCAAGCAAGGACTTTGCGACTGTACCAATCCATGATTGCCACCAGATACAGGAAGCCACGCCGCATAGGAATGTAGGTAATGTCGGCACACCAAACTTGGTTAGGGCGGTCGATCACAACTTTCCTGAGCAAATACGGCCAGATTTTATGCTGGGGATATTTCTTGCTCGTGTTGGGTTCCTGATAGATCGGGACCAAACGCATGATCCGCATTAGACGGCGCACGCGATGGCGGCCACATTGGTGGTTGTTGCGCTTCATGTACCGGGCCATCTGACGCGATCCATACCAAGGCGTTTCCAGGAACTGTTTGTCGATGATTTCCATGAACCGCAGGTTCTCAGCGCTCTCGCCGACGGGCTGGTAGTAAAGCCGCGAACGCGACAACTGCAATAGTTCGCACTGTTTACGCATGCTTAACTTATGATCTCGGCTCACCATTTTTTGCCTCGCATCCCGAGCAACTGCTGCGAGGCATCCGCCAAAAAATCTCGCTCCACAACAAGCTGACCGATCTTGGAATGCAGCTTGTCGACGTCAACGGCACTTACCCCTTCGGGCGCGGCACCTTTGCGCGTAAATGCCGTCGCCATATTCTCTATCGCCGCCCGTTTCCAAGTCCCGATCTGGGTCGGATGAACGCCATATTTCTTGGACAGCTCCGCCATCGACATCTCCTCACGGATTGCTTCAAGCGCAACCTTAGCTTTGAAATCGGGCGAATGGTTCTTTCGTTTTGTCATTTGGGATCACTTCTTTCGTCATGCAATCCACCTTAACAACCGGTCCAAAAATCCGCGACCACCTCTAACAGACGGCACATGGTCCCGGACCGACTTCGAATGGGACCCAGATAACAACCAATACATCTGCCCGGAAGGTGAACCACTCAAGCAGTTCCGGCGCAACTACTCAGATCCAAACCGGAAACCCACCGGCAAGGGCGTCGCAAAGTATCAGGCTCTGAAACACACATGCCAAGCCTGTCCCTCGAAGATGCAATGTTGACCGAAAGCAGATGCGCGCAAGATCACCCGCGAAGAACATGAAGATGCCCGCCAGGTTGCCCGTGATATTGCAAAGACTAAGCAATATGCGATCTCGATGCGGCTACGAAAGAAGGTGGAAATGCTCTTTGCTCATCTCAAACGCATACTCGGCTTGGGGCGACTGCGACTACGAGGTCCATGCGGGGCAAATGACGAATTCCTCCTAGCCGCAACCGCCCAAAACCTCCGCAAACTAGCAAAAATCTTTCCTGCACCGCAGCAAATGCGAAAAGCCTGATCATAAAGGCGCTTGCGCGCAGTCCAAAGCTCTACTTTCTGCGCGCGCAACACGTTGTTTTTCCACAGAATCGGCCGATCACGTTAGTTAGAGACGATGCTGGACTCGTGTGGTTGAAAACAGTGTCGAGTTAGTGTGTTGGAAGACTTTACCAAGTTAATGTGTTCCAAGAGTAAGTTCAGTTGCTGTGTTGAAGTTACTATGGGGCAAACACTGTGTTGCATTTACTGTGTTACCACAGCGAATCCAAACACTGTGTTCAACACAGTAAACTACCCTGCAAATCCAGCCACCAACACACGAAAAACTGTGCGATGAGTGTGCAACGCAGGAAGTGAAAACTGTGCGATGGCTATGCTGTTGTGTTTGTTTGTAAAAGTGGTGCCCAGGGGCGGAATCGAACCACCGACACGAGGATTTTCAAGACTTGTGTTTTAAATAAGCTATTGAAATTGAATGATAATTAAGTGTGAATTTGAGGTGTGCGAAAAACTGTGCGATAGCGTTAATGCGGGGCAGGGGGGCAATCGCTATGTTGATCACAGTAACCTTTAACACTGTGTTTGAACACAGTCTTTGTGATGCTGATGTGAACACAGGACTAGCTTGGTGTTGCGTAGAAGCAGACGTTCAGTTCCGCCTGCCTAGATGACCGCTCTGCGGGAAATTCTGTTGAAAAACTCTTCTTGATTTGGATGGCATTGGCTGATTCAATTTCCCTATAAAAGTGGGGGATTGAGCGATGATGGGACCGAAGCAGGAAGCACAAGCTGCGTTGTTTTACG
>Ga0075469_10000096_pt1 | contig 31770 bp, 29 predicted proteins | sample DEB08_DNA_13_FD_77577 | JGI IMG/M metagenome (GOLD analysis project Ga0075469, IMG submission 77577) | Aqueous microbial communities from the Delaware River and Bay under freshwater to marine salinity gradient to study organic matter... | ecosystem: Environmental > Aquatic > Marine > Coastal ...
AATTTATTATATCTAAAATCCAAGCTCGATACGAAACTAAATGAAGTATCAAAACAACAAATAAAACAGTGTGTTTAATTTTAAGATTATATAAATAACTTGATAAAATAATAAACATAGGAAATATCAATGATATAAATCTTGACATAGATAGAACTGAACCAGAACACAATGGAAATAATAGGCTCAAAAGAATTAAAGCATTTAAACTAATAGGCAACTTCTTTCTTATAAGGAAAGCATAAACTATTATAATTATTGTATAAACAGAATGAAACTGATTGTTAAAACTTGAGTCTCTAAAAAAGGATAAGACCGGAAACATGAACTCTTTATACCATCCTTTTTGAGCAATGCTAAACGCAAAAAAATATCCAGTCATAGAGTATTGATAAACACAAAACAAACTAAATGTAATTGGACCAGTTAAAAAAGCTAAAGAATTATAAATTATTCTTTTAGTGAAAAGTAATGCAAAATCTATTTTAAACTTAGACAAAACACCTATTCGTTCTAAAAAATATAAGTACATAGGAATTAATAAAATAATCCCGTTTGGTCGTAAAAGTACCAAGGGTATTATTAATAAAGAAAGTGCTATGTGTCTTTTATAATAAATTGAAAAAAAGCAAAATATCATACAAGTAAAGAACAATGCTTCGGTATAAAACATAGAATAATAAAAAGAAAAAGGGAAACTGAAGAATAATAATGAAGTGTAAAAAGCTTTGTTTTCGTCATTAAAGAAAATATATCCAAAAAAGTAAAACCCAATTACAGCTAGGATAGAAAAAACTATACTCTATATAAAAGAACTATGATCTAGACTAATCCCTAAATAATTAGCTGTAAGTTTATTTAAATAAGGATAAAACGGGAAAAATGCCCATGAGCTTTGAGTAAACTCAACTCCCTCTGAATAGCCTATTTCATTCTTTGTCTCGAATTTTGGATACCCTTCTCTAGCTATTTTATTATACCAATAAGAATCATTTTTCTTAACTGCTAATGAATAATCAATAAACACTTTATCCTGAGACCCAATAACAGAAACTGATATAGCTAAATAAATCAGCTTTATAGCAAGAATAAAAGAGATTAATATGATTAGATGCTTCTTTTTCATTTTTGTGACTATATCCAATCCTTTGTAGAACCCTCTACTTCACTCACAATTCTTTCCTGAATAGTTCGAGCATCTTCTTCGTGTAAACAAGGTAACTTAATTACACCCGAAGCAGTTTGTAGTTTAAGTGTAGCTACTCCCCTTCTCTTCTGAATAAAAGACTGAGAATAAGTTACATTCTGAGTTTTAAAATATTCTATAATGGTAGTTACAGTTCCTATCTTTCCATTACCAACCAAGAGAGTTTTACCATCAAAATCAAAATATGTTTTCTTGAATTTTAATAAAACCATTAATATGGCAATAGGAATAATTAGTGCATTTGCTAAAATCCAATTCATTATAGATAGTTGATTCAAAAAGAAAACAAAATTTATTATTAAAAGGAGAATAAAAGTTCGAACAAACATTCTAAAAAGATAATACCTGGATGGCTTATAAGTTTCTTTGTTATCAGTAGGCTCGTAATTAAAAAACAATTGATTCAGTTGTGATAAAAATAGGTTCTTCACTCCTACTAATTGAACTAATTTCTTCTTTTTGGTTTTGGCGCTTCCAGCCTGCTTTATCTTAATTGTTTGGATACCCAGCTTCTGTTTTATCGGATTAGTAACTGTAACGGAATATTGAATCTTCTTTATTTTCAACACATCTTCTCTTCTAGTGAAAAGCCCTTCACTTACTTGGATTCCATCATTCCTTTTAATTACATTTTGCTCAAAATGCCTAAGGAAAACCCTTACAAATGAAACAACAATAGAAATTATTAAACCAATAACAAAAGCTAACCCAAGCAACAATAAGCTTCCGGTAAAAAGAGATTTATTATTAACTGCATAGTTAATTGCTTGACCAACAAAATCAAAATCCTTAAAGTAGTCCCTTAGTTGATAAGAGAATGAAAACACAATGGCTATTATCCAAAAGAAACTCCTGATGTGGTTTTCAGAAAAACTAACTTTAAGTAAATCAATAATAGACAACTTGTAAATCAACTTACCTTCATTTACTTCGGCAACTTCATTTAATACTTCGTCTGAAATAACAGATTCAATATTGTTTTGTAAGCGTTTTTTTAAAGCTTCGGCTTTTTGCCTGGAAATTGCTTTAATAGAAACTTCTATATCCTTGGCACCAGCAGTTTGTATTTCAACCTGAGTAACATTAATGAGCTGATGAATTAGATTTTGTTTAAAATTTACTGATTGAATCCTATCAAGCGGTATGGATGTTTTCTTCTTAAAAATCATTCCTTGATTTAGAATAAAGTAGTCTCCATCTATCTTAAACTTAAAATACAAATACTGAACCACAGCAACAACTAATAAAACGAGAGCCAGAATAGCTAAAAGGCAAAGTATATAATTAAGCTTATTATCAATACTATCCGAAAACACTATTGGAATAAATACCCAAAAAGACTTAACTAGTTTGTATAACAACACCCCATAGTTAATCACAATCCCTTTCGGAGACTGCCTACCCAATTCATCAAAGCTGTAGTTACTCATCTTTAATGTAATTAGTTATGTAATCTTTTATTTCCTGAGCCAAATCAATTCTTAGTCCACTAATTTTTAAATCTTTACCGCTATCTCCAGCTGTATAAACACTTAGTGTTGCTAGAGAAAAATAACGTTCTAATGGACCTTCATCAATTTCTACATGTTGGATTCTAGAAAAAGGGACCACAGTTTCGTTATGAACCAGAACACCTTCTTGATAAGTTAAGTTTTTATCAAACAGACGGTATTTTTTATTTCTGAAATAAAACTTAGCTAAAAATAAAATTATAGCTGAAAGAATTAGAACTCCGCAACCAATTAAAATAAAAGCTAGACCAGAAATCTTAGAAGGTTCTATTCTAAAATAACCAAACGCAACCACTCCTAATATTATTAAAATAAAAATTAATCTCTTTACTATCATCACTTTAAAGTAATTTGAATCTAAAGAATTAAAAGTTTGCTGGTCGTTCATTTGAAAATTTAAAAGTCATTGCTACATTTCAAATATAAGAATATAATAGCCATTGAATCGTAAAAAAAAATAGCTTTTGAAAACGTTTGATAAAATAGTAACTTTACGAACCAAAATCGGCAAACCATAAGCTGGAAAGGGATGAAAAAAGTAGAAATAGAAATAGCTGGATTATCGTATAGCCACACTCAAAGTGGAGCTTATGCATTGGTTTTTAACGAAACCGAAGGTAATAGAAGACTGCCAATTATTATTGGAGGAACTGAAGCACAGGCAATTGCAATTGAATTAGAAGAAATGACACCAAGCAGACCTCTAACTCACGATTTATTTAAATCCTTTGCCGAAGAGTTTCAATTTACCGTTCAAGAAGTAATTATCTACAACCTTATTGAAGGAATATTTTTCGCGAAATTAATTTGCAAAAATAAAGAAGGAAACTCTGTAGAAATTGATTCACGTACTTCTGATGCTGTTGCGATTGCAGTTAGATTTAGCTGTCCAATTTACACTTATGAGTTCATTTTAACTTCTGCAGGTATTATTCTAGAAGAGGAAGATGGAGAAGATTTTGAAGGAGCTGATAAAGAATCTACAGAGCCTACTACTGAAGCTCCAATAGAGATTGAAAAAGCAAATCCCGAAAGTAAAAAGACTATTGAGGAGCTAGAAGAAGAATTAAATCAAGCGATAGAAGACGAAGATTACGAAAAAGCATCTAAACTTCGTGATACAATTAACAATAGAAACGCTAACTAAAATATTATGAGTAATAAATTAATTTATATAGGTATTCTTATTGCGTTAATTTTTACTCAGTCTTGCACCACTAAGGAGACTAACATTGAAAAAATGTTATCTCGAAACTGGAGTTTCGATACAGAATTAGGACCTTCTTTTGTTGATTCAACAACTTTTTTGAATCTATCCTTCAAAATAAATGGAGCTGATACTTTAAGAGAATTCACTTCAGTATTTAACGGAAGAAAAGATATAGGGACTTGGGAAATCGAGGATGGAAATGATTTAATTCTAGCCTCTCCACTGCAAAACATGGAAACGGAAATTGATTCCATTACCCAAAGTTTTAATGATGAAGGAGAAGTAACTATTAACTATTTCAAAGACAATGAAACAGTTGGTAGTTTTAATGACGGGACTTTTAGCCCCAAAAGATTTCTTCAGAAATTCACGATAAATAAAATATCAAGCACTCAACTTCATTTAGTTTTCGAAAACCAACCAGGTTCAGCTTCAAATGTTACTGTACTTCCTTATAAATATATATCCAAGGTATTACCAACTAGTATTTCTTTTTACTCTGTAACCAGAGGTTTAATAGGAATTTTTGGATTAATATTTATCACTTTTTTATTCAGCTCGAACAGGAAAGCAATTAACTGGAGTTTGGTTGTAAAGGGGTTAGTTCTTCAAATTGCTCTAGCTATTGCTGTTCTCTACATACCTTTTGTAGCTGCTGTATTCGATAATATGAGTGCATTTTTTATGAAAATAATTGGGTATACCAATGCAGGATCAGATTTTGTTTTCGGACAATTTGGAACTGGTGAAATTCAGGGACCCCTTCAAAACTTTGCATTCAAAATATTACCAACTATCGTGTTCTTTTCTGCCCTTATGAGTATGTTGTATTACCTAGGAATACTACAAAAAATCGTATACGTTTTTGCTTGGTTAATGAAAAGATTCATGAAGTTATCAGGTGCAGAGAGTTTAGCTGCAGCAGGTAATATTTTCTTAGGACAAACAGAATCACCATTCTTGGTAAGACCTTATTTAGACAAAATGACTAAATCGGAGTTAATGTGTTTAATGACTGGTGGTATGGCAACAATTGCTGGTGGAGTATTAGCAGCATACATTGGATTTTTAGGAGGAGATGACCCAGAACAAAGTATGTTCTTTGCCAAGCATTTATTAACTGCATCTATCATGTCGGCACCAGCAGCAGTTGTAGCAGCAAAAATTTTGGTTCCAGAGACTGAGGAATTTAATAACGAAATGAAAATCCCGAAAGACAAAATTGGTTCAAATATTTTGGAAGCAATCACAAATGGATCTTCAGATGGATTGAAACTAGCTGTTAACGTAGGAGTTATGTTATTGGTGTTTACGGCTATTGTTTATATGGCTAATGATATTTTGGATGGAATAGGAAGTGTAACTGGATTAAATGAAGTTATTGCTGCCAATACTGGTTATTCGCAACTTTCATTTCAGTTTTTATTAGGATATGCTTTTGCTCCTATTGCAGGACTTATGGGTATTGATAATTGGAACGACATGGTACTTGCGGGACAACTATTAGGAGAAAAAACAATCCTTAATGAGTTTTATGCCTATGCTACTTTTGGAGATATAAAAGCTAATTTCGTATCACAAAAATCTGTGGTAATGAGTACTTACATGCTTTGTGGATTTGCCAATTTTGCTTCAATAGGGATTCAAATTGGAGGAATTGGAGCATTAATCCCGGGTAGAAAAGGAACGTTATCTAAACTTGGTGTAAAAGCATTAATTGGAGGAACAGTAGCAAGTTTACTTACTGCAGTTGTGGTAGGAATGTTCTTATAAATCACCTCCTTCTTTCAATTCTTTTTGGACTAAATTTCTGGATTGGTAAATTAAGTTGAATACTTATTTCTTTAGCTTTTTTGTTTGCATCCGAACTATTAGAAAAAGAACCACAAAATATTTTCTTTCTGTGGCTGGAATCCATCATGTATATTTCTGAGGTCATAAATTTTCTTGTGCTCGATTCTCTATCAACAAAATCCCTAGTCAACCTTCTGTCTTGTTTTTTTCTAGATGATTTTAAAACAATGCATGAAAAATCCGACCATTTTTGCCATTTCCCAAAAGAAGCACCAAACACACTAAAATAATACTGGTACTTTTTATTCTGGATATCAATTTTAACACCATTTGTTGCCGTAACCATTACTAAAAGAATAATTGATAATAATGGAACCATAATTATCCAAGCATTAGAATCTGGTGCTGTGGCAAAAGCGATAATGAATACAATTACAATTAAATAAGCTATCCAATTAGTCTGGGGTGAAAATCTCATTCCATAACTTATTTTAAGCAGACCAGAATTCTCAGAATAATTAGTATCTAATTTGTTATCCATACCTCAAAAATGAATAAAATATGTTAAAAAGAAACCAAAAGAAGTTTTTTTTTATGAAATTAGACCTTCAAACCTAAACATAACTATGAAATTATTATTTACCTCATTATTATCCTTAGCACTTGTTGCTGGATCTTCGAGTACTGCCAACAGTCAGCTTTTTAAAAAAAATAAAAAGAAAACTGTAACTAAAACACCTTCAAAACCAAAAGCAGCCTATAAATCAATCGCCTCAGTGACAAAAAAGTGCGAAAAATTTGATGGTTTATTCCCAATTTATCAAGATACTACCACTGGTAAAATGTTTATTGAAATCAGTAAAGAGAAACTAGGTGAGGAGTTTATTCATTTCAGTTATGTAGAAAATGGAGTAATGGATGCTGGAGCATTTAAAGGTTCTTACAGAGGTTCAAAGATTTTTAAAATCAATAAATATTACGGAAATATTGAATTTACTCTTGAGAACACCAATTACTATTTTAATCCTGACAATGAGATTAGTAAATCATCAGAAACAAACATTAACAAGCCAATTATAATAAGCGAGAAGATTGCAGCCAAAACTGGTGATAATTACCTTATTAGTGCTTCTTCTTTATTTTTAACTGAAAGTTTTTCTCAAATAAAACCTAAATATCCACCAGGATATAGAGGTGTGAGATTAGGAGGACTGAGTAAATCTAAAACCAAACCACTTAAAATTAAAAACTACCCAGAAAATACGGACGTGAGATCTTTGTACGTATACGATAATCCATCTGGATCAAGAAGAGGAAGTGCAGCAATTACTAGTGCTCAGAGTATTTCTATCACTTATCACCATAGTTTAATTGCAATGCCTGATAATGATTTTAAACCAAGAAGAGATGACCCTCGTTTAGGATATTTCATGACTCAAGTAACTGATCAAACTTCTGCCTCAGTAACTCCTTATAAAGATATGATTCACAGATGGAACTTGGTGAAAAAGAATCCTGAAGCTGCCATGTCTGAGCCAGTAAAGCCTATTATTTGGTGGATTGAAAATACTACTCCAAAAGAATTAAGACCAATTATTAAAGAAGGAGTTGAACAATGGAATTTAGCTTTTGAAAAAGCTGGATTTAAAAATGCGGTAGTTGTAAATATTCAACCAGATGATGCCGATTGGGATGCTGGCGATATTCGTTACAATGTATTAAGATGGACTTCTACTCCTGCCCCACCGTTTGGCGGATACGGACCAAGCTTTGTAAACCCTAGAACTGGAGAAATTCTTGGAGCAGATATTATGCTAGAGTATGTTTACATTTTAGGAAGAATTAGACAGGAGAAAATGTTTGAACAAGCAGGACTTGGAATAATGGAAACTGCAGAAGAATTGCTATTAGACAATCACGACCATCAAACTTGTATGGTAGGTACAATGATGCAGGAAGATGTGTTTTTTGGAAACACTTCTATGGATTTATTAGACTTAACTGGAGTTGAAAAAAATCGTTTTATAAGAGAATCTATCCAAAGACTTGTATTACACGAAGTAGGACATACTTTAGGACTTAACCACAACATGAAAGGAAGTTCGATACAATCTGTAGAAGACTTAAAGAATGAGGCTAAAATGAAGCAAGAAGGAATGTGTAATTCTGTAATGGAATATCCTTCTATTAATTTTGCTCTAAACAAAAACGAACAGACTTATTACTATGATGATAAACCAGGTTTATATGATCATTGGGTAATCGAATATGGATACTCTCAAGGATTAGATGATGCTGAAGAAGAAGAAAAAAGATTGACAAAAATCTTGGCTCGTTCTACAGATCCTAAATTGGTATTTGGTAATGATGCTGATGATATGCGTTCTCCAGGAAAAGGAATTGACCCAATGGTAAATATTTACGATTTATCAAACGATCCTGTGGCTTATGGTATTGATAGAATTAAATTAATTAATGAAAAATTAATGCCTCAATTACTAACTAAATATGCGAAGGACAACCAATCGTACATGGAATTAAGAAGTAGTTATTTGTCATTATCAGGACAAAAAGCCATTCAATTAAATATAATGACTCGTCAAATTGGTGGTGTATATGTAAATCGTGCTTTCGAAGGACAAGCTACTACTACCGATCCATTAACTCCAGTTCCTTACTCTAAACAAAAAGCAGCTATGGATGCTTTAACAAAACATGCTTTTGCTCCCAATGTATTTGAAGTAGACGCAAATCTTATGAGACACTTGCAAGCGCAAAGAAGAGGATTTGGATTTTTTAGATCTGGTGAAGACCCTAAGATTAGTGACAGGAACGTAAGAACGCAAAGCATGTTGCTGGCTCACCTTTTACACCCTAATGTATTAAAAAGGATTACAGATTCTGAAATGTATGGGAATACCTATAAATTATCAGAATACATGGGTGATTTAACAAAAGCAATGTTTGAAGCTGACAGAAAAATTGCTGTGTCTAGTGCTCGTCAAAACTTACAGTTATTGTACACTAAGTATTTGATTGGTTACCTAGGAAACAAAAAGACTTTATTGAGTACAAGGTCACAAGTATTGTATGAATTGAATGAAATTCTTAAAATATCTAAAGAATCAAGCTCAGATGTTTCGACAAAAGCACACAAAATGCACTTAAAATTAATAATTGAAAGTGCCTTGAAAACCGACTAAATGCTACAAAAAGTTCATCTTAAAATCCCCTTCAAAATATTGTTGGGGATTTTTTTTATTTATTTGTTTGTGATAATGAAAAAGAATTCTACTTTTGCAGTGGAGATGTGGCAGAGTGGTCGAATGCACTTGTCTTGAAAACAAGCGTGCTGCGAGGTACCGGGGGTTCGAATCCCTCCATCTCCGCTCAGAGCAAAGCTCAATTTCTTTTAGAAATTGAGCTTTTTTCGTTTTAAGAAAATCCTAAACACACATTCTTTACACCTATTTTGATTAATTAAGATGTACAAAACAATTAAATCAATACTATTACTGATGCTAACCATTAGTACACTTTATTTAATTTGGCTCTTTCCTAGAGAAAATCAAACAGTAATTGTAATCTCTCGTTTTGTACTTTTCATAATATGTATTTACATAAACTTTAGAACCATAAAAAAAAATTTCTTTATTGAAGAGAATGATAGTCTACTTGATGAAGCTTTTATACATGATAACATTAAAACACAAATTGAGTTTAGGACAAGAATCATTTTAGCTTTCATCATTAATTTTATTCTGCTACTATCATTTCTTGAAATTAATTATGAATTGTTGGATGTTATATTTTTAAGGACGAGAGAATTTAGATTAAACAATCTTTATTATTACTTATTCTACTTTTCATCAATTATGAATGTAACTACTATCATTTCATTACTAATTGATGTTATGACATTCAGAAGGCTAAATAAATCTAAAAATCAACATAATATTTTCTAGAATCAATTTCATAATGAAATATTAATGCAGATTAACATATTCTAATTTGCTATTGACTATTTTTACAAAAAATTAATAAAAACAAACAATGAAAAAATTTATTTTACCAGCCTTATTAATGGCAACAATTATGACTTCATGTGGAAGTGATGCAGTAGAAGCAACTGATGCAAAAGAAGTTAAAGAAGTAGCTGTAACAGCAACTTACAGCACTTTAGGAGATCACAATCACGTAGATTGGAAAGCTTGGCACCTTGCTAAAACTGGAGAAAGATCTGGATCTGTAATGTTAAAAAGTGCTGAAGCTTCAGTAAACGAAGGAATGTTAGCAGGAGGGAAATTTGTTCTTGACTTAGCTAACTTAACAGTTTCTAACTTTGGAGAAGATACTGCACAGAACGAAAAATTAAGAGGTCACTTAGTAAGTGGAGATTTCTTTTTAACTGATTCTTTCCCAACAGCTACTTTCGAAATCACAAGTGTAGATACTACTTCTGGTGATTACAATGCTAAAGTAAGTGGAAACTTAACTATCAAAGGAGCAACTAAAAACATTACATTTATGGCAAAAGTAAATGTTACTGAAGATGCTTTATCTTTATCATCTGAGTCTTTTGAAGTAGACAGAAGTGATTGGGGATTAACTTACCATGCTGAAGGAAGCGAAGGTGTACCAACTGATTATTTAATTTCTGATGAAATTGAATTTACAATTCACGCTAACGTTACTAAGTAATTAATTACTTAACATATTAAATTAAAAATCTCCTTGCTTTGCTTGGGGATTTTTTTTTACCTTTCAAATAAATTTACTCAATGAAAAAGCTTATTCTAATTTTATTACCTCTTAGCATGTTTGTTTTAGGATTTAAGCTTGTTAATAGCACAGCAAACTACTCTACTTACTCCAAAGTATCAGATGAATCCAAGGTGGAATGGAAAGCATGGCACTTGGGTAAAACTGGCGAACGATATGGAATAGTAAAACTTAAAAGCGGAAAGCTAAACTTAAAAGATGGAAAATTACATTCGGGTAAATTTATAATGGATATCCTAAACCTTACTGTTGAAAATTTTGATGACGATAATAATGAAAAACTAATGGATCACTTAAATAGTATGGATTTCTTTATGACTGATGAATTTCCTACAGCTAAATTCGAAATAACTAACGCTACTCCAATTGAAGGAGAGTACAACTATTTACTTGAGGGAAATCTTTTGATTAAAAACGTAAATAAGAACATCCAATTTAATGTGAATGTGATCCAAACAGAAAAGGAAATTTCACTGGTATCCGAATATTTTGAAGTAGACCGAACAGATTGGGGATTAAATTACCATACCGAATCATCTGTTGGAATCCCTGTAGATTATTTAATTGCGAATGAAATAGGCTTTAAAATTCATTTGAAACTAACTAAATAACCAAACTATTATCCACAAAAAAACTCTTAGCAAATGCTAAGAGTTTTTTTTGTGTCTTACTTTTAAAAGTAAATGTTCTACATCTGTAAAACTATGAGCGGGAGACGGGGCTCAAACCCGCGACCCTCAGCTTGGAAGGCTGACGCTCTATCAACTGAGCTACTCCCGCTTAAAGAGTTGGCAAATGTAATAAAATTTATTAAAAAGCCTAAGCTAAAAGTCCATTAGTTGTTTTTACTCCTTCAGCACTTTCTTGCATCTTAGCTTTTTCAGCATCTGTAAGCGAAATTTCAACAATTTTTTCTATTCCATTTTTTCCTAAAATTACTGGAACTCCAATACATAAATCAGATAATCCGAACTCTCCGTCTAATAAAGTAGAACAAGGGAACATTTTCTTTTGGTCACAAGCAATTGCTTGAACTAATCCAGAAACTGCTGCACCTGGTGCATACCAAGCAGATGTTCCTAATAATCCTGTAAGAGTTGCTCCTCCAACTTTAGTTGCCTGAACTACCTCTTCCATTCTTTCTGCACTTAAAAACTCAGAAACTGGAACTCCGTTTCTTGTTGCTTTATTAATCAAAGGAACCATTCCTTTATCAGAGTGACCTCCTATTACCATTCCATCAACATCAGAAATTGGACATTCCAAAGCTTCAGCTAATCTGTATTTGAATCTAGCAGAATCTAAAGCTCCACCCATTCCAATAATTTTATGCTTTGGTAAGTTTGTAGATTGGTGAACTAAATAAGTCATTGTATCCATTGGGTTAGAAACCACAATGATGATTGTATCAGGCGAATGCTGAATTAATGAAGAAGAAACTGTTTTTACAATTCCTGCGTTAATTCCAATCAATTCATCTCTTGTCATTCCTGGTTTTCTTGGAATTCCTGATGTAATTACACAAATATCACTACCTGCAGTTTTAGAATAATCGTTAGTACTTCCAATAATTTTCGTATCAAATCCGTTTAAAGATGCTGTCTGCATAAGGTCCATTGCTTTTCCTTCTGCAAATCCTTCTTTAATATCTAATAGTACAACTTCCGAAGCGAAATCTTTAATCGCTATGTATTCTGCACAACTGGCACCTACTGCTCCAGCTCCTACAACTGTTACTTTCATATCGTTATTTTTGGGGTTAGTGAATAAATAAACTTATACCGTGAAATTACAAAAATTAGATAAAATATATGGATATTAGCTATTATTCTTACACAGATACTATTTCTAATTAAATGAACCAACTACAATTCTAATAGAATTGAAACAGAATAAGGCAACCACTGAAATTACTAACCGTTTAAATAACGAAAACTGAAGATACTTTGACGAAAGAAGAGCTGAATGAAGTCATTAACCTATGTATTAAGAAAGAAGAAAAAGGGCAAGAACTCTTTTTTAAGCATTTCTATGGAAAAATGATGGCAGTTTGTTCACGTTATGCAAGAGACAGAGATGAAGCTCAAGATATTTTGCAAGACGCCTTTATGAAAGTATTTGATAATTTACAAAAGTATGAGATTACTGGTTCTATTGAAGGTTGGGTTCGAAGAATATTCGTAAACACAGCCATAGATCATTACCGAAAACAGAAAAACAAATTCAACATTGAAGAAGATGGAAGGATTGAAGATGAAGACAGTTATTATAACGAATTAGAAGAAAATGATAGTGTTTATAGCAAGATAAAACCTACAGATATTACTGATGCTATGGAACAACTTTCCCCAGCATATAAAATGGTTTTTAACTTGTACGCTATCGAAAATTATACCCACCAAGAGGTGGCTGAGATATTGGACATAAACATAGGAACATCAAAATCGAACTATGCAAAGGCCAAACAGAAAGTAAGAGAAATATTAGAAAAAAAGTTTCACCTGGTGTGAAACGAAATATAAAGAATGAAACAAAATTTTGAACAAATAGTACGAGAATCTCTCAACAACCAAGAGTTGCCATATGAAGCTGGCGCTTGGGAGAAATTTCAAGCGAGCACTGTTGCTCCTACTCCTTTTTACAAATCAATGTGGTTTGTAGCTAGTATAGTTGGATTAATAGTTATTGGAAGCATTGTAGTTACAAACACTTCTAATTCTGAATTAAATAATAAAGAATTAATTGTTGCTAACGATATAGAAGTTACAAACATAATTACTTCAACTAAAAACGAAACTACACTTTCAGAAAACTCTAATTTAAATGTAGTTAATACTGAAATAAATTCAGTTGAAACAACAACAAACATTGAAGACAATTCACCTAAAACTGGTTTAACTGATAATTCATTAAGAACAGAGCCAAACAATTTACCTGAAAAAGCAAAATCTAAAGGATTAGGTTCTCAAATAGGTAATGGAGATAATAATAAGATAAAACCTTTAACTCCTATTACTAATCCAAATGAGCCAGTTACTGTTATCTCAACAGAAATGGCTAGTGCTAGGTTCTTTGTTAAGAACGAAATATGCCAAGGAAGTAAAATCTACTTAGTTTCTGAAGAGAACAATCCTAATCACAACTATGTGTGGACTGTTAACAGAACAAAAATATTAAAAGGTGCATCCTCTGAGTATGTGGCAAAAGATGCTGGCGAGAATGAAATCATACTTGCAATTTTCGATAAAAACGGAAAGCAACTGGCCAGTAAAAGCTCTCAAATCACTGTTAATCAGGTACCATCAAGTGATGTCACTATTAACAGAAACAAATCAAGTTTAGTAAATGAATTTGAAATTGTGAATAATGATTCCTATTCTGCAATGACAATAAATTATGGAGATGGAACATCATCTACTGAAGATTACACTCACACCTATAAAGGACAAGGAATATACCAATGTAATATTTCTCTTACATCTGAAGAAGGTTGTGTAACAACCATAAAAGAAAAAATTGAGCTGGAAGGGTATTACAATTTCCAGAAAGATTTTGGATTCTCGCCTTTTGATGATAATAATTTAAACGACTACTTTATTCCTCAAATATTAAAAACTATAAACGTTCCGTTTAATATGGTAATTTATTCTCGAAATGGAGAACCTGTTTATACTACTACTTCTGTAGATCAGCCATGGGATGGAAGATTAGCTAATGGAAAACAAAGTAGCTTTGAGTCTTTTGTATGGGTTGTTACTCTTACCAATGAGTTTGGAGTGAAAGAAACTTATAAAGGAACAGTTACAAATGTCAATAACTAATTGTTATTTTTTTATCAAAATTTTGTATTTTAGTTATATAATTGTTTTCAATATTTTATGAGAAAAATCTTAGCTATATCAATACCAATACTACTTGTTCTCTCAAGTTTTACAAACAAGGAGAAACTAGCTAGTTACCTAAGCGAAATATACTCTAGCGAGAGAGTTGAAGAGATAGTTGCAAATCCTGAGCTAGCAAAATATTACAACAATGTTTTGTTCAATTCTTACTCATTTGAAAAAATACCTTCAGAAAAGCCTCTTAATCCTGAATGGGAAGTCTTGACTTCTGTAAACATGGTTAACAAAGAGAAAAAACATTCTGTAAGCTCAATTAATTCTTTAGTTAAAGCCTTAGAAAATGATTATTTCAATATCCTGAGGTATCAATTAGAAAGAAATTATGACACTAAGAAAATATATATCTTAGGAAATACCAGAACGGTATTACATATAAAACCATATACTTACCTTACTAAACTTCAACAAAAATGAAGAAACTAAACCACATACTTTTAGGTTTCTTTTTGATGTTGATGAACCTTGGAATATCACAGACTTACAACATGTCATCTGGAACAACTAATACTTGTTCAGGAACATTTTATGATAGTGGAGGTCTAGGGTTATATGCAAATAATAGCAATTTAAATCAAACGTTTTGTAGTAATTCACCTGGATCATTAATCAGAGTTAATTTTAGTGCTTTTCAGACAGAGGCAAACCTTGATGTTTTAAGAATATATGATGGGCCAACAACTGCAAGTCCTCTAATCGGATCTTATAGTGGTGTAGGAACATTAAATGGAGTTACAATCACATCTTCAACAGGATGTTTAACTTTTAATTTCATTTCAGATGGAAGTGTTAATTATAATGGATGGACATCAACATTCAATTGTACTTATGCTTGTCAACCTTTTACAGCTGTCGCAGACAGTTTATCTCCTTCTCCTGACACAAGTGCTCAACAAATACTTCAAATATGTAATGGCTCAACTGTAAACATGTTTGGTGATGCAGATTATCCATCAAGTGGAACATATTATGGGCAAAACAATTCCACTTCTACTTTTTCTTGGAGAATAGGTGATGGTACAATAGTTCCTGGCCAAAATGCTTCTCACACTTTTAATTCTCCTGGAGTTTTTGATATAACTCTTGAAGTTATTGATACTATTGGATGTGTTTCTCGACAAAGAGGAGCTAGGGTTTATGTTTCTGGCGCACCAAATTTCAAAAAAGCTGTAATTCTTCCAAATGACACTATTTGCTTTGGAGATACTGCGCTTATTGTTGTTACAGATTCAGGTTTATTTACTCCCTTCACACCACCAGTGCTAAATGCTGCTGGCGTAACATTCTTACCAGATGGGTCTGGTCTTTCATACAGAGATACAATTCCTGTTTCCATATTTTCCCCTACAGCTACTTTTCAAAATGGTTTTTTAGATGGAATCTATGTTAATATGGAACATTCATATCTTGGAGATTTAGAAATAAGACTGACATGTCCCAACAACACAACAGTTATACTTAAAGAATACCCTAATGGAGGCGGAACATTTTTAGGGGAACCAGTGGATCCAGCTGGCGGAACACCTCTTAATCCTGGAATTGGATATACTTATGAATTTACTCATCTTAATCCAACCAATGGTTCAATGGTTAGTGAAGCAGGGAACTATACTTATAATTACACAGATGTATTAGGTAATAACTATGTTAACCAAAACTATTTACCTGCTGGAACATACAGTTCTTTTCAGAATTTAAGAACTACTTTAGCAGGATGCCCAATGAACGGAAATTGGATAATTACTGTTACAGATAACTTACTTGTTGATAACGGGTATATTTTCTTTTGGGGATTAAATTTCGACACAACAATTCGTCCACCTGCTAATGCGACTGCCCCTATTCTTGCATCCAGAGATTCTAGTACTTGGTTTGGAGGAACTACCTTATCAACTCCTGGTGACACTTCTGCTTTAGTAAGTCCAATTCTATCTGGAAGTCATCAATACACTTACAGAATTTATGATAATTTTGGATGTATACACGATACACTTTTAGAGGTTTATGTTAAACCAAAATTAACCTCTAATGCAGGTCCAGACTTTACAACATGTAGGTTAGATTATCAGCTTAATGGAGTTCAAATACCAGGAGCATCTGAAAGTACTTGGCAATATTACTCTGTCTCAGCCACTGGAAACTCACTAATTAGTGATACTTCAATTTATAATCCAACAACAAATGTAAATGAGTATTCTCCTTTTTATTATATTTTAGAAGAAACTATTGATGGCTGTCAAACTTATCCTGACACGGCTATGATTACTCATACTCAAGTTCAAAATACTATTGATATATCAGTAAATGATGATACACTTTGTTTGCCACAGTTAGTTACTTTCACTAACAATTCGGATATGACGAGCTTTGATAGTATCTATTGGTCATTTGGAGATGGAAATTCATCCAACACACAAGGAACTGCATCTCATAACTATACATTTGAAGGATGTTATGATCTAAAAGTTACTCTTGTAAATACGCTAGGTTGTAAAGTAGATTCAGTATTACCAAATTTGGTTTGCGCCTACCCTACTCCTGTTGCTAGTTTTTCTTCTAATCCATTTGAACCTATTGTTCCTGAAACAGAAATATTTTTTACAAATCAAACTTCAGGTGCTACTACTTACTTATGGGATTTTGCAGGATTAGGGACATCTATTTTAACAGATGACTTTTTTGAATTCCCTAAGACAGATGGCGGTAAATACCCAGTAACTTTATCAGCTACAAACGAAGGTGGTTGTTTTGATCAGATTACTAAAATAATCACTATTAAAAATCCATTAAGCTATTGGATACCAAGTGCTTTTACACCTAATGATGATGGAGTAAATAATGAATTTAGAGTGGTGTTTAACAACAGTAGCTCGGTAACAGAATATTCTTTCTTTATTTTTAATAAATGGGGAGAAGTTATATTCTCTTCCACTGATCCTGATGAAATTTGGGATGGAAAATACAAAGGTGTGCTAGTTCAAGCTGACACTTACGTTTTCAAGATAATTGGTAAAGAAGAATTTGAAATAGACGGATTTGTCAAATATGGGCACATCACTGTAATTAGATAACAAGTTTTACTTACTTTTACTCCCATGAAAATAGGAATAATTGGTGGAGGTGCAGCAGGTTTTTTTGCTGCTATTCATGCTAAAATGAATCATCCAGAAAGTGAAGTAATTCTTCTCGAAAAATCTCAGAAACTACTCTCTAAAGTAAAAGTTTCTGGTGGTGGAAGATGTAATATCACTAATGGTTGCACATCAATTACCGAGTTATCCAAAGCATACCCAAGAGGAGAAAAAAAACTAAAACAAGCTTTTAGCGAATTCAATACTAAGCATACCATGGAATGGTTTGAATCAAGAGGGATTGCATTAACAATTCAGGATGATAATTGCGTATTCCCAGTATCACAAGATTCACAAACGATTATTGATTGTTTTTTGGATGAGTGTAAAAACTTAGGAATTCAAATAGAAATAGGACGAGTAGTTCAAGAGCTAGTTCCAGAAAACGATAAAATAACTCTAAAATTTAGAGGTAACGAACTCGAATATCAATTTGACAAAGTAATTGTAGCAACAGGAGGTTCACCTAAAAGAGAAGGACTTGCATGGCTCGAAAAACTTGGGCATAAAATTGAACAACCTGTCCCTTCACTTTTTACATTTAATATGCCATCTGAAGAGATCACTAAATTAATGGGGATTGTAGTAGAAGAAACTATGACTTCGGTACAGGGAACTAAACTAAAATCTGATGGCCCATTATTAATAACTCACTGGGGAATGAGCGGCCCTTCAATTCTTAAGCTATCAGCTTTTGGCGCTAGAGCATTAGAACAAAAGAATTACTCTTTCAATATTCAAGTAAACTGGGTGAATATACAAAGCTATGAGGAGGTTGCACAAGAATTAAAATCTCTTTCAGAAAAAAATCTTAATAAACAGCTTCAAAATTTTAGAGCATATTTACTTCCTGAAAGATTATGGTTATATTTATTAGAGAAATTAGAACTTCCATTGGATAAAAAATGGGGCGATTTAGGCAAGAAAGGAATAAATAAATTGGCCAATATTCTTACTAATGATATATACCAAGTAAACGGAAAAACTACTTTTAAAGAAGAATTCGTGACTTGTGGAGGTATTAGTCTTGATAGCATTAATTTCAAAACCATGGAAAGCAAAGCAGTTCCTAATCTTTATTTTGCAGGTGAAGTTATGGATGTAGATGGAATTACTGGTGGCTACAATTTCCAAGCTGCTTGGACAACAGCATATATTGCTGGTAAGCTAAACTAATTACAACAAGTAAAATGAAAAATCTAGAAGACAAAATCAGTAGTTTTAGTTACTCTGCAAATGAGGTTATTGAAGAGCCTCACTCAAATGCTAACGAAATAAAATTATCTCAACTAAAACTAAATACTTGGCTAAAATCTATGGATTAGATAACAAAACTGAGTTTTCTGAAATTATAAAAAACAATTCTTTAGATGATTTTATCAAACTGCTCATTCAAGAGAATACTCACAGAAATAAAACTATTGAGTTAGAGGAAAATATTTTTTTAGCAATAAATACTATTCACCTAAAAAGGAATAAAATAACAACTGAGCAAATGCTTTTTGTTGTGAGCCATAATTATGTTTGGAGTATACAATAAAAACATGGTGATTATTTTGGAGAAATTCGTTTTAGACTAAGAGAAAACAAAGGAATAGTTCGCAAAAAGAATGCAGATTATTTACTGTACTTAATTATTGATGCTATCATAGATAATTACGCTAATGTTTATGAGACCATTAATAAAAAAATTGGTAGAATAAAAGACCTTGCATCTGCAAATCTTAATGAATCCTATGTTATGAAAATTGAAGGATTTAAACAACAGTTTTTTCAGTTAAAAAAAGCTGTTTCATCTTTACGTGAGGCTATTTTTAAATTAGAAAATTGTGAGCTCGAAGGTTTTGATAAAAGGTACTTTAGTGAATCTAAGGAACAAGCTCATTTTTTGATAGACGATATAGACTTTGATTTAGTCCAACTTGAAAGTAACCTCAACTTAGTATTCAATTTACAAAATAATAGGCTAAACCAGGTGATGAAAACATTAACAATTTTTTCAGTGATTTTTATTCCACTTACTTTTCTTGCAGGAATTTACGGGATGAACTTCGATTATATTCCTGAGACTAAATCTCAATATGGCTACTTCATCTTATTAGGAGTTATGTTAGTGATTACTCTATTAACTCTATTTATGATAAAAAAGAGAAACTGGTTTAAATAAAAAAAGCACCCATTAATGGATGCTTTTATACTTTATTTCAATTAGTCTTATCTTCTTCTACCTGGCCTTGTAATAGGCTGTTCAGTAGCAGGTTTAGTTACTTCTGTTTTTGTCGGAACTGATCCTTCAACCTCTGTTTTAATAGGCGCCTTTACCGATTGAGATAAAGTGATTTTTTTAGTTATTGTCTTCTTACCTCCTGCATTATTTGTTGCTGAAACTTCTATTATGTTTAATCCTGGAACCAAACTAACAGTACCATCATAAGAAAACACTCCATTTCCAAGTGCTTTAAATGAGAACCCTGTGTATGCTTTCCCATTTACAAATATCTGAAGCTGGCTTTTACTTGATATCCCGCTTACAGTTCCATTTACTTTAGTTATGGCAACACTTGTTCCAGATGAATTAGCTCTTGGCGTTACAACAGTTAATCCTGGAGTAATTACAACTGGAGCATTAACATTAAGTAATAGTGTTTCCGAAACAACACCACATTGAGTAGTTGCAGTAACTACTATTCTATTAGCACCTGCTATCAAATTTACAGCAGAACTAAATCCTTTAGTTGTATTGTTGTAAGTAAATCTCTGTTGTGCTCCATTAACTGTCATTTTTAAATCACCTGCAATAGCTATATTAGCTACTGTTCCAATTATAGTAGTAGTTTGTGTGCTTATACTACTATAGTTAGTGTGACTCAAAATTTTAACAACCGCTTTAGGACAAGGTTTTGACCAAACCAAATTTACTGTAGATGTAGTAGTTCCACACTCATTAGTAGCAGTTGTAACTATTACGTTCGTTCCTTCTGTTAAGTCATACATCCCTTGAAAACTATTGTTACCAGCATTAAATGTGAATGGAATATTTACTCCATTAATCTTTAATGTAATTTGAGATTTCGAAATAACATTTGATGTTACTCCATTTATAGTTACAAACTGATCTATTGGGCTAGAACCATTTGCAGGACTTGTAATTCTCACGGTAGGTTTAGGACAAATTTTAGTATAAGTTTTATTAACTGTTTTAGTATCTGTACCACAAGAGTTAGTCACTTTTACTTGAATAGTATTACTTCCTTCTTTCAATGTAGCTGAAGCTGTAAACACCTTAGTTGTTGCGTTAAAGCTAAAAGGAACAGATGCTCCATTCAACATTACAGATATTTCATTTTTAATTGTTACATTTTGAGCTATCCCAGTAATTTGAGTTGCAGCAATTAATGCATCATTTCCATTAGGAGAAGTTATTGTTACTGTTGGCTTAGGACAAGGTTTTGACCAGTTAAGTGTAACCGTTTTTGTAGCGGTTCCACATTCATTAGTAACTGTAGCAACTATCACATTGTTACCTTCAGTTAAATCATAGTTACCTACAAATGTTTGGCTACTTGCATTAAAAGTAAAAGGAATTGCCTTTCCATTCAATGTTAAAGTAATTTGAGATTGTGAAGTAACATTAGTAGTTACACCATTAATTGTAATAAACTGATCGATAGGACTAGATCCATTAGCCGGACTTGTAATTGCTAAAGTTGGTTTAGGACAAAGTTTAGTGTAAATAACAGAAACAGTTTTAGTATCTATACCACATTCATTTGTTACAGTTGCTACAATAGTGTTGTTACCCTCAATTAATGTTGCCATTGATGTAAACACTTTTGTTGAAGCATTAAAGCTAATTAGCAAAGTAGCTCCATTAAGTTTAACACTTATCTGATTTTGAGAAGTTACGTTATTAGCAAGTCCTGTAATTTGAACAGCAGAAGTAGAAGTTCCTTTTCCATTTGGTGATGTAAGTATCACACTTGGTGGAGGACAAGACTTTGCATAATTCACAGTAGAAGACTTAGTAGAAGTTCCACACTGATTAGTTACAGATGCTTCTAATGTATTACTTCCTGTCACTAAATTCATAGAACCAGAAAACTGCTTAGTTCCAGTATTGAAAGTAAAAGGAATAACAGCTCCGTTTAATTTAACAACAATTTGGCTTTGAGTAGACGCTCCACTTACAAAACCAGAAAACTGAATTGGAGAAGTTGAATAACTCATACCTGTATTAGGACTAGCAATGTTAATAGTTGGCAATGGACATTTGTATGAAGCAGTTACCGTTTTACTATCAGTTCCACAATTAGTTGTAACAGTTAACAGGATAGTATTACCTCCTTCTTTTAAATTTAAAGTTGCAGTTACCAATCCACTTGTAGTGTTTACATTTTTAGCTACAGAAACTCCATTTACTTTTAAAGTAACTTGACTTGCGCTAGATACATTAGTTACAATCCCTGTAAAAGGAACTGATAAAGAAGTAGCATTTAATCCATTTCTTGGCGAAGAGATTAAAGCTGTTGGAGCAGGACAAGCCTGACTATAATTAACAGTTGTTGATTTTATATCTGTTCCACAAGCATTAGTTGCTTTCACCTGAATTGTATTATTACCAGTTGTAAGACTAAGTGGAGCTACAAAAGTTCCTGAGTTAAAGGTGAAAGCTTGCGCAATTCCATTTAAAGTTACTCTTAGTTCCGATTGGTTAGTTACATTAATTGCAGTTCCAGAAAGTGTTAACTGGTTAGAGTTAACTGATGTTCCATTAGCAGGATTCACAATATTAACAACAGGAGCAGGACAAGCCTGATTCATTGAAACAACAGCCGTTTTAGTTGCTGTTCCACAAGGTGTTGTTGCTACTACTTGAATAATATTTTGACCTCCAGAAACATTAATTGTTCCTGAAAAAGACCTAGCACTTGCATTAAAAGTAAAAGGAACTGAGGTACCATTAAGAGTTACTCTTAACTGACTTTGAGAAGATACATTTGTTGTATTTCCAGAAACAACTACTCTTGACGTAGAAGTTTGTGTTCCATTAATAGGAGACACTAAAGATACAGTTGGAGCAGGACAAGAATAAGATATTGTGATAGATTTAGAATCTCTTCCACACTCATTTACACCAGTTACTTGAATAGTGTTACTTCCTTGTCTTAAATTTAGATTAGAAGAAAACGATCCATTGTTAAACCCAGAGTTCACAGCTACACCATTCAAAGTCATTTGAACATTAGTCCCATTAGAAATATTAGAAATCGTTCCTCTCACGTTCACACTCGAGCTAGTTACATTACTTCCATTTGCAGGAGTTGTAATAGAAACTACTGGTAACAAACATGGTTTTTCGTAGTTAAAAATAACTGATTTAGTATCTGTTCCACAATCATTAGTTACTGTTATAGTAATCGTGTTTGTTCCTTCTACCATATTAAAACTTCCTCCTACAGCACCTGTCTTAGCATTAAGATTAGGGACTACAGAAGTACCGTTATGTGTAATTTGAATTTGGCTTTTATCAGTAATATTTCTTACTGATGCTACAATATTTCCTGCACCATTTGTGTATTGTTTCCCGTTCTCAGGAGAACCAATTGCAACAGTTGGTGGTACACAGTAAAACACAACTGTTTTACTCACAGAAGTATCTCCACATTTATTTACAGCTCTTATCGAATAAGTATTAATTCCTTGATTCAAGTTTAATTTAGACTCTAATCGATTAGTAGAAGCATTGAATGTATGCGGTACTATTCTATTATTAAGTGAAACAGTAATTATTCCTCCTTGCAATTGTAATACTCTAGCCTTTAATGTAGTTTCTCTACTTGATACTGTATCACTAGGCTCAAAAATTGTTATTACTCCTTTTGGACAAAAATCTGGGTTATAAATAACTGTTACACTATCTAGAGACTCTCCACATTTGTTACTCGCAATAAACAATAATTTGTTTTCTCCTTCTTTCAAAATAACAGAACCCGAAACATAATCAGTGTTAGCATTATAGATAGTTTCAACAATCTGATCGACTTGAATAAACATCACATCATTGTTCGAGTTTATTTTAGAAACTCTTGCTCTAATACTAAATACACTATCGTTTACAGTATAAACAGCAGGAATATCAGCAATTTTTAAATATGGTGGTGGACAATCTCTCGTTCTTGTAGAAGTTGAAGATTCTCCTCTAAAAATATTCCATCTTAAGAATATAGAAGTGTAATGGTATTTGTCATTATCTCCCCATTGTAAAAACTGAGTTCCAGCCTGCTCTATTCCATCAAATTGATCTTGAAGAGTAAATGTAACCCTGTGATCAATTCCTATAGACCATTGTGGTGAAAATTGGTAACCGATACTCGCTCCTAATGAAGGCATGAACTTAACAGTTACAACCTCATTAAAAACAGCATTTGTTTCATACGAATTATCTAAAAAATCTCTAAAATCTTTTTTAGAAGCTGAAGCCTCATCTATATCAAAATAGTTATAGAGCTTTCCATCTTCATCTAATAAATTAGTTGTAGTACGGTAATCGGTAACTCCCAATCCTCCATATACAGAAAGTAATACTCCTGTTTTTTCTCTTAGTTTGTGAAAGTTAATCACAGCTTCCAAAGAAAAATCATGAATCATTGTTTTACTATTCAAATAAGTAAAACCAAGATTATCTCTATAGTTAGATGGGTTTGTTGAATAAATAGGATTATCCAAATACGTACTAGTAGAATCTCTTGTTGCAACCAAATTCTGACCGTAAGTAAATCCTTTCATGTATCTAAATCTTAAGTCTAGACTCCAAAATTTATTTGGATTTTCGTAAATACTTCTACCAAAAGTAAATCCATATCCAAACCCAGGACTGTTAAGCGAAACATCTCCATCTTGCCACACAGCACCCATGTTAAAACCTAAGTTCCATTTGGTGTCCCTGTCATAGTCTACGAATTGAGCTTTGGCTCCAAACGAAAACAAGAAAATTGTAAAAAGGGCAATTTTTAATTGTAAAATTGATTTCATAATCATTGTTTTATTGATTTAAACTAAGACTAGGCAAGAATTGCGCCAAGTTTCTTATTTATTGTTCGTTATAGTTTTATTTACGGTTAATCTTTTGTTAAACTCTAATTCAAAAGTACTATGCTTAAAGGGATAATAAAAATTTCATGGTATCCTCTCCATCAGCATAATCATCTGCATCTGGCATTTGAGCTTTCCCAAATGGAATATAATCACTCCCTACAATACATTGCAGCTCATCTTTGTGTACTTCGGTATAAGCCAATGCCTCACTTTTGTCATTATAATATTGATAATTCAATATACTTAAAGGAGAATGAAGAGCATCATTTTCAATTAGCATCAAAAAACCATTTTCTATAATGGGAGTTTGACTCATCATATATATTGCTTTGTTATAATCGTAGTTATTGGCATATTTATGATGATGAATTATATCCTTAAATGGGTAAAATGCTTTGAATAGATTATCTAAATCATACTCTTTTGGCACTAAAACCTTAGTTACATTTCTACATCCTTTTCCAAAATAAAGAAACACATCATTCGCAAAAGAAGTTAACTCCTCTTCCGTTTCGTTTCCAGTAATCAAAGCAATAGAAGTTCTGTTTTTTCTGATTATGTTGGGATACTTACCAAAATAAGTTTCAAAATATCTAGCAGAGTTATTACTTCCAGTTGCAATTACTGCATCAATTTCTTTTATCCTGTCTACAAAACTGATTTTTGTCTTGAATTGAGGTTCTATTCTAATAAGAAATTCCAAAACTGCAGGAATCAACAATTTATCTTCTGAGGAAAGTTTACCTACTAATTTATTTCCTGAAAGCAATACGCAAAGTGCATCATGGAAACCTACCATTGGTATATTTCCTGCCATTATTACGCCTACATTTTTATTCTTTTCAGAATCAAATTGATAAGTAGCCAACCATTCATCTAATCTATCTGAATCCAATAAATTAACTATTCCCTCAATTGCTTTACGAACATTTTCTTCTGTAAACCAACCATTTAAAGTTTTTGATTTTAAGATTAGTTGATTAAAGTCATTATGCTCAGTTTCGGTTAATCCACTATCAAAACCTTCCCAATCCTTGTTTACAACAAAGTTTCGAAGCACTTTACCTAATTGTACAAAAGCAATTTTCCTTTCCTCTATATTCATAGTGCAAAGATAAAACTTTAGGTGTAAATATTTATCCCAATGAGTATATATTGCTTTAAATACAAAGAGAACCAGCTAAAATTTATAGCTAAAAAATAGACTTTCAAATGATATTGTATTAATTTTGTAAAAAATTAGAATAAAAAATGGCAATAATTATAACACAAGAATGCATCAATTGCGGAGCATGCGAGCCAGAATGTCCAAATAACGCAATATATGAAGGAGGAGCTGAATGGAAGTTTTCTGATGGAACTGGACTTAAAGGGAGGGTGAAATTATATGATGATAAAGAAGTAAATGCAGACGAATATCAAGAGCCTGTAGATATGGATGTATATTTTATATCTCCAGATAAATGTACTGAGTGTGAAGGATTTCACGAAGAACCTCAGTGTGCTGCCGTATGCCCAGTAGATTGCTGTGTAGATGATGAAAATGTAAGAGAATCTGTTGAAGATTTATTAAAGAAAAAAGACACTCTTCATATTGGCGAGTAAAAAGATTTTAAGATTAATATGGATAGCACTAATTCTAATGGGATTAGTGCTATTTTTTTTATACCCCGATTGGTTTACGAAAGAAGCTATTTCTTCTTTCATAAAAGAAAACTCTTCCAATATATTTTGGGCCTATTTAGGAATATCTATGGTTCGTGGAATTTTCCTCCTCCCCTCTACCCCATTTGTTTTAGCAGGAATCTTAATTTTTCCTGAATCACCTTGGACAGTGTTTTGGATATCCATGTTAGGAATAATGGTTACTGCTGCTTACCTCTATTTTGCTTCCAAATTCTTAGAATTCGACAAACTATTTGGTGATAAACTAAAAAGTAAATCGGATAAGATTACTGAAAAACTAAACAAATATGGGTTTTGGATTGTTCTAGCCTGGTCATTTTTCCCTTTAGTCCCTACTGACTTAATCTGCTATATAGCAGGTAGTATCAGAATGAATTTCTTTAAATACTTCTCCGCAATATTTATTGGAGAAGCAGTTTTAGTTGGGATTTATGTGTTTTTAGGTGAGAGTATTTTGGGATGAATTATTAAGCCACCGATAAATACTGCATCATAAGAGCACAAGCAATCGCTCCAAAAGTCCCAACAGCATAACCTAATACAGCTAGTAAAACACCAACTGGAGCTAGTGACGGACTAAATGCTGCTGCAACTACTGGTGCTGATGCTGCTCCACCAATATTAGCCTGAGAACCAACTGCCACATAAAAGAATGGAGCTTTAATGATTTTAGCTACAATGAATAAGAATATTGCATGAATTGTAATCCATATCAACCCAATAGAGATTAAGAATTTAAATATTCCCCAGTTGTTAATTAATTCAAGGATATCCATTTTCATTCCTATAGTTGCGACTAATAAATAAAGGAAAACAGTTCCAATTTTAGACGCACCAATACCTTCAAACTCTCGAGCTTTGGTGAATGAAAGTCCAATTCCAAATATGGTAGAGAACACTACCAACCAAAAGAATCCACTACCAAAAGAGCTCATTAAAGCTGCTTTAGTAGGAGAAGTTTCTTTTAAAACTTCCAGCCACTTCGAAACTGATGGACTAATTATATTGGATAGAAAATGAGCTAATCCTATTGCTACAAAAGCTAAAGCGGTTAACATCATTAAATCTTTAAACGTAGCTACCTTCGCCATCTTCTTCTGGAAACTTTCCATTTTGTTTTTTAAGCTTTCAATAGCAGAATCGTCTGCTTTAAAAAACTTATTTATTCGTTTATTATACCCTGTTCCGAATAACAAAACAGACATAAAAACATTGGCAACAAATACATCTACAACAATCATGGCAGAGAATAATTGATCGCTTGCCAAATAAACTTCTTTCATAGCTGTTTGGTTAGCTCCTCCTCCAATCCAACTTCCAGCAACTGTTGCAAGTCCTCTCCATATTTCATCATTTAATAAATCTGGAGAAAATTTAGATACGATCCAAAGTGCAATTGGACCTCCAATTACAATCCCAACAGTGGCAGTAAAGAACATGATTAAAGCTTTTGGCCCCAATCTTTTAATTCCCTGCACATCTATATTAAGACACAATAAAACTAAACTTGCAGGCAATAAATACCTACTTGCCACAAAGTATAAATTAGACTCATCTGCTGATACAATTCCAAATGTGTTAAGGAATGCTGGTAAAAAATAACACAATAATAATGCAGGAACAACTCTATAAAACTTTTTGAAAAAAGGATTAGAACTGCCTTCTGTTCTAAAAATAAAAGCTAGTAACAAAAGTAATAACCCCAATACTACTGCGTCATTTGTAATTAGAGGAGTGTACTCCTTAAACTTAAATGAACCCCCATATTTTGGCTTAACTTTTCCATTTACAAATACATCTATCGAATATTCTCTGTATTCCAAGTTCTCTAAAAGATATAAATTAGAGGTTTCAGGATAGTACACCTTACCATCTAAACTAATACTATCTACTTTTCCTCCCTGGTTAAGTTTACCCTGCATATCCAAAACAAAATTTTCTCCTTTATCTAAATAATAAAGACTTTTGATATTATCAACTCCCAATACATGAGAGTTATCAGGAATTTGATTTGCACTAATCGGTTTTATATCAGAACCAATAGTTATGGTGGCAGATAAAAAAAATACAATTAGTAATAGATAGTTTTTTATGCTCATAATTATTTAAAATTTTTCAGTTTTTAATTCAGGCCATTCCAAATCCATTGATTCAAAAGCAGCAATTATTTTTTCAGTTATTAAATTTGTCTTGTACCAATTTTCATCACTCGGTATAATATGCCAAGGAATATCATTACACTTATCAAAAAGCGATTGATATACACCCATATAACTATCCCAATTTTCTCTGGTTTCCCAATCGCCATCATTGTGCTTAAAATGTTTTTCAGGATTATCAATTCGTTCTTGTAACCTAACTAGTTGTTCTTCTTTGGATACATGAAGGTAGAACTTCAGCACTTTAGTTCCGTTATGTTCTAATAACTTTTCAAATGAGTTTATCAGTTCGTATCGTTTCTCAATTTCCTCTTTTGGGATATAACCCATTACCGAAGGAACTAAAATATCTTCGTAATGCGATCGATTAAAAACCTGAATCATTCCTTTAGCAGGAGTATGCTGATGAACTCTCCACAAAAAATCGTGAGCAAATTCTTCGTCTGTAGGTTTCTTATAACTCTTTACTTTTATTCCACTTGGATTCACTCCTTCTAGTACTCTTCGTGTTGCTCCATCTTTACCAGAAGCATCCATTCCCTGAAAAACAAGAAGCAAAGAATACTTTCCTTGTGCATTCATTTTCTTCTGAAAAGCAATCATTTTCTCTTTCAATTGCTTTAATTCGCGCTTTATTTCTTTCTTTTTAAGATGATTAGGCGGAGAAGAATCAATGTTGTTTAACATATTGAGCTTGTTATAAATTTGAAAAGTTAATAATACTAATAATTAATGAAAACCTAAATGAAAGAAAAGGGTTTATGGGAATGAAGAATCAATTGTTAATAAACCCGAAAAAACATTGGAAAAGTAAAAGTAAAACTCTACATTTGCAGACTTAAAATTAAAAACCCAAAATAAACCTTATGAAACATTACGAAACTGTTTTCATTCTAACTCCCGTTTTATCTGACGTTCAGGTAAAGGAAGCAGTAGATAAGTTCAAAGACATTATTGTTGGAGCTGGTGCAAAAATCGATAACCAAGAAAATTGGGGATTGAAAAAACTAGCCTACCCAATACAGAAAAAATCCACTGGATTTTATCATTTGTTTGAATATTCTGCTGAGAATGGAGAATTAATTGCTGACCTAGAGGTAGCATTTAAAAGAGACGAGAAAGTAATCAGATTTTTGACTACTAACCTTGACAAGCATGCATTAGCATGGGCAAGAGTTAGAGAATCAAGAATGAAAGCTGAGAAAAACTAACCCAAAAATTTCAAACAATGAGTAAAACAGACATTAGATATTTAACTCCAATTGATATTGAGGTTAAAAAAGACAAATACTGTAGGTTCAAGAAAGCTGGAATCAAATACATTGATTACAAAAATGCTGACTACCTATCAATGCTTGTAAACGAGCAAGGTAAAATTTTACCAAGAAGATTAACTGGTACTTCTCAAAAATACCAAAGAAAAGTAGCTCAAGCTATCAAGAGATCAAGACACATTGCTCTTATGCCTTACGTTACAGATTTATACAAAAAATAAAAAACCTTATTATCATGGATGTTATATTAAAACAAGATGTTGAGCATGTAGGCGACAAGAATGATATGGTAACTGTTAAATCTGGATTTGGAAGAAATTATTTGATTCCTCAAGGTTTAGCTATGTTAGCAACTCCTTCTGCAAAGAAAATGCACGCAGAAAATGTAAAACAAAGAGCACATAAAGAAAAAGCAATTGTTGACGAAGCTCAAGCAATAGCTACTAAAATCGAAAAAAGTTCTGTAAAAGTAATTGCAAAAGTAGGTGAAAGCGGTAAAATCTTCGGATCCGTAACTAGCGTTCAAGTTGCAGAAGCTTTTGTAGCTGCTGGACACGAAGTAGAAAGAAAGAATATTAAAATTCACAATGAGCCTATTAAGACTGTTGGAAAATACAAAGTAACTATAAAACTTCACAAAGAAGTTATTATTGAAGCTGAGTTTGAAGTAGCAGGAGAATAAGTAAAATTGTTATTTATTATAAAAAAGTCTTTTCGAGAAATTGAAAAGACTTTTTTTATGCCATAAAGTGAAAAATCAATTCTCAAGAGTTACTTTTGTTACAATACATTTGATAGAATAAAAGTAGTTTTGAAAATAATTAAAACAATAGTATAATGAATTTAGAAGATTTAATAAAAAATAACGAAGGGACAATACTTGACGTAAGAACAGAAGGTGAGTTTGTTGGAGGAAGTGTTGCTGGATCTATAAATATTCCTGTACAGGACCTTATGGACAGATTAGAAGAGGTGAAATCAATGAAAGAACCATTGGTACTTTGCTGCGCATCTGGACAGAGAAGTGGAATGGCTCAACAAATGCTAACTATAGAAGGAATCGAATGCTACAATGGTGGCGGTTGGATGGAAGTTAATTTTCATAAAGCTTAAGTCATGTTAAAATCAATATTAAACTTACTGGGATTTGGTCCTAAGGCCGATTATTACGATTTAGTAGTCAATCACCATGCTATTGTTGTAGATGTTAGATCCAAAGGAGAATTTAAATCTGGGCACATTGAAGGTTCATTAAATATTCCTGTAGAAGGATTGAGAAAAAACATTGGAAAACTTGAAGGAAAACAAGAAACACCAATTATTACTTGCTGTGCAAGCGGAATGAGAAGTGCAACTGCCAAAGGAATATTAAAAGCTAAAGGCTTTAAAGTCGTTCATAATGGTGGTGCTTGGCTAAGTCTTGATGGAAAATTGCATAAATAGTAAACTTTATGCTATTTAAATTTTGAGAATAAATTTAAAATGGTACTTTTGTATCGCTCATGAAAACAGAGCAACATTTTTTTGACATTTTGTATTGAAAATTACGATTTATGGTCCGGTAGTTCAGCTGGTTAGAATACCTGCCTGTCACGCAGGGGGTCGCGGGTTCGAGTCCCGTCCGGACCGCTAGTTTCAATGCAAATAGCAGATTAAATCCCTAATTACATAGTAGTTAGGGATTTTCTGTTTTATAGAGGTACAACATAGGTGCAATGCAGGATTGCAATATGACCGTCATAAGAAAATTGCTTATCACATTGCCTTCCTGCTAGGTATACCCTAGAACCCAGGACATTTTTGTTGGAAAAATGGGGATTACGAAAATTCGTAATACGAGATAAAAAAATAATGACTAATTGAGAGTTTGATTCTTTGGACTTTTAATTATGTTAGTTATAAACGGTGTTCGGATTCAAAGTATGGACTAGAACTACACATTATTTATCTAATCAAATTAACGTGACCTGTATAGGATTTTACTTCACTTGAATTAGCAACTTCTACATAGATTTTCCAAAT
>Ga0075469_10000097_pt1 | contig 31711 bp, 42 predicted proteins | sample DEB08_DNA_13_FD_77577 | JGI IMG/M metagenome (GOLD analysis project Ga0075469, IMG submission 77577) | Aqueous microbial communities from the Delaware River and Bay under freshwater to marine salinity gradient to study organic matter... | ecosystem: Environmental > Aquatic > Marine > Coastal ...
AAACAAAGTAGATTTTCTTAATCCTATTGAAGTGGGAGAACTTGTTACCTTAAAGGCTTCTATAAATTACACAGGGAACACATCAATGGTTGTTGGTGTAAGAGTAGAATCGGAAAACATACAATCTGGAATTTGTACTCATTGCAACTCCTCTTATTTCACAATGATTGCAAAAGACAAGGATGGTAATAATGCAAAAACTCCGGGTATCATAATAGATACTGAACAAAAAGCTCGTAGATTCCTTAGATGTATTGAAACTAGAAAATCTTATTTTCACAGAGAAATTAAATATGAAGAAAAAACATTTAATCTAACTCCCAAACTTATTTCTGAACTTATGAAAAATAATCTGGAACTGAAACTATAGCCGATTCTTAAAAAAAATGAGCAAAAAAAAATCTTCCCGGAGGAAGATTTTTTTTGTTAGAAAGTTAATTCTTAGAAGTGGAAAGTTATATTGAGAGCAGCTGAAGCTCCAAATGCAGAACTACCTCCTGTATCATTTCCTAATGAAAAATTAGTAGATTGAACTCCAAGATTTTCAACTTCAATTACATCTGTACCTGTGTATACTTCATCAACTCTTTTAGAAGAACCAGTTACCAAACCTAATCCCCATCCAAATTCTGCTCCAATGGCTATTTTAGGTAAAACAAAATAATCAACTCCAATAAATCCTCTTGCACCAATTCCAAAAGCACTTCCAGAAGTTTCTTTAACACGAGAATTAGCTGCGCCTGCTTCATTAACTGCTACATCAAGAGTTAGGTTATATTCCTTTGTGTAAGTTGGGCTTTGAGATCCGATTGTTAGTAAACCTTCAAAACCATAGAATCCTTGAAGTCTATTGTGACCTCTTCTATATTCTTTTCCTATACCGATAATAACATTCGTAACTTTTCCCATCGAATCTTGAGTGTATAGATCTTGGTCTGCTCCATACTTATTGATTGTTTCAGTATTTCCATTTCTTGTAAAAGTAATACCAACTTTAGCTCTCCAAGCTTCGGTTGAAGATGTATACATTTTTCCAACAATAACATTGTCAAATCCAGTCGCATAGCCTAAGTGTTGGGCAGTCGCTCCTGTGTTGTTCATAATGTTTACTGCATTTAACGCAAAATCCAAGATTGGTACAGCATTCATCTGGATAGCCCAATCGCCTGCTTGCGGCAAGTACTCCATACCTTTTTTGTTTTTCATTGAAGTTGTAGTTCCTTGAGCGAAAGCTAAACTTCCAGCAAATAATGCTGCAGCGAATAAAATGTTCTTTTTCATAACTTATTTTTTTTGGTTTATAATCATTAAGGTAAGGATAAAATTGATATTTACAAATTCTAGAGCCTTTATCAGAAGGATATTTATTAAAAACTTATCGTTAATAAAAATGTGTTTCTAGTAGTTTTTAAATAAATAATACTCTTAACATATTAGTTTACAACTATTAGAAATATTAAAGCAATTGAAAACCATTAAAAATGAAATGAAACACTAATGGTTGTGCTACCACCGAAAATTGTTCCACCAACATCATTATTAATAACGAATCCAGAAATTTTATTGCCTGGTGTTGTTATTACTTTTTCTTCAGTTGTATATATTTCTTGTTTGCTTTCAGTCCTTTCTAACTGATAACCCAAACTCCAACCAAATTCTCCTCCTAAGGAAATTCGAGGTAAAATAAAATACTCAACACCTATAAATGCTCTCACACCAAATCCAAATCCAACTAATTTGGTTGTACCTAAATCTCTTGCTACTCCAATAGATTCTACTCCTGTGTCTACAGCTTGCTTGATTGTTAGGTTATAGTTTTTTGAGTTGTAAGGATTACTAGATCCGATTTGCAACAAACCTTCTACTCCATAAACTCCTTGTAATCTTCTATATCCTCTCCTCCATTCTTTTCCAAATCCAAGAATTACATTTTGTACTTGAGTATTTCGAGAAATAATATATTCTTGGTTTGCACCATAGCTTATCGAAGTATCGCTAGTTGATTTTGATAAGTTAAAACCAAATTTAACTCTGTAAGCCTCAGTTGCACTTGTAAAATATTTCCCTACAAAAACTCCACTCCCAAATGGTGAATTAATAACTGGTGATGTTGTTGAAGAAAACAAATTACCCATATAGTTAATAGCAGGGCTAGCATCAAACTGAATTGCTACATCTCCTTTTTGAGGTAAAATTTCAATCCCATTTTTAGTTTTTAAAGTGGTATCTCTATCTTGAGAAAAGACTGAATTAGTTAATACAACTAACATGAATAATAATAGGAATGAATTATAAAATCTCATAGATTGTTTTTTTTGGTTTGTGGGGTTAAGATACTTAATTTCTATTTTTTTAAAAGTATTAAACGAAGAAACTATTTGGTTATTGTAAACCTTTACTTGTTCAAAAAATATAGAGTATTTGATCAAGTTGAGTGATTTTTTAATTTCATTTGCAATATGGAAGGTTCAAACATATCGCTAATAAAAAATCCTCTTTTGGATGAAAAAAATATTGAAGTCAGTGTTCTTCGAGACGACCTTAACCATCCTATCATTCAGGGTAATAAATTCTGGAAACTTAAATACAACATTTCTAATGCCCAAAAAAAAGGGAATTCTACTATTTTAACTTTTGGAGGAGCATACTCCAATCATATATTGGCAGTAGCACAAGCAGGAAAAGAATTTGGATTTAATACTATTGGTATAATAAGAGGAGAAGAAAATTTACCATTAAATTTTACTTTAAAAACAGCTACTGAGCTTGGCATGCAACTTCATTATATAGATAGAACTACTTATAAAATTAAGCACACTCAAGATTTTAAAGACTATTTAAGAAATATTTATGGAGCTTTTTACCTAATCCCAGAAGGTGGAACAAATTACTATGCTGTTAATGGATGCATGGAAATTATTAAGGATAGCTCTTTATATGATTACGTTTGTTGCCCAATTGGAACAGGTGGAACAATTTCTGGCATAACGATTGCAAATAAAAACCAAAGTAAAGTAATAGGATTCCCTGCACTTAAAAATGGAGATTTCCTAAAAGATGAAGTTCACTCGCAAATTAACTCTGTCACTCAAGATGAGGAATTGACAGATATTTTGATGGAATCATTTTCTTTACAAACTGATTACCATTTTGGCGGATATGCTAAGATTAATGAAGAATTAATTAATTTTGTGCGCGAATTTAATTCCATTCATGGATTTAAATGGGATTTGATATATAATGGAAAAATGGCTTTTGGTGTTTTTGATTTAATTAAAAAAAATCATTTCCCTAAAGGAAGTAAAATTCTTCTTGTACACACAGGTGGTTTACAAGGAATTAATGGATTAGAAGAACGATTTAAGAGGAAAATATATGAATAAGGTAATATCAATAATAGTAAGTTTAGCATTTGTTTGTTTTGCTTTCAATGGGCTTAGCCAAAAGCAAACACCACAGCAATACATTGCTAAGTGGAAAAGCGAAGCTATATCACAAATGGCGCAACATTCAATTCCTGCAAGTATAACTCTTGCACAAGGAATATTGGAGAGTGGTAGCGGAAATAGTGACTTAGCAAAAGTAGCCAACAATCATTTTGGTATCAAATGCCACTCGACATGGACTGGTGAGACTTTTATAAAAGATGATGACGAAAAAGACGAGTGTTTTCGTAAGTATAATGATGCTAGTGAATCATATACTGATCATTCATTATTCTTAAAGAAAAATAGATACAAGCCACTTTTTGAACTTGACTTATATGATTATAAAGGTTGGGCAAAAGGTCTGAAAAAAGCTGGATACGCTACTAATCCAAAGTATCCTAACTTATTAATAAGCTTAATAGAGAGGTATAATTTAACGAAATACGATACTCAATCAATCATAGCGGTAGAAGAAGTAAAAAAAGATGAGATTGAGCCAATATTAATTGGAGAACCTGTACAAGAAGAAATAAGCATGTCTATCTATCACACGATAAATAAAACTGCCAATTTGGTTCCTTATATCATAATTAAGGATGGCGATACTTATGAAAAGCTTGAAAAAGAATTTGGAATAAGAAAAAGACAAATTGTAAAATACAATGATTTATCCAAAACTCATGAGCTTGTAAAAGGCGAGAGAATATTCCTAAAACCTAAGAGATGTAAATCAAAGGAGGAGCTGCATTTTGTGAAACAAGGTGAAACTATGAGAGATATTTCGCAAAAGTATGGCGTTAAATTATCTAGGCTTTATAAAAGAAACCATTTAGATGAAGGCTCTCAACCTAAAGCTGGCCAAAAGATTTACCTTAGAAAAAACAAAAAGGACTAATTATTTTTTAATAATTCTGCCTGCTTTTTTATCAAAATCATAAGGGCAATGTTTACAGCCATTTTTACAGCAGTATCCTCTTTTAGATAAATACTTTTCGGTAAAAATAATGTAACCCTCCGGAGAGTAATAAAACTCATCCTCTTCGAGTTTGTCTCGTTTAGAGAAACCACTCATATCAGTCATAGCGAATTATTTTTGGATGAAATAAGATTTTTTGGCGAACATGTTATCCAATGAAAAATATTGGAATAAATAAATTTCTTCACCCTCTGGATAGTAACCATGAATCATATTAACATCATAAGCAATTGCTTTCCCAGTAATTGAATCCATTGTTTCTCCAGTTTCCTTTAAAGTAAAAAACACTTGTTTAACATTATCGGCATTATCGGTTACTGAAACAATGTAAGTAGGATCTTCTTTTTTAATAGAGTCTACCTGAGTCTCAGTATAATCACCTATTTGATTGTAGAATATTTTCTCATATGTACGCACATAGTTTTGTAATAAAGTTAGGTTGTAATCTCCTACTGGAACTCCATCAATAGTTGTGAAATCAAACCTTCCATCAGCTTGAGTTATTACATATGAATCTTCAGGAGACTCGTAATGTTCTACTTTTATTTGCTTGATATTCTCAGGATTCATGGTGTAAACACCTGTGTGTTTCCAATCTTTAATTTCGGTATAAAAACGACTTTCCAAAAAACCATTAAACCCAGGAAGGTGCATTACATATGCTTCAGATGATTTTTTTCCGTTCTTCTCAAGTAACATATAAGTACCATAATGATCACTAGTTGGCGAACCAATGAAATAAGTTTTTGTGTTTTTTCCATTCTCAAAAATCTGAACTTTCTTATGTCTTGATGCCATATTACCTACAACAGTTTTCTTAAGATCAGAGGATACCGAACTTTGAACAGAAATATTTTTAAATGTTTTAAGTAGCAGCTCAATATTAGCATCTCTAGCTTTAAACTCATTATTACACATCCACACTCCATCAATATTTTCAATTGTAATAGAAGATCCATCCGTTCTTGAAATAATAAACTTATTGATGTCTTCTACATTTTCTATTGCAAAATCACTCATAGGTTTTCCTTCCTCTTCTCCTGAAACGAAATAGGCAATAACTGCTAGTGCAACAATTGCAATTATCAATAATAAGGTGGTGTTTTTTTTCATGACAAATATTTTGTTTCGCTAAGGTGCAAAAAAAATCTCCTTATATAAAGGAGATTTTTAATAAATATGTAAATAAAAGTAAGAATATTTTACTTCTCTAGTGCAGCTATTTTCTTATCAAGTTTCAATTGTTTTTCTTTTAGTTTACTTCTCGAAAGATCAATTTTTGATTGCTTAGTCTTAATTTTTTGTAATTCAGTTTCGTTATCTGCTTTTTCTCTTTTGATATCAAGCTTAGCTTGAGCTGCATCTAACTTCTCTGATGCCTTATCTATTTTTGCTTGAGCTTTATCCAACTTAGCTTTTTTCTTGTTGTATTTTTCTAGTTGCTTCTTCATTAGCTTTATTAATTGCTGTTTGATTAACTGGAGGCACTACATCCATAATGATTTCCTTAGGATTTTTTTCAACTTCCTCTATTACTGGACCATAATTAACATAATAAAACTTACCATTAGTCAAAGTCATATTTTTAGTTGTATCATTCCCATGATCAGGGTGTGATGTAACCAAAGTAACTTTTTCATGCTTGTAGTCTTTCACTAATAAATCGGCTTTACCTAATTCATTAGTCATTGCTGTTGATACTTCTACTCCGTTTACAAAAACTTCTACATTAGCATTTGCTACTACTTCTCCTCCATTATTTACTATTACAGAAAATTTTACATCATGTGCATGTAAAGTTTCTTTATTCAATTCGTTATTAAGTGCGAAAGTTCCGTTAAAACTAAGTAGAGAGGTCGCTAAAAATAAAGTGTTAATTAATTTCATTGTATTGTTTGGTTTAATATTTGTTTCCAAATCTAGTGATAAGTTTTAATGAAGCTAAAAACAATAACAATTATTTACATAATATCTTCATTCACTCGCAAGCAATTACTAAATTTACATCTATGAAAACATTCATTTACAAAATATCTCAAATTTTCTTCATTATAACTATGCCCTTTATGGCATCAGCTCAAAACCCTGAAGGCTTTGAAACTATGGCAAAAAAAATGGCTGATAAAACTGTACCAATTATTAAATCGGCTCAGGTTGTTAAATTACAAGCCAAAGGAAAAAAAATTGTATTTTTAGATGCACGTGAATTATCAGAGTTTAAGATAAGCCATATCAAAGGAGCTAAACATATTGGATATAATGACTTTGATTTGAATAGCGTAAAGGGAATTGATAAAAATGCTACAATAGTTATTTATTGCTCAGTAGGTTACCGTAGTAGTAAAATTGGAAAAAAACTTCGTGAAGCAGGATTTACTTCCGTATTTAATTTATGGGGAGGATTATTCGATTGGGCCAACAATGGAAATCCAGTATTCGCAAATGACCAAGAAGTTAAGTTTGTTCATCCATACAACAACAACTGGGGAAAATGGCTTAAACCTGAACTAAGAAGCAAACTAGATTAAGCCAATGAGTAAAAATCTAATTATTATCCTTACCAAAAACCCAGAATTGGGAAAAGGTAAATCAAGACTTGCAGAAACAGTTGGTAGAGAAAATGCCCTTATTGTTTTTAAGGAATTAATAAAGCATACCGTTTCTATAACTAAAAACTTGGATTGCGATAAATGGGTTTTATATTCTGATTATATAGGAGATAACGAATACTTTGAAGACTCTATTTATTCCAAACACCTACAAGAAGGAATAGGACTAGGAGAACGAATGCGTAATGCATTTGTTAAAGCCACTGATGATGGTTTCGACAAAGTAATGATGATTGGTAGCGATTGTTACCTATTAACTCAAAACGAACTAGAGAAGGGTTTTAAAATACTAGATTCCAATGATTTTGTATTTGGACCTGCAGAAGATGGAGGTTATTATTTAATTGGAACCACAACTACTTTTACCAAAGTATTTGACAATAAAACATGGAGTACAGCAACTGTATTATACGAAGCAATAAGAGATGTAGAAAATGCTGACTTAACCTTTGGCGAACTCGCTACACTATCTGACGTGGATTACGAAGAAGATTTGGGGGAGTTGAAAAAGTTTATTTCTTAGTAATAAACCCAACCACTTTATCTCTAATCTCTTGAGACTTTACCATAATCATGTTATGATTCCCATCTTTTATCAATACAAAATTTTTGATATTCTTAAGTGGGAACACAGAATCTTTATCTCCATGTAAATGAAGAAAATCATCTACTTCATTTTCACCTTTCCAGTTGTTTATTTTTTTAATAATCCACTTTTCTAGTTTACCATCAATACCGTGAATCATTTCACCAATTTCTTCACTTTTAATTTCTTTAAGATCAGGTACTATTTTACTCCCAATAGAATAACCAGTTTCTATAGCTTTCTTAACTACCACATCAGGAATAAAATCTAGTAATTTTGAGCTGTTACTGATTTTCATCAAAGGATTCATTTCACTCCTATCTTTTACCGAAGAAACCAAAATGAGTTTATCAACTGAGATATGTTTAGCTATTTCTATGGATAAAATACCACCAAAAGAAGTTCCTAGTAGAACTATATTTTCAGTTTCCCCTATCAATTCTGCCATTCGTTTGGCATATTCTTCAATAGGCTCGTTTTTATCTAATGGAGCAATGAACTCCAATACCTTGCAGTTCAGCCTTTCATCCAATAAAAAATCCTTGTAAATAGTCTTATCGGTTAAGAAACCTGGGACTAAGTACAAGGAATAATTTTTCATAAGTTTATTTCTGGTTGAGAATTCTTAATTTGGCATTAGAGCCAGTTAAAAGTAATAAATTCTCTCAAAAATAAATAACCCATTATGGGTTTAGTCTTTATTTGGTGCCATAAATTTATATACGATACCAGCTAAAGCTGCTCCTACTATTGGTGCAACCCAGAATAACCAAAGTTGTCCCATTGCATTTGCTTCGGCAAAAATTGCAACTGCAGTACTTCTTGCAGGATTAACAGATGTGTTCGTAACAGGAATACTAATTAAGTGGATTAACGTTAATGCTAAACCTATTGCCATACCTCCAAATCCTGGAGAAGCGTTCTTGTGAGTAGCTCCCAATATTACAATTAAGAACATAAATGTCATTACAATTTCTGTAATTAATGCTCCTAACATTCCAAAGTTAACTCCGTAAATATTTGCATCATAAAAGTTAGTTGCAAAGGCTCCATGAGCAGTTCCAACTCCAGCAAAATCTGGAGAACTACTTACTATCAAGTAAAGAATTAATGCTCCAAAGGCACCACCTAAAACTTGAGCTAGAATATATCCAGGTAAGTCTTTGGCTTCAAATCTTCCTCCCCATCCATAATCCAATAGATACTGCTGGATTAAAATGTCCTCCAGAAATATGTCCAAGTGCGTATGCTCCTGTTAATACTGTAATTCCAAATGCTAAAGAAACTCCAACTAATCCAATTCCTATATCAGGAATTCCGGCTGCTAAAACTGCTGCTCCACAACCTCCAAGAACAAGCCACATTGTTCCAATAAATTCTGCTAATAATTTTTTCATGATATCAATTTCATTTTGGTTAATAATAAAATAATATACCTAAAATTTGTGAGGCTCCAGAGTGCTAGCTATTTCTTTAGCAATCTGTCAATGTCTTTTTTGACATCTTTTTGTTTCAAACTTTCTCGTTTATCAAAGAGTTTTTTTCCCTTAGCAATTCCTATTTCTAGTTTAGCTAAACCATTGTCATTCAGGAACAAAAGAAGCGGAACTAAAGTAATTCCATTGTCTTTTAGTTTCTTTTCAATCTTAAGAATTTCTCTTTTGTTCAGTAACAATTTACGTTCACGATATGGTTCATGATTAGTAAATCCTCCATTTGTGTACTCGGCAATGTGCATGTTTTTAATAAAAACCTCACTATTATTAATAAAGCAATATGCTTCTTTAATTGATGCCTTACTCTCTCTCACAGATTTAATTTCGGTTCCAAGTAACTTAATTCCACACACATACTTATCCATTATTTCGTAATCGAAATAAGCCTTTTTGTTCTTAATGGATATTTTATTCTGGATTTTAGCCACTTCTCTTTAGAGTTAAGTTGTTACATTCTACTAACTACGAAAATACGTTAGTTCAAGAGATTTTTAATACTGAAATGCATAAAAATTTCAATCACTTTGGTTTAACCGATTTTAACAGGAAGTAATTCTTAAAAAGCAAAAAATATCCCTATTTTTGAATCATGAGTAAAACTGATAGTTTATTTAACGAATTTGATCCTGTTTCATTAAAAGAATGGGAAGCAAAAATTGAGAAAGATTTAAAAGGAAAATCAATCTCTGAATTGGAATACACACACGCTAACACCATTAGCTTAATTCCATACTACAACAAAGAAAACGCTAAAAATTACAGCCAAATAGCAGAAAGAAACACTGCTAAACCTAATTCCAAAACTAATGCTTGGAATATGGATTCTTTCATTATCGTTACAATAGAAAAAGAAGCTAATACAAAAGCTATTAAAGCACTTTCTGAAGGAGCTAACTCGCTAACATTCTTAGGCGAAGTAAATGATTTAGAAGCCTTACTTGAAAACATAATGATTGAAATAATATCAGTTGATTTCATAAACCCCAAAGCTTCTGAGTTTGCAGTAAAACTGAAAAAATTATGCTTAGATAGATCTATCACTTTTATTGACCAAGAAGGAAGTATCACTTTCGATTTTTTAGGAAACCTAGCTCGAAAAGGAAGCTGGTATTCTAGCAAAGAAGAAGTTGTAAAAGAATTAGAAAATACTTTGAATCAGAACCTTGAGTCTGATTTAAACTCATTAACGGCAAGTAATGCCTATTACCAACAAAGTGGAGCAACTACGGTTCAACAAATTGGAATTGCATTAGCTCACGGAGTGGAATACATTAACTTATTGAATGATAAATTCTCTTCTGAAGAATTGGCCAAAAATATCCAATTTCACTTTGCAATTGGCGGAAACTATTTTGGAGAAATAGCAAAACTTAGAGCTTTCAGAATGCTATGGGCAAAAGTATTGACAGCTTTTGGAGCAGAAACAACAAACACCAAAATAAATGCTGTTACTTCTACCCTATTCTGGAGTAACAAGCAAACCAAAAACAATATGCTTCGAGCAACATCATCAGCAATGAGTGCAGTAATTGGTGGTTGCGATTCGCTAACAATAGTTCCGTTTGATACTGTTGACTCTAAAAAAGAAATATTCTCGGAAAGAGTGGCTACAAATGTTCAACTTATATTAAAAGAAGAGTCTTATTTTGATAAAGTAGTTGATCCATCAAAAGGATCTTATTTTATTGAAAACCTGACTGAAGAAATTGCCGAAAAAGGTTGGTCATTTTTTCAAGAAATAGAAACTAAAGGTGGATACATAAAAGCCTTAGAAGCTGGATTCATTCAAGAGCACGTAGAACAGTCTGCCGATAAATTAATGGCTGCCTATAACGAAGGGAAATTGAATGTAGTTGGTGTAAATAAATACTCGACCGAAGACAGAGAAGTAACTTTATCTCGTTATAATCAACCAGAAATGAACGAAATACGTTCTTTATCATTTTTACATTTATCATAATACTATGAACAGTATATTAATCGCATTAAAAGGAATGGCTATGGGAATTGCCGAAACTATTCCTGGAGTTTCTGGAGGAACAATTGCTTTCATTACGGGTGTTTACGAACAATTATTAGAATCTATAAAAGCATTTAAACCAAGCCTCATTAAAACTTGGAAGAACGAAGGTTTTAAAGCTGTTTGGACAGAGATAAACGGAAAGTTCTTAGTCTCATTATTAGGTGGAATGGTTGTAGGAATTGGAATAGGATTAGTTGCTGTAGAAAAACTACTAGAAAGCTATCCTCCTGTTGTTTGGGCATTTTTCTTTGGATTAATAATCGCATCAATTATCTATGTTGGTAAGCAAATATCCAAATGGAATTTAGGACCAATTGTAGCTTTAATAATTGGAATTGCTGTAGCATTCGGGATTACCTTATTACCAATTGGGCAAGTAAATGAAAGCCTTTGGTTTGTATTTATTTGTGGAGCAATTGCTGTTTCTGCTTTAATTTTACCAGGTATTTCGGGTAGTTTTATTTTACTACTGATGGGAATGTATTCTTACCTTTTACACGATACTTTAAAGGAAGATTTACTAACTAATCATGAATCGGGAGCATTAATCACAATGGTTGTATTTGGACTAGGAATGATTGTAGGATTAGTCACTATGGCAAGGTTCTTAACTTGGTCTCTAAAGTCTCATAAAGACATCACTCTTGCTATTTTAACAGGATTTATGATTGGTGCATTAAACAAACTTTGGCCTTGGCAAGTGCCAGCTAAAGTTATGGATGCCAATGATAATGTAGTTGATTTTGCCAAAGGAATGGAATACGACAAAGTGATTACAGCAACAAGCTCTTCACCATCCAATTATCTTGAAAACTTTGGTCAGCCAGAGTTTCTTATTACTGCTATTCTATTCTTCATTTTAGGAATTGTATTGGTGTTAGGATTAGATAAATTTTCTATCAAAAAAGAAAACTAACATGCAATTAGGACTTATTGGTAATACGCTTTCTCATTCTTTTTCTAAAACTTACTTCGAAGAAAAGTTTAAAAAACTGGAGCTTCCCTCCCATTCATACTCCCTATTTGAGTTAGATGACATTTCTGATTTCACTGAATTACTAAAAAAAAATCCCGAAATAAAAGGGCTTAATGTTACTATTCCTTACAAAGAAGCTATCATTCCGTTTTTGGATGAATTGGATGAGGAAGCCAAGGAAATTGGAGCAGTAAACACCATTAAAATTTCTATAAAAGACGGGAAACAATACCTGAAAGGTTATAATACAGATGTATTTGGTTTCAGAAATTCCATTAAACCATTTTTGCTCAATACTCACGAAAGAGCATTAATACTAGGAACTGGCGGAGCAAGTAAAGCCATAGATTATGTACTAAAAAACTTAAGAATACAAACGCTTTTCGTTTCTCGTAATCCTATCGAAGGACAAATTAGCTACACTGATATTAATGAATATGTGATGAAATATCACAAACTAATTGTCAATTGCACACCACTTGGTACAGCACCAAATGTGGCTGAAAAACCAAATATTCCTTATAAGTTAATTAACGATTCGCATACATTAATGGACTTGGTTTACAACCCAGAAAAAACAGAATTTATGAAGCTTGGAAAAGCTGAAGGAGCTGTTGTATTAAATGGATTATCCATGTTGCAACAACAGGCAGATAGAGCTTGGGAGATATTTAATGCATAAACATGAAGCCAGAAATTCCAATTATATTATTCTTTAATAACACTTTCTCAATTGAAGAAAATTTAAATAAAAAAGCTAGCTATTTATACACTTTGAACAACAACTATAATGGTCTAGCTTATTATAAAAACAGATTATGGAATTACGAAATTGAAGCTGAATCAAAATTTTTCAGTGTCCCAGTATTTATTTGTAAGCTGCTGAATCTTCCGTTAAACATTAATTTTAAATGGATGAATAAGAGTTCTTATGAGCTATATGAATTAAAAGCAAGACTTATCGATTGTACCAACAAAGACAATGAAGTATTGACTAAATTTACAACACCACAAAATTTAACTAAACTTATAAATGAATGTAACTCCTACAAGGAAATTATATCAATTTTAAGAGAGAATATTTTTACAAAACATTAAAATGAACGAACTACAAAAGATAAAAGACACAGCCGAATTTATTCGTAAACAAGGATTTACTGATGGTGAAATTGGAATAGTTTTAGGAACTGGATTAGGTAATTTGGTGACTAAAATTGAAATTGAAAAAGAACTTTCTTATTCGGATATTCCAAACTTTCCTGTGTCTACTGTGGAGTTTCATTCTGGGAAATTGATTTATGGTAAACTTGGTGGAAAGCAAGTAATTGCCATGCAAGGTAGGTTTCATTTTTATGAAGGATACAACATGGATGAAATCGTATTTCCTGTGCGTGTAATGAAAGTATTAGGAATACAAACACTGTTAGTTTCTAATGCTGCTGGAGCGATTAACACTAGTTTCAAAAAAGGAGAATTGATGATGATAACGGATCACATCAATTTACAATCCAATGCATTAATTGGAAAAAACTTAGAAGAATTAGGACCAAGATTCCCAGATATGAGCGAACCTTATTCTAAAAAACTGAGTAAAATAGCAAAATCTACAGCTAAGGAAAATGACATTAAATTACTAGAAGGAACTTACGTTTCGGTTCAAGGACCAATGTTAGAAACTGCTGCTGAATATCGTTATTTGTATAGAATTGGAGCTGATGCTGTTGGTATGTCAACCACTCCAGAAGTAATTGCTGCCAACCACATGGGAATTCCTGTTTTGGCAATTTCTGTATTAACAGATGAATGCGATTACAATGATTTGAAAGCTGTAAATATCGAAGAAATTATTGCTGTTGCGGGTAAATCAGAAAAGGTGCTTACCGTTCTTTTTGAAGGAGTTGTAAAAGCTATTTAATCCCGTAAATAAGGATAGTTAAATACTTTGGATAATTCCAATACCGTTTTATGATTGTTCTTAATCAACAGCATGTCTGGAGCTAAATCAAGTACTTCTGTTTCCATTCCAGAAACATCTAGCATTTCGCCAAGCAAGCAATTGTAAACCACTATATTTTTATTGGCGATTGTTTTGTTCTCGATAAAATTCCAAGTTCTGCGTTCGTAATGAACCAAATTAGTTTCGGGGAAATCGGCTACCATAAATCGAGCACCATAAGTTACCAAAGCCATTTCTGAGGGTGCGTAATTATCTGATGAAACACACACTACCAAATCAACTTCTTTGTCTTTTATTACCGAATAGATAGATTCCACCTGCTCTCTTAATTCATCTACTTTAATAACCGTTACTGGACCATAATATCCTTTTTCGGTATGGAATTGAACCTTCTCCTCAATCGTAAAAGACTTAATAACAACTATTAAGATACTTACCGATAGTATAATCAACAACTGTCTTACAGAAACTTTGTTGGTGTCTGAAAGCCAAATTATTGCAAAGCAAACCAATAATGGCAATGCCAAAAACATACGAGAAGAAGAGTAAAATATAGTTCCTACATCATTATGAATCTTATTAATTCCGAAAGAGAAAATGATAAACAAAACTCCAAATAATAACGCAATACCTTTTCTCCAATCTTGTTTCAATAGGTAAAATCCTGAGAAAAATGGAAACAAAAGTATGAGCCAATGCCCTTTCCAAATAAATGGAGTGAGGTATTTAAATAGTGTATCCAACTTGGTGAAAGCAAGAATAAAATCTTCCCAAGAGAATGTTAGAATCCACATTTTGTGAGAAATATAATCGGGATTTAACTCATAAAATTGATGAGCAAAATAATAAAATGCCAAAGCTGGAATCACTCCCAAAACTCCGTATAAATATAGTTTTACATTAGAAATATTCTCTAAAAAAACATAAAATGCAACAGGCAATGCAAACACCAACATATTGGGATTTGCTACAAAACCTAAAGAAATAGAAAGTCCCAAAATGAGAAACGAGCTCTTTTTGGAAGGAAACAAAATAGGATAAATTAAAAACGAACTAAAGAATATTCCATTAGTAAACCCTCTACTTATTGAGGTTATAATATCATATTCTATGGCCATTCCTATAACTAAGGCTAATATCCAAAAAGAAGCCATTTTTCGGCCAGAGCGAAAAAGCACTGAAGCAAAAAACAAAAAGGGAAACAAACTGATAAACGAAGCGGCAATTGGCAAGGCAAATTGCGGAGTAAATCCAAGACAAATTAACGGGACAGCAACATAAGCTTCGAGAGGAAAATTATAAGCTTGCCCATAAAAAAATGGCTCACGAAACACAAATTCGCTCATGTCCTGAGCCATGTGCCAATAAATTAAATCATCCGTTCCTGTGTATTGAAAACCAAAAGTCACCAGAGTCAGTAGTTTACTCACTATCAAAAGGAAGACAAGTGCCCAAAAGATTGTAGATAGATATTTTTCGAGATAGCGAAGCAAGAACGAAAAGTACAAAAAACTTACTCAAATTAAAGTTTGAGTTTAGAAAAACATGCCTTTTGCCCAATAAAAATTTTACATTTGAAAAAAACTAAACCTTGGCAGGCATTTACGTCCATATTCCGTTTTGTAAAAAAGCATGTGTCTATTGCGATTTTCACTTTTCTACTTCTATGAAGAACAAAAGCGAACTGGTTACTTGTATCCAGCAAGAGCTAAAAGAACGCAAAAGCTATTTGGACACCAACAAAATAGACACAATTTATTTTGGTGGAGGAACGCCTAGTTTATTAGAGAAACAAGAGTTAATTGATATTCTTACTACCATAAAGCAAGAATACGAAATAAACCCAGATGCAGAAATAACTCTGGAAGCCAATCCAGACGATTTAACAACAGAAAAACTGGTAGAACTAAAGGAATGTGGAATAAACAGATTGAGTATAGGAATTCAATCGTTTGTTGGGCGTGACTTGGCTTTTATGAATCGTTCGCACACCATTAAACAAGCTGTAGATTCTGTTAAAAATGCGCAAGACTTAGGATTTGATAACATTACCATAGATTTAATTTATGGGATTCCAAACCTTTCGCAAAACGAATGGAAAAGGAACATAAAAAAAGCCCTGGAACTTAATGTAACTCACATTTCTGCCTATTGTTTAACCTCTGAGGAGCGCACAGCCATGCATAGTGATATTGCTAAAGGAAAATACGAATTACCGAACGAAGATGTAACTTCTGAGCAGTTTAACACTTTGATTAAGATGCTTAAAGAAAATGACTTTGAACAATATGAAATTTCTAATTTCAGTAAAAAAGGACACATTTCTAAACATAACTCTTCGTACTGGAAACAGAAAATATTCCTTGGTGTTGGTCCATCTGCCCATTCATTTAATACCAAAACTCGTTATTGGAACGTGTCCAATAATGCCAGATACATTAAAGGAGCCAAAGATGGAAACTGGGTATACGAAGAAGAAGTATTAGACGAAAAAACTCGCTATAACGAATACATTATGACTTCGTTACGAACAAGCTGGGGAGTTGATATCGATTTCCTTAAAACAAATTTCAACTCTAGCTTTGTAGCTCACTTTATAAAAGAAAGTAAAACCTATATCCTCGATAATTCTTTGATACAGAAAGGAAACTTTTATACGCTTTCGCAAAATGGGAAGTTATTGGCAGATAGAATTGCTAGTGAGTTGTTTTATGTAATTTAATCAGATGAAAAAATCTCCTGAAATAATTTTACAAATGCTAGAGGTTAGCAATGATAAAGCATTTAAATTTGCTAAAATTTCGAGAATAGTTGGAATAGTATTATTAATATCTATTGTGTTTTTATTAGAGATAAGTACGATAAGAACCATTTGTTTGGTAATCTCCTTAATATTGATGAGCTTGCCTTTTACATTCAAGTTTTTTATTGATGAACACAAGCAAATTGGATTAATAAAACTGCTAGAAAATGAAATCACATTAAAGTATAAAGGAAAAGAACCTTTATATTTTTCACCAAAAGAAATTGAAAACTTTGGCTTTAAATTAACTGATTACGAAGGCGAAACAAAGGTAGTAGATATGGTGAATTCAGTAGGAAGATTAAACAATAGATTAGGAACGGGAAACAAACTTTCCTTCTCTTTTAAAGGTGAAACACACTCGTTTAATTTTAAATTGAAGAACAACTCCCAAAAGAAAAATGTAGAGCTGATGTTTCAAAAATATCAAGTGCAAATTCTTATGAAATAATTTTTTTATAAAATGAGAGTTAGCGAGTTACATGAATTAATTTGTAACTTGTAGTTATTAAAAAGTTGTCAAAAATTAGAATGAAAATAAATCTCATCATATTTTTTATTGCATTGACATTTCTTATGTATTGTAAGTCAGATAACATTCAATACTTAATTGAAAACTCTCTGACCCCAAAATTGGACTTAGCATATTATGCGGTTGTTAAATCAGAAATGGAAGAGCTTGGCAACTCGATTAGAATTGTGGATAAAACAATTGATACTACTTCAACCATACTTAAAGACATCATTCCGAGTTTCTCTAAAGAGTTAAAGACTGTTTATTGGAAAAAGGAGATTTTCCCAAGAGCAGAATATATCAATGGAGACAGTTTGGCATCATACATAAATGGAAGGCCTGAAAAATACTGGGCATATAGAGATCAGTATAAATCAGGATGGATAGAATTGACCGCTCCATATTTCACCAAAGACAAAAAAAGGGTTTTGATTGAAGTTAGTTTCTTTCATGGAAGATCCTTCGGTGTCTCTTCATATTACCTTCTTGAATGGACGGGAAAAGGATATGTTGTAAAAGAAAAAGGATTGATATCAATAAGTTAAAAAATGAAAATGAAAACACCAATCCAAAACCTAATAGAAGCTGAACGAAAAGCAGAAATCCTATTTCAAGAAATTGAAAAACAAGGAATTGTGCAAGTTGGCAAAACAGAAAAAGAACTGAACACAGAGGTTTACGAATTAGCTTTTTCGTTATTTGGGATAAAAAAATACTGGCACAAACGCATAGTTCGTTCTGGTAAAAATACTTTGTTACCCTACAAAGAGAATCCACCAAACTTAACTATTCAAGAAGATGATATACTATTCTTTGATTTTGGTCCTGTGTTTGACGATTGGGAGGCAGATGTAGGTAAAACCTATGTAACAGGTAATAATGCTCAAAAACTAAAGCTAAAACAGGATGTGGAATTGGCTTGGCACGAAGGAAAAGCTTTTTATCAAGCGAATAAAGAAACCTTAACTGGAGCCGATTTTTACAACTACACTAAAAAATTAGCCAAAAAATACGGCTGGGAATACGGCAATCACCACTGTGGGCATTTAATTGGGAACTTCCCTCACGAAACCATTTTGGGCGAAGAAGAAACTAATTACATTCATCCCAATAACCATGAGTTAATGAGTAATAAGGATGTAAACGGAAATGAAAGATTCTGGATTTATGAAATTCACTTTGTAAATACCGAATTGGAAATTGGAGGATTCTTTGAGCAATTGGTTTCTTAAATAAACTTCTATTAAACTCCAATGTCATCCTCGCATAGGCGGGGATATTATTCATCAGTTGTGGATTCTTGTTTTAAGACTCCCTTTTTCATGGGAATGACAAATGGGTGGATTTTTAATCCCATGAAAGGAAAAAACGAACAAAGAGTGAATAGTATGATTAATCCAATTAACTTTGCATAAATACACTAAGTAACATGCACACAATATACTCTGAAGGCTGGAAAGACTATGAATTAGTTGATGGCGGAAATGGCAGAAAACTAGAAAGATGGGGAACTACTTATACTATTCGCCCAGATAGAAATGCCTACTTCCCTATGCAATTGAAAGAGGAAGAATGGAATGCAAAAGTAGATTTTGAGTTTATAGAAGATACGCCTACTTCGGGTAAGTGGATTAAAAGAAAATCGGATGCTGAGCCAGAATGGGAAATTAAATACGGGAAAGCGATATTTAATATAAAGCTTACTAAATTTAAGCATGTTGGTTTATTTCCTGAGCAACAAACCAATTGGGAATTTATCCAAAACAAAGTCCAAAAAGACCAAAGATTACTTAATTTATTTGGCTACACAGGAGCAGCTTCTGTTATTGCAAAACTCAACCATGCAGAGGTTTACCACTGCGACAGTGTGAAAAACGTACTGACTTGGGGTAAAGAAAACATGGAAGCTTCTGGTGTTGAAGGAATAAAATGGGTATTGGAAGATGCCTTGAAATTTGCACAAAGAGAAGCAAAAAGAGGAAATAAATACCGAGCTGTAATTATGGATCCTCCAGCATTTGGAATTGGAGTGAAAAAAGAAAGGTGGAGACTAGAAGATAAGTTTCAAGACTTGCTAAAAACTGCAAAAGAGTTAGTTGAAGAAGGTGGATTTATTATCATAAATACTTATTCTCCTAAACTTGAAGCTAAAGAAATAAAGCGAATGGCCAGTTCAATTTTTCCAACTAATAAAGTAGAAGTATCTCGTTTATCAATGAGAACAACTACTGGAAAAAGACTTGATTTTGGTGAATTAACTAGAATTCAGCTTTAAGATACGGTTTGTCATTCCCTTGAAAAAGGGAAACTTAAAACGAGAATCATTATTTCATTTCAGAATAAGAAAATCGCAAATTTAGTTTTGTAGGCATTAGTATTATTCCCTATATTTAGTCATGAAAACGACTCTCAATTACTTGGAAAAGGCATATCAATTTGATTTATCCAAACCTCTTGATATCAGTATGATTCTGTCTACTGACGAAACAAACTCTAGCGCTTGGTACGTAAATCCTATTTCTATCGAACCAGTGAAAGGAGACGGATTTGTAGGAAGTGTGGAATTGGGTGGTTCAGTAAATTTCAGGAATATTACTTTTAATCCTCATGGAAACGGAACCCACACAGAATCTGTTGGTCACATTGCTCCAAAAATTTATTCGATAAACGAAACGCTTTCTCGGTTTCATTTTATGGCTTTGGTTATTTCTATAGAACCAGAAACTTGTAAAACTAATGAAGGAACAAGAGCTGAAGGCGATAGAATTATTACCGAAGATCAGATTAAAAAAGCTATTGGGACTCACAAACCAGAAGCAATAATCATAAGAACTTTATCGAACGAAAAAGAAAAACTAACTCGTCAATATTCCAATACCAATCCTCCTTATTTATGCGATAAAGCGGCTAGTTTTATTACAGAATTGGGAATAGAACATTTGTTAATCGATTTACCATCAGTAGATAAAGAAGTAGATAATGGAGAATTACTAAGTCACAAAGCATTCTGGAAATATCCTGAGGACACGCAATTACACAAAACTATTTCGGAGTTTATTTACGTGAAAGATGAAATAGCAGATGGAGTTTATTTATTGAACCTACAAATTGCTCCTTTCGAGAATGATGCCAGCCCAAGTAAACCAGTTTTATACAAACCTTTGTAACCATGAATATCGAAGAGTACCGAGAATATTGCATCTCCAAACCTGGAGTAACCGAAGGATTTCCTTTCGACAATAATACCTTGGTATTTAAAGTAATGGGCAAAATGTTCGCTTTAACTGGAGTGAATGAATTTAATAGTATAAATCTAAAATGTGATCCCGATTATGCGATTGAATTAAGAGAAAACTACGAAGGGATTCATGCAGGTTATCACATGAGTAAAAAGCATTGGAACACGTGTAACAATGAAAGTGATATTCCTGATAAGGTTATGAAACAGCTAATTGATGATTCTTATAACTTAGTAGCTAGTAAACTAACTAAAAAACTAAAGGAAGAACTGAAAAATATATCACAATAAATTAACCATTTATTATTGTTTGAAGTCACAAATCAACCTACATTTGATTTCTAATTACAACTATGAAAAACAACAAACTTTTTAAATTTTTTATTGCTGGATTACTGTATCTACTTCCTATTGTAGTTTTTGGATATGTTTTATACAAAGCGTTTGTTTGGGTAGATGGAATTATACCAGATGATTACCGTTTTATTCCTGGTTTAGGAATTTTGATAATCGTTATTTTTCTTATTCTTTTTGGATGGTTTACCACAGTATCTAGGATAGATAATATTGCTAAAGAATATTTTAATAAGGCTTTAAATAAAGTGCCTGTACTCAAAAGTATTTACTCAACTCTAGAGGATGTTTCTTCGGCATTAGTAGGTAACAAGAAGACATTTGACAAACCAGTTTTGGTGAAATTATCTAAAAACCATGACATGGAAAGAGTTGGTTTTATTGCCAAAGAAGATCTTGAATTTTTGGGAATTGGTAAAGATAAAATCGCAGTAGCACTTCCATTTACTTTCAGTTACATGAGCAAAATTGTAATTGTACCTAGAGAAAATGTGACTCCTATTGATGCTAAGTCATCTGAGGTAATGAAGTTTTTACTTTCTGGAGGAATTACCGAAGAAGAAATGAAATCGGAGATTTCTAATTTAGAAAAAACTAAAGAGAGTTAAACAGTCATTTCTCCACTATAAACCTGCTCCCCTTTTCCAATTAACCAAATGTTATCAAATTCATTATCGGATATTTGATTGAATTTTATTTGCAAATCTCCACCTTGTACTTTAATAGCCACAGGAGAAGTTAAACCGTGTTTTATTGCTCCGCTAAGTGCAACTGCAGTTGCTCCAGTTCCACAAGAAAGTGTTTCGTCTTCCACTCCCCTTTCGTAAGTTCTCATTTCGAGAGTCTCTCCTACTTTTTGTACAAAGTTTACATTCGTACCTTTTTCTTTAAATCGTTCGTTATAACGCACTTTATGAGCAGTAGGAACGATATCAATTTCCTGAACCGAAGCTGTATATTGAATATAATGAGGAGAACCTGTTTCTATAAAAAAGTAATCTTGACCTTGTTCCACATTAGAAACATCCCCCATTTTTAACTCTATTAATTCTCCATTAATAGTTGCTTCATGAATTCCATCAATAGCATTGAAAGTAGTTTTGTTTTCTATTATTCCTAAATAATTTGCAAAAGCAACAGCACACCTACTTCCATTACCACAAAAGCTTTTAGTACCATCAGCATTAAAATAAATCATGTCAAAATCAACTTCAGGGTGATTCTCTATTAGAATTAAGCCATCAGCACCAATACCAAACTTACGGTCGCACAATTTAGCAACTAACTTCAAATCAGATTTATCAATCTTGTTTTGACGATTATCGATCATTACAAAATCGTTACCTGTACCTTGATATTTATAAAAATTCATTTTCATATTTTCTTAAATATTTCCCGATTCTTTATCCAAAAACTCTTTTTCTTTTCCACTTAAACTATCTAAACCCTTTTGGCTAATTTTATCTAAAATAGCATCTACTCTTTTCTGTTTATCAGCCTTAATCTCATTGTACGAATAGTCATCTCTAGGAATATCAGTATTCCTGTGCATCTCTGATTTTACAGAAACTCCAAACAAACCCTTTAACTTATCTATTAATTTCTTCCACATACTTTTCATTTTACTTCTTGAAAAATATTTCCTTTTCCTTAGGCGATAAGCTTTGATAACCTGACTTCTTAACTTTATCTAAAATAGTATTTATTTGCTCATTATCCTTTTTCTGTTGTTTAGGCTGGCTTTTAGCTTTCTTCTCACTTGTCTTCCCTCCTTTTTTCACTTTCATTTTAGGCTTGCTATTCTTAGTAGTAAACCACCTAGGAAAATCTAAAGAAAATAATTTATCTAAAAACTTTTCAAAAGAGGATAGAATATTTTTTCCTTGTTTCGTTTTTGTACCGTAATAAAATCCAAAAATTGCACCTCCCAAATGAGATATCCAACCTCCAGCATTTGCTCCTTCTACTCCAATGCTTGCTTGTAATCTTATTAAATCCAATAAAACAATTCCACCAACAATATAACTAAGTTTAATAGGCTTGGCTATAAAAGTAAACTTAAGCGGATGGTTAGGATAAACTGTACCTCCTGCAACAAATACCGCAATTACTGCAGCAGAGGCTCCAATTAATGGAAACCTATTGGCATTTGCAAAAGCTGGCAAGAAATTATATCCAAGAAAAAATGCTAGGAAACCAACAAAACCTCCAACTAAATAAACACTCAATAGCTTTTTACTCCCCAGTTTTTGTACAAAAAAGGTTCCTGCAAAATAAAATAACACCATGTTCCAAAGTAAATGAGAAATTCCATTTAAATCGTGAGCAAACATATAAGTAACAAGTGTCCAAGGACGAGTTAACAATATTTTCCATTCAGGAGAAGCTCCATAAATTGAGCTTAAATTAATATTAAAAGAAAACAATTTAAAAAGGATACTGATTACAGCAGCCAACACAAAAAAGCCGACATTAATAATGAGCAATTTTATTGCCATTGAGCCAGATTTATATTGAGTTTTTAGCTTTTCTAAAAGTGAATTCATTATTAAAATAATTGTTGTTACAAAAATACGAATAATCTAGTATAAATTAGATTTGTATAATGTTTATGAAAAAAAGGTGTTGTTTCGTGAAAAATAACTCCTTAGAAGTAAACAATTCCTTAATTTTAATACAAAGCGATACTATTAATTATATATTTTTATAAACTATGAAAAACAAAACACTAATTAACTTATCACTTTTCGCGACTTTACTATTATCTTATGGAGTAGCAAAAGCACAAATCAATTTTTTACCAAGTGATAGCATACTGGTTATCAAAAATTCAGATACTCTAAGCTTGGCTTGGGCTGGAGGAATTAACTCAGGACAAATTTCTACCATAGATTTAGATTTAGACGGGCAAGAAGACATTGTAATTTTTGATAGGTCTGATAAGCGAGTAATTCCTTTGTTAAACATAGGCGGGCCAAATGAAATAAAGTATAAATACGCTCCAGAATACATTCAACAATTTCCTGCTTCTATAGGATGGATGTTGCTGAGAGATTTTGATTTAGATGATAAAAAAGATGTCTTTTATTCTAATTCTGGTGGAGCAATAAGTGTTCAGAAAAATAATTCTATTACCAACCTTACTTTCTCAGATTACTTAATCAACATGAAATCTGACCAACATCCTGGTGGAGATATCGGTATTTATATTCCTACTTCAGATATTCCTTCAATTTCGGATATCGATAATGATGGAGATCTTGATATTTTAACTTTTGGAGTATTAGGTTATGCTCTTGAATATCATAGAAATATGAGTGAAGAAACATATGGAAATAACGATACTTTGGATTATGTTTTAAAAAATAATTGCTGGGGACATTTTCTTGAAATTGGAACAAACACCAACTCATTAAAATTATATGACACTTGTAATTACAATGTACCTAATGCAGAAGGCGGAGGGAACTTTGGTGGAGGAAATAGACATGCAGGATCTACGGTTACAGCATTCGACAACAATGGCGATTCAGTAGCAGATTTAATGCTAGGAGATGTATCCTTTAACAATATCGTTATGGCATTGAATGGAGGGACACAACCAGGTCAAAACTCTAGTTTAACATACCAAGACACGACATTTCCATCTTACGACACTTCAGTTGATTTAGCTATTTTCCCAGGTACATTTTTAGAGGATATTGACAATGACGGAATAAAAGATTTATTGGTTACCACTAACGCTACTAATTTAGCAGAAAACACAGAGTCAGTTTGGTTTTATAAAAATACCGGAACTAATTCTATTCCCAATTTTAACTTTAAGAAAAAAGCATTATTTCAAGACCAAATGATTGAGTTAGGAAACGAATCTATTCCTGCAATTTTCGACCATAATGGTGATGGATTAATGGATTTAATCGTATCCAATTACGGTTATTTTAATAGAGACAGTGTTACATATGACTGTAAACTATCATTATACCTGAATATAGGAACGGTTTCAAAACCTGTTTTTGAGTTTGTTACAGATGATTATCAAAATATATTTTCACTTAACCTAGGAACTTGGTTATACCCTACCTTTGGTGATTTGGATGGAGATGGTGACATGGATATGGTTTTAGGAAACTCCGAAGGGTATTTACATTACTTTACAAATAGCGGAGGAGCTGGAAACCCTGCTGTATTTACTTTAACTAGTTCAAGAATTAAAGATGACCTAGCAGCAACAATTGATGTTGGTCAGTTTTCTGCACCACAATTATTTGATTATGATAACGACAATGATTTGGATTTAATAATCGGTAAAGTAAATGGTTGGATTCGTTATTACGAAAATACTGGAACTACAACAGCTTATACTTTCAAGAAAATAACAGATAGCTTAGGAAGAGTTGAACTTCATGAAGCATGGGATATATTTGGTGCTACAACTGGATACAATGCACCTAACTTTTTCCGAAATGGATCAACAGTAGAGCTATATTGTGGAACTCACTCTGGTGGAATTTATAAGTTTACTGGAATAAACCCTAGCAATCCAAGGCAAACATTTATTATTGATACAGTAATCAGAAACGGAGAGATTGGAAGAAGGTCTACCCCTGCTGTTTATGATTTTAAAAATGATGGAAAACTGGATATGATTATTGGAAACACAAAAGGAGGTCTTAATTTTTACACACAACAAAATGGATTTTTAACTGTAAAGAAAATTGAGCCAAAAATAGATTTCAAACTATATCCTAACCCAGCAAACGAAAGTATTTTTGTAGAATTAGACCCAACAGAAAGCCAGAATAATACAATTAGAATCTACTCCATTACAGGTAATTTAATTCAGGTAGAACAAGCCGAAATTGGTATCACTACAATCTCTGTAAACAACTATGCAAAAGGAGTTTATTTCTTAACTGTATCAACAGATAAAGGTCAGAAAACTAAGAGATTTGTGGTTCAGTAAAAGGAACTATAGATAATCATAAGCCACATTGGATAAGAACAGAGCTTTACCATCAACTGATTTTCCAGCTTTTCCTCTGTCTAGTGAATCTATTACTTCTTGAAATTGTTCTATGGTGAGCTTCTCTTTTCCAACTTGAATAAGAGTTCCCGTAATTGCTCGAACCATGTTTCGTAAAAAACGATCTGCTTTAATTTCGAATACAAATTTGCCATCTTCTAGTTCAGAAATCTTAGCTAAGCTGACTTTACAATTATTCGTATACGTATCAGTATTTACCTTACTAAACGAAGTGAAATTAGTTGTAACCAATAATAATTCACAGGCTTTATTCATTTTTTCGATATCCAGTTCACTAGAGATATAAATAGAAAACTCTCCTAAAAATGGATTGGCTTTGGTATGAAAAAAGTATTGATAAGTTCTGGCTTTAGCATCAAATCGAGTATGAGCCTCAGGCTCAACATCAATAATAGTTTCTATCACTATTGAGTTTGGCAATAAACTATTGAGTTTATATACCAGGTTATCAATCAAATTATCAGCATCAAAATGAGCGTAGAAACAACTAGCATTTACACCAGTATCAGTTCTTCCGCAACCTGTAGTTTTTATTTCTTGGCTCAATAATAAACTCAAAGCTTTGTTCAATTCACCTTGCACAGTAATTGCGTTATCCTGGATTTGCCAACCATGGAAACCTATTCCGTTATATGCTAATTTGATGAAATGTCTTGGCATCTTAATTCATTATTACTTGCAAAGATAGGAATCGAAAATCTATGACAAAGAATAATACTTTGTTACTTTTTTCAATTCGTGTATTACAAGAGCATATTAACCATAAAACAAAATATTATGAAAATTATAAACCTAATTGGATTCTTATCATCATTCGCATTAAGCACTGGAATAATGTTTAAAATAATGCACTGGCCTTTTGCAAGCATTATATTATTCAGTGGTTTCGTATTGTTAAACTTTGGATTTTTGCCTCTTTACTTTTTTAATAGAAAATCAAAACAAGCTTCAGAAGTTAAAAATTAGCTTGACTATCTAACTATGGTAATATGTCCAAACTGTTCAGAAGCAAAGCCATTATTGGTTTGAACTCTCATCTTATATGGATAGGAACCACTCATTACCTGACTACCATTATAAGAACCATCCCAAATAAAGTTGGGATCGGTTGTTATAAAAATTTCTTCTCCCCATCTATTAAATATAATAAACTTAAGCGTATTAATTCCCTCTGAGCTTATCGAAAATTCATCATTTATTCCATCATTATTTGGAGAAAAGGAGTTTGGAATAAATAAAAGTAATTCATCCAGTATTATCAAATTATATTCAACAGAATCCCTGCAACCATATTCAGTTACCGCATTTAATTTCACTGTATAAGTTCTTGATTTGTCATTTGGAAATGTTACTATACATGGATTCACTATATTGGATGCCCCATTCGTTCCATTGCACAAATTTATATATTTTAACTATTATAATCCTGAACATAATCCTTACATTAGATTTTAATTATAAAATGACTAAAAATGGGAAAAGGAAAAGATGCTAAAAAAGCAGTAAAAAAAGAGGCTACAAAGTCTTTAAAAGAAAAGAGAGCTGAGAAAAAAGCAAAGAAAAAGTAAGAGGAAAGAAAATGAAGGCTTATTTCTTTTTAAATAATGACTAAAAACATTGGATAAAGAAAAAGGTTTTTATATTTTTGCAATCCGAATAATAAAAAATTAATTAATTATGTACGCAATTGTAGAGATAGCAGGGCAACAATTTAAAGTTGTGAAAGACCAGACTCTTTTCGTTCATAGGTTACAAGACGAGGTTGGAGCTTCAGTGAAGTTTGACAAAGTTTTGATGACAGATGATAACGGAACGATTAAGCTTGGCGCCCCAGCTATAGAAGGTGTTACCGTAACTGCTAAAGTAGAGGAACATCTGAAAGGTGATAAGGTTATCATCTTTAAAAAGAAAAGAAGAAAAGGATATAAACTAAAGAAAGGTCACAGACAGTATCTTACGAAACTGACTATTAACGCAATTTCTTAAAAAATAATTAGAGTATGGCTCACAAAAAAGGTGCCGGTAGTTCAAATAACGGTAGAGAATCAGAATCAAAACGTCTTGGTGTAAAGATATTTGGTGGACAAGCTTGTATAGCTGGTAACATCATCATCAGACAAAGAGGAACAAAACATCATCCTTCAACAAATGTAGGTATGGGGAAAGACCATACTTTGTTTGCTAAAGAAGATGGAATTGTAACTTTTACTAAGAAAAAAGACAACAGATCATTTGTATCTGTAGTTCCTTTCGAAAACTAAAGTTAATTCACTTATCATATTAAAGCACCTCTTCCTAGAAGGGGTGCTTTTTTTCGTTTTATATTTTTTAATTATTCGTTCTCATTTACAAAGAGTTTTAATAAAACCACATTACCTCTATTTAATAATCAATCAATAAATCTTATCTTTGAGTATGGAACAAGGAGAATTAATAATTTCGATAGAAAAGGGACAAATCCATTATGGTGATCACAAAGTTCTTGACTCTATTGACATTGAATTAAGAAAAGGAGAATTTGTATACCTGATTGGAAAAACTGGTAGCGGAAAGAGTTCTCTTTTAAATGTTATTTATGGAGAAACAAAACTATCTGGTGGTCATGGTACTGCAGTAGGTTTTGATTTAATGACTCTAAAACCTAAATCTGTTCCTATGCTTAGGCGTAAAATCGGAAACGTATTTCAAGATTTTAAACTTTTGTACGATAGAACAGTTTATGAAAACTTGAGGTTTGTACTAGAAGCAACTGATTGGAAAGGAAAGAATAAGATAAACGATCAAATTGAAAAAGTTCTGAAGATGGTAGGAATTGTTGGTAAAAACAACAATTATCCTCATCAATTATCTGGAGGAGAACAACAGAGAGTATCTATCGCTAGAGCTCTACTAAACGAACCAGATTTAATAATAGCTGATGAGCCTACTGGAAGTTTAGATCCAGAAACAGCTAGAGAAGTAATGGATTTATTGATGAGTATTTCACAGCAAGGTGTTACCATTTTTATGGCAACTCACCATTACAAGACTATTGAAACTTATCCGGGAAGAATTTACCAATGTGTAAATCGTAAGGCTCAAGAAATGGCCATTAAATACAGCTAATGAATTCATACCAAAATAAAACAGTTTGGATAACTGGAGCTTCCTCAGGAATTGGGAGAGCTTTGGCTATAGAATTCTCTAAATTAGGAGCTAACTTAATTCTATCTGCTCGTAATAACGAAAAATTGATAGAGACTCGCTCTTTATGCGAGGACATTAAGCTTGTTAAGCTACTTCCATTAGATTTAGGTGAGTTTAATTTATTGAAAGAAAAAACTATCGAAGCACTTTCTCTTTTCGAAGGATTGGATGTACTGATAAATAATGGTGGAATTAGCCAAAGAGGATTAGCAGTTGAAACTCCTCTTTCGGTAGATAAAAGAATATTTGATATTAATTATTTTGGAACAGTAGCCTTAACAAAAGAGGTACTCCCCTATTTTATAAAAAAGAAATCAGGACAAATTGCTGTAACATCAAGTGTTGTTGGTAAATTTGGTTCTCCGGTTCGAACAGCTTATGCAGCATCAAAACATGCTTTGCATGGATTTTACGATAGTTTAAGAGCGGAAATACATGATTACAATATTGGAGTAACAATTATATGTCCTGGACCAATAAATACAAGTATCTCAGAAAACGCATTAACTGCTAGTGGAGATAAACAGAACAAAAAAGATCCAGCTATTGCTGATGGAATTGCTCCAGAAGTATTGGCTAAAAAATATATAAAAGCATTAAGAAAAAATAAACGAGAAGCTTGGATTGGAAAAAAGGAAGTGTTTGCGATTTACGTAAAACGATTTTTTCCTGGGCTATTTGCTCGTATCATTAGAAACGTAAAAGTAACTTGAAAAAAAACACATTAATAACTATTGTAGGTCCTACCGCAATAGGGAAAACCTCACTTTCTGTAGAACTTGCTAAGCAATTAGGTTGTGAGATTATATCGGCAGATTCGCGTCAGTTTTTTAAAGAAATGAGTATTGGTACTGCCAAAGTAACTTCTGAAGAAATGGACGGAGTTCCTCATCATTTTGTAGATTTTTTACCTGTAGAAGAATTTTATACTGCTGGTAAATTTGAAAATGAGGTTTTAGGAAAACTTGAAGACCTATTTAAAGAAAAGAATGTAGCCATTATGGTTGGAGGTTCTGGATTGTATGTAAATGCTGTACTAAGCGGTATTGATGAAATCCCTAGTAACTTGGAGTTAAGAGCTGAATTGAACCAAGAATTGGAAGAAAATGGATTGAGACATATGCAACAGAAGCTCAAGAAGTTAGATTACGATCATTATCGATTTATGGATAAACAAAATCCACAAAGATTGATAAGAGCAATTGAAGTTTGCTTGACTACTGGAAAAAAATACTCAGAAATGAGAAAGCAGGAACCAAAAGAACGTGATTTTAATATTGTTCAAATTGGACTGACTGCAGATCTTGAATTAATTTACGACAGAATTAACTCAAGAGTTGACGAAATGATGAAAGCTGGATTGGTTGAAGAAGCTAAATCTCTTCATCCAAAAAAAGAATTAAACTCATTGAATACAGTTGGTTACAAAGAATTATTCAATCATTTTGATGGAGAAACAGAACTAGATTTTGCAATTGAAAAAATAAAGCAAAACACCCGTAATTTTGCAAAAAGACAACTTACTTGGTTCAAAAAAGATAAGAACACGCAATGGTTTGATGTGGCTACTGAAAAAGAAAAAATTCAGAAATTGATTGAGAAAAGCTTGAAGTAAAAATGTTCAATGAACCTTTAGATATTAAAATCCCTGATGGAAAAATTATTTTTCATGAGGGATTTTTTAGTTTGGAGGAAAGTCATAGATTGATGCAATCGTTAATCAAGACAATTGATTGGACTCAAGATGAAGTTATTGTTTATGGTAAACGACATAAAATCCCAAGACTTAATGCTTGGTATGGAGACGAAGGAAAAGTAATGAAATACTCTGGACTTTCCTTAGAGCCAAAAACTTGGACTAAAGAGTTACTTGAAATAAAATCAAAAATAGAAGAAGCTTCAGGAACTAAATTCAATAGTTGTTTGCTTAATTATTACCGAGATGGTAAAGACGGAATGGGTTGGCATCAGGATAACGAAAAAGAGTTAGGAATAAACCCAATAATTGCTTCAGTTACTTTTGGTGAAACTCGACCATTTCAATTGAAACATATCTCTAACAAAGAATTGAAAAAAGTAGACATTCCATTATCCAATGGGAGTTTATTGACAATGGCTGGCGAAACCCAACATTATTGGAAACATCAAATTCCTAAGACAACAAAAACTTTAGAAAGTCGTATTAACCTAACTTTTAGACAAATATTATGACATTAAAATTTAAAGGGTTTATTATATTGTTCTTATTGATAGCTTCATATTCAAAAAAATTGAATGCTCAGATACAAAATCCAGCAGATTTACAAAACCAGTATAGAGCACAACAAAATCAAATTTTAGCTTACAACATTCTATCCAATGGATTAATGGCGGGAGTTGGAGGGGTAATTAACAAAAAACCAGGAGAAAAATTCTTTCCGGTTTTTATAAAAAATTTCGGTAAAGGATGTATTGGAGGAGCGGTAAAATACACAGCTAAATATCAGACTAACTATCTTAAAAACCAACAACTTACTTT
>Ga0075469_10000100_pt1 | contig 31481 bp, 27 predicted proteins | sample DEB08_DNA_13_FD_77577 | JGI IMG/M metagenome (GOLD analysis project Ga0075469, IMG submission 77577) | Aqueous microbial communities from the Delaware River and Bay under freshwater to marine salinity gradient to study organic matter... | ecosystem: Environmental > Aquatic > Marine > Coastal ...
TATAGCGATGGGGCTCACCTCTTCCCTTTCCGAACAGAGAAGTTAAGCCCATCTGCGCAGATGGTACTGCCTATTGGTGGGAGAGTATGTCGTCGCCTTCTTCAAAGACCTGTAACGTAAGTTATGGGTCTTTTTTTTGCAATAAACTGAACGACAAACCATGCAATACAACCATATGAGTGTGGTCAGTTTATCAGTGGGTTCCTCCGAATCTCTTATAAGTAAGTTCACCGGATTATAGTGTTAGGACTCCTATTTTATTGATGTGTTACTATTTCCTTCCTAATTTTTGATGTGCACTACTGAAATGATTAGCTGCCATTGCTGCTACTATGGAGATTTCCCCAGCTAGTGCAACAGCACAGCATATTTCTGCAAACTTATTAGCATTTCCAGCACCGCTACATTTCAGCATTTCTAGGCATTCTTTCTGTGTTGGGAGTGCGGTTCCACCACCAACTGTTCCAACGATCAATGCTGGTAGGGTTAGGGCAACATATAAATCACCCTTCTTATTCACTTCCATTCTAGTAAGACCAATGGACGACTCTGCTATACAGGCAACATCTTGACCGCAAGCAATAAATAATGCCGTAAGCCCGTTTGCAATATGACCCTGAGCACCAATTGCTCCACTTTGTATAGCGGCTAGTGTTGATGCTTGACAATAGCGTGCAATTTGTATGGGTGTTGTTCGAAGAGTTTTCTCGCAAATTGCTTTTGGTATAATTACTTCAGATGTTATTTTTTTACCTCGTACGTTTGAAAATGCTCTAGCAGTAGCTTTCTTATCTCCAGAATAATTACTTTCTATATACCAACGTTCAGGTTGTATTGGTGTATTGGCTATAATGAATTGGCATAACTGATCCGTGCAAATGGTTACCATATTCTGACCTGCAGCATCCCCTGTAGTATATTCGAAGGTGACTATTACACTATTGCCTTCTAGCGAGTGTCTAACCGCTTTTAGTTTCGCGTATCGACTCGTTTCAGATACGATATCAGAAAATGAGCCTCTTTTTTCTTGAATCCAACCCACAAAAAATTGCGCTTCTGCAATTGTATTGAACCTAAAAAAAGGACTGCGTTGTACTCCCTCTGAAAGACAAACAGTAGTGATTCCTCCACTCAAACGGCAGGCTTTCATTCCTCGAGTATAAGATGCAATCAACGCTCCTTCGGTGGTTGCAAGAGGGACGAGAAAATCCCCTTGCGCATTACTTCCATTAATGAGGATTGGTCCAGCTAAACCCACAGGGATTTGAGCCATACCAATAAAGTTTTCTATGTTTGTTTTATATTCCTCTGGATTATTAAAGTTTATTTTACCGCTTAAGTTTTCAGTGCTTATTCCTCTTGTTTCTAAATATTGGATTCGCTCCTCATAGGCTTTTGTTGTTGCCTTGGGATTGTAACGACTGAAATCAAATTGATCAATCTCTTCTTGTGTACGGGGTGCTAATTTGTTTTTAACACCAGTCTTTATTTCTTTTTTTTGGGACATGTTTTTGGTTTAAAAAGAATGCATTTTAAGGTACACTCGTGTATTGAGTTGGTTGATTTCAAACATTACAAATCTATAACTTCTATACAGCCTCTGTCTGCTAGAGTTACATAACATTTTAGGTAATCGTTGCTGAATGTGATGTTGGTTGGTTTTTTGCCTTTTAAATGGATTTCTCTCAGCAACTCGCCAAGAGGAGAAAGAACAGCGATAGTTCCTTTTCCAAAACGGCAGACGTATAGGTTCCCCTTTTGATCGCAACGCATACCATCCAATCCAAAATCCTCAAAAGAAATTAGTTCTCGTTTCTTCTCTATAGAGCCATTTTTGGTGATGTTGTAGACCCAAATTTTTCGTTGTACCGATTCGTTCACATATAATCGATGCCCCGAGGGGCTAACCTCAATCCCATTGGTCGTACCCATGCCACTTTCCAGTAATTCAAATCCTTTTTCTTTTGTAACCTTCCATAGGTTACCTGTATTGTCTGACCAATTCGGATCACTAGCATAAAGTGTTTTGTTTGGCGCTATTGCAATATCATTAGGTTGGTTGGCTTCAGGTTCATGTGCAAAAACATGAATCGCTTTCGAGATTAAATCAATTTCTAGAATATTATGATTGGTATAATCGGCAACGAACATTTGACTTTTTTCTCCGAATCGAATTCCGTTCCCGATACTTCCATTGGGTAATTTTACAAAGACAGAACTTATTCCACTTGGAGTAGTTATTCCGACGGTACCTTGTTCACCAAAATTAACTGCATAGATATTACCATCATGGTCTGTTGCTGGGCCTTCAATTCCATCAGTAAAAGTGTTTTCTTCTGTGAAATCCACACTTTTTATTTTTGTGCTACAAGCACTAAACACCATAAGAAGTGAAGCTAGGTATGTACTTTTCATCATTTTTCAAGTAGGTTTTTAACGAGTTCAATTGGTAAATAGGGCAGTATACTGATGTGATTTTCGAATCAAACGAAATTGGAGTTTATAATTGATCTGTAAATGTTTTTTAAAGATAGTCAAATTTAAAAAACAGACGACTTTAAATGAAATTCGAATACTTAATGGAGTTATAAGCAAAGACCATGTACATATTCACGTTGAATTTCGACCGTCTCAAAATATTAGTGATATAGTCAAACGTTTCAAAGGTAGAACTTCCCAACGTCTTCAAGAGGAATATCCAGAGTTGAGTAAACGTTATTGGGATAGACATTTTTGGGCTATTGATTATGGAGCTTGGAGTACAGGAAATATAACAGATAAAATGGTTCAAAACTATCTTGAACATCATAGAAATCCATCGAATGAAGATGATACCATTATTTTGGAATAAGAATTTCGTTCTTTAGAGAAACCTATGGACTTGCAGCCCATAGTGGTTCAGTTTTGTCTTTGAAACCTCTAAATCTTCAAAAAATCTAAATAGATATCATACATTTTGTAAACATTCTCTTTTATAAGTTTTTCATTTACAGAGCAATAACCCATCATTAATCCATTTCCTTTATCACCATCAATAAAATAATTATTAAAAGAATGTGTAGTAATACCTTTGTTAATCAAATAATTGGTGAATTTATTATTATCTATGTTTGTTTTTAAATGCCCTATAAGATGTAAACCTGTATTGTTAGAATCGAGTGAAAGTTCACTTTTAAAACTTAAATTAAAACAATTAAAAAACAGTTCTTTTCATTTAATAGAAGCTTCAATAATCCCAAATCAAATATTTATGTGTTAGAAAAAAAGGCGTCACAATCTAATTTTTGAGGGAATGATCACTGTTTTAATCATTTTTCTGTATAAGTTAAATTAATAATTCTCTCTTAGACAGAGTTCAGTTTACACCCTCTGTCTTTTCCATTACAGTGCTACAGTCTTTTTCCTCGGTACTTATTATTTCTGTAACGTACCCACTGGCAAACCTCATGCGTTTTGGAATGACCCATACGATGAACAATAACTGGGTTCGATTTCCTATGAATTTCTAGGGCGAATGTAATTTCATTAAATTACAATTTACTTCTTGGTAAACAGGCCTATAGTGATATTTTCATTTTGCAACACAATACTTCAATTTAAGAATAATTCTATAAAGAACTAAGGATGACCTGTTCAGTAAGGTGTTTTAACTTTCTTTGCTCAAGGTTATAAAAGCGGTTACAGCCAACCAAACATTCATTCCAAAGGAAACCGATACAACTTCATAGCCTTCCGCCTGCTTTTTGTTCAACAAGGCCTCTACACTACGTTTAAGTTTGTTGGTCGACCAGTATTCGGTTTTCGAGATGATTGTGTATTGTTTCATTTCGTTTTAGTTAAAATCACCACCCCCGTACTCCAATTCATTACTGTCATTTTGAAGCCCACTTTTGATTTTAAATCTTGCATCAATTGATCTACTTTTAGGTCATGACCTTTGGGCCAATTGGGTTGTGGCAGCATATCGTCAATTACATAAAACCCACCCGGATTAAGAAGCTCTAGTGTTCGATCTAAATCGCTGTATTTCCCTGGCCATGCGTCTGCAAAAATAAGATCGAATTTGGCGCCTTTTTGATCCCTAATCCAAGAGCCTCCATCAGTAGTGATGAATTCAATTCGGGTTTCGGCTTCAAAAACACGCGTAACAATGTCCATTAGTTTTGGGTCATTGTCAATAGAAACCAGTTTGGACTGTTCATCCATTCCTTCGTAAATCCATGTGGTAGAAAGTCCCATGCCTGTTCCCAGTTCTAGAAAATGACCATTGGGTTTTGAGGTAACTAAGGTTTGAAGGAGTTCTCCAACGAGGTAGTCGGTGCCCATTTCGAAATTGATTTCTTGAGCTTTCTTAATTAATTCCTCTAATATCTCAGGGGCTTGGTTTGTGTTTTCCATAGGTTTGTTCTGCGTTTATGATTTGTTTTTCTTCGGTAGTTTCTAAAAATTGATAGGAGGGAGCGAGAAGTATTTTCGCATCTGTAATTTTAATGGAGATGATATTTTGAAACTTAAAAACACCTTTATTTTTGTTGTTTAATAGTTGTTCTAGTTCTTTGAAATCGTTGTGAATCGGGCTGATTATTTCTGCGATGCCATTCATCTGAACTCCTTTTTGTGTCCAAATGTCCAAGCAACTCACACCAACTTTTGGGTGTTGTTTGATGTTTTTTAATGTATTGGGAGAAGCAATTACAGCAAATACAAGTCGATCGTTTGTATGAAGTTCAAAGACTTCCTTAGGCGACACATTGGGTTGCCCTTCTTTGTCAACAGTTGCCACCCAACAGAGGACCGACTTTTCAATCAGTTTTTTATGCTGTTCATTTAAAACTGAATTCACCATGGGATTTCCTGATTGGTCTCGACATCCCAAAAGATCCCACTTTTAAATGAACTCCTAACAAAATCATATATTTTCTGAGCTGCTTCAGTAGCAGTTAATCGACCGTTTATGTTGCTTGGAGCGAAAGAAGTTTTTACCCATCCAGGATGAACAGCAGCAATTGCTAATCCTTTCTTTACTCGGACACTCAGAATTTGTGTATACATGTTCAACGCTGTTTTTGATACGCGATAGGCTACTGAATCTGATTTTTCACAAAAAGTAATTGACCCCATCTTTGAAGAGATGTTGATGATTTTTCCTCTAAGAGTGATATGGTCAATAAGCTCTTCAGTAAATAAAATAGTCCCCATGAGGTTTACGCTCAGCGTATTTTCAAGATGTGATTCTGATGGGCTGCAATGATCAATGTCCGGTCCTATTCCAGCGTTGTTGATGAGCATATCAATACTATCAAAATTTTCTTTGACTCGCAACGCTGCATTGACTCTACTTTCAGGATTACTTAGATCAAGTTTTAAACTAAAAAAATTTGGATAGTGTGCTAATTCAGACTGTGTTTTTCTACTACTGCCAATAACGGTAGCCCCTTGTGATAAAAAATGTACTGCTAATGCTTTTCCAATACCACGACTGGTTCCAGTTATTAGAATGGTTGTTTTCATGAAAGTATAGATTTGGGTTAATCTATTTTGTGTCAATCAAAAATAATACCAAAAGTGTGCAACAGATCATTTTATCTAGAAGCCTTTTCTTTGTGATTTATAGAAAGAAGTGAAATTGAAAAACTAACCTAATTTTCCTGCGCAATATCCACCACTCCAAGCCGCTTGAAAATTATACCCACCAGTTATTGCATCTACGTCAATTACTTCTCCTGCAAAATAAAGATTAGGTAGTTTTTTACTTTGCATCGTTTTCAGGTCAATTTCACTCAAGTCAACCCCGCCGCAGGTTACAAACTCTTCTTTAAAGGTTGTTTTACCAGCAACTTGATAGTTGTCTTGGGTAAGTAGTGCTGCTAATTGACGGAATTTCTTTTTTCCGACTTCAATCCATTTTCTGTCGGTTGGGATTGCTGCCTTTTCTAATAAGAAACTCCAAAGACGGTTGGGAAGTGCAAATGCTTTTTGATTTCCAATTCCCTTCTGGGGGTTCATTTGACTGAACTTTTGAAGCTGTTCAAAAAGAAGCTCCGTATTGGTTTCATCGACCCAATTGATTTGAATTTCAAAGTTATAGTCTCGTTCGCTCAATTCACGAGCTCCAAAAGAAGAAGCTTTCAGAATCGCGGGTCCACTCATGCCCCAGTGGGTTATGAGAAGCGGACCTTGGGTTTGAATTTTAGTGCCTTTTATTTTTACACGTGCATTTTCAACAACAAGCCCCATAAGTTCTTTTATGGGTTCACTCGGCATATTGAAGGTAAATAAGGAGGGAATAGGAGGAACAATGCTGTGACCTAAATGACTCAACCAATCAAACCCTTTTAGTTTTGGACTCCCACCTGTGGCAATGATAACAGCATCGAAGTTTTGAGACTCAGAGTCCGCAAACTGTAGTTTCCAATGTTGATCTTCTTGTTCCATTTTGGTAATACTACGCCCCAGTTGTAAAGCCACTTTTAAACGGGTCATTTCTGTCACCAAGCAATCAATGATGCTTTGAGATTGATCCGAAACAGGAAACATACGCCCATCTTTTTCGGTCTTTATAGCTACGCCTCGACTTTCAAACCATGCAATTGTATCGGTAGTGTTGAATTGATAGAAGAGTGATTTTAATTTTTTGCCACCCCGAGGATACGCTTCACAAAGGGTAGCGATATCAGAACAAGCATGGGTTACATTGCAGCGTCCACCTCCAGATACTTTTACTTTGGATAATACTTTTGAAGTTTTCTCAAAGAGAATTACTTCATGATCAGGATGATGTTCCTTTACCGATAATGCTGCAAAAAACCCTGCGGCACCTCCGCCAATTACGGCAACTTTTTTTGATTCCATATTAGAGTGTAAAACGGTCTCCCGTTCGTGCAATGTTAAATCCTAATGCTTCGACTTGTTTTGATTCAGAACTCTTTGGTTTCAATAAGGGGTTGGTATGATTCAGGTGTATGAAATGGATTTTGGCTTTTTCAGTGGGCGATAATCCTTTGAACAACTCGATACTTTCGATTACAAAAGGATGGGGAATTTCGGAGATGTCTCGGGCTTGTATTTCTTTTCCACTAAAAAAAGTTCCATCGATAAAGGCATAATCTACTTTTTGAATTGCACCGATTATAGAAGTTTCCCATTTTTCCCATTTGTCAATATCCGGAATAAAGAGTGCGCTTTTTTCTGGCCCATTAATTTGATACCCGACTGTTTCTGAGTACTCATCTCGGTGGGGAACCTGAAAAGGGAGAATGCTTAATTGGGAATTTAATTGTTGAAGTTTATTTGTCTGCATCGTTTTTAAAGCAATGTTTTTATTAGTCACTAACTGACTCCATGGCCCATTGTTTTCTATAAAGACTTGCATTTTGGGGTATACATAAACTGGAATTTGTTTTGCATTCATGACCTCTTTTCCTAAATACATCAAGCCTGTATAATGACCGATGTGTGCATGGGTCAGAAAAATTGCAGTTGGAATTTCGTTTACTTCTGTGGGTGCATTACTTTTTAAGGCACGTAACTGAAATGTAATGTCTGGTGTGGCCTCAAATAAGAATTGTTCCTGATTGATAGGATCGATTACACCTAAGGCTACAACCGGAGTAGCGTCTTGTTTTCCTTTAAAAATGGCTTGACAACAAATTTTTGTGCAATTGATTTGCGGACTTCCGGCATCTTGAGCACTGCCTAAAACAATTAATGTGGTTTGGGTAACAGGAGTTAATGTCTCTTTGTTTTTTTGAGCAAAGGTTTGAAGATTTGTACATCCAACAAGAAGAATTAAGATCCAAAGTCGCATAAATTATAATTCTGTTTTTGAAAATTTTAAATCTTTTTCGATAGCATCAATCATGAGTCCTGCAATGTCTTTATTCGAGACCCCTTCAATGCCTTCTAAGCCTGGAGAGGAATTGACTTCTAAAAGTAAAGGACTGTTTTTTCCGCGAATGATATCTACACCTGCAACTTTCAGATTTAAAGTTTTTGCAGCTAAAATCGCAATCCTTCTTTCCTTAGGAGTGATTTTTATTTTTTGTGCTGTACCGCCTAGGTGTATGTTGGCTCTGAATTCTCCTGGTGCAGCGGTACGCATAATACTTTCAACAACTTTTCCATTTACTACAAAACATCGAATGTCTTTTCCATCTGCTTCCTTAATAAATTCTTGAACTAAGATGTTTGCTCGTAAACTTTTGAATGCGTTGATCAAACTCTCAGCTGCTTTCTTTGTTTCTGCTAAAACAACTCCTTTTCCTTGGGTACCTTCTAGGAGCTTAACAATCAAAGGAGCTCCACCAACCATTTGAATTAAATCTTCGGTATCAAGAGGTGAATTGGCAAAGCCAGTCGTTGGAATCGGTAAGCCACTGTTGATCAGAAGTTGAAGGGAATATAATTTGTCTCGTGATTGAGTAATAGAAGCAGCACTATTTTGAGTGTAAACACCTAAAGCTTCGAAGTGTCGCGTAAGTGCACAGCCATAAAAGGTTATACTTGGGCGAATTCGAGGTATAATGGCGTCATAGTCTTTGAGGATTTGCCCACCACGATAGTGCATTTCGGGATTATCACCATCTAATTTGATATAACAATCTTTGATGTTTAGAAACTCCATTTGATGACCATGTTCCTCTCCTGCCTCTATGATACGTCGGTTACTGTATAAATCAGGATTACTTGCCAAAAGTCCAATCTTTAAACCTGACCTTTTTTTGATATGTATGTGATAGTAGTTTTCAATTATAGAAGGAGAGAGTTCTCCCAATTGCAAAGAAGCTTCTGGATCAACCAACATTTTCCCCGACATAGCTTGACGTCCCAGTAGCATCCTATACCCCATAGAATCTCTATTGGTCAATGTCAATTCAATTTCCCAAGTACTCTCTGCGATGGATATAATGGATTTGACAACGTATCGAATTTCGGCTGCACCGCTCGAACTCTTTACTTTTCGTTTGTCAATTACGGGCGACTCACAATGGATACTTGTTTTGCCATCATTTTGAAGAGGATGTACTTCGTATCGAACCCATGGATCGCCATCTTTTTTGAATGGAATGATATTAATTGCATGAAGAGCAGAAGTTTTTGCGCCAGAATCTACACGCGCTTTTATCGCTGGGATGTTTAATTGAGGAAGTGCACACCACTCCTCACTACCCACTACTATTTTTCCTAAACTCATTTTATATTTAAGACTTAATTACTGTTTGGATTTTTGAATTTTATCAAGATACTATTTGTATTTCAAATGTAATCTATTTTTCTTTTCTTAAATCTTAAATAGTTGTGGAATACAATTAATCAAAAAACCCCCGCATTGCGAGGGTCTATTTGATTTTCAATTATTTAAACAGAGACTAAATCTCCAGAAGCTTCTTTTTGGGGTAAGGTAGATACTCCCATGAGGAAGGTGTCGATTTGATGTGCAGCTTCACGTCCTTCGGAGATTGCCCAAACAATTAACGATTGCCCTCTTCGCACATCACCAGCAGCGAAAACATTGGGCTTACTCGTTTGGTATTGCTTAATGCCTTCGACGTTTCCACGTTTGTCAAAACCTACACCCAATTGCTCGGGTAATGATTTTTCTGGACCTGTAAAGCCCAAAGCAAGTAAGGCCATATCACAAGGCCATTCTTTTTCAGAACCTTCTTTTTCTATGAGTTGTGGACGATCGCCAGGAACCTTTTTCCAGCGCACTTCAACTGTTTTTAAGCCGACAACATTTCCTTTTGCATCCCCAACAAATTCTTTAGTTAAAATACTCCATTCTCTATGTATTCCTTCTTCGTGTGATGAAGTTGTCTTGAGTTTGAAGGGCCAGTAAGGCCATGGGTTTTCTTCTGTTCTTTCGTCTGCTGGCTTGGGCATGATTTCGAAATTAGTAACACTTTTTGCACCCTGACGATTGGAAGTTCCAATACAATCTGATCCTGTATCTCCACCACCAATAACAATTACGTCTCGGTCGGTTGCAAGATATTTTAATTCGCGTTCCAGTTGTCCATCGACTGCTTTGTTATTGTGGGGTAAAAAGTCCATTGCCTGTACCACACCATTCAATTCAGATCCTGGAATGGGTAAGTTTCTTTTGATAGTTGCACCAGCAGCGAGTAAGATGACATCAAATTCTGCTTCTAACGTCTCAGCGCTAATATCTTTTCCGATTTCAACGCTACATTTAAAGATGATTCCTTCCGCTTCTAAAATCGCTACACGACGGTCTATGATATTTTTTTCCATTTTGAAATCTGGAATTCCATAACGCAATAAACCACCAACTTTATTGTCTCGTTCAAAAACAGTAACCGTATGTCCAGCTCTATTCAACTGCTGAGCTGCTGCTAATCCGGCAGGACCAGAACCAACAATAGCAATTGTTTTTCCGGAGCGTTCCGTTGGAGGTTGCGCCTTGATCCAACCTTCAGCAAATCCACGTTCTACAATATATTTTTCTATTAGTTCAATAGAAACTGGTGGGTTTGTAATTCCTAAAACACAAGCTTCCTCACAAGGTGCTGGGCACAGACGACCCGTAAATTCAGGGAAGTTGTTGGTTGCTTGTAAAATGTGCAATGCCTTTTCCCACTGATTTTTATAAACAGCATCATTGAAGTCAGGAATTAAATTTCCTAAGGGACAACCACTGTGACAAAAAGGAACACCACAATCCATACAACGACCTCCTTGTTCTTGGAGCTCTTCTGTTTTTGGGGCTATTGTAAATTCTTTATAATTACCAATACGTTCTTTCGGAGCAATAGTCTCTTCCTTGATTCTGTCGTATTCTAAAAATCCTCTTAATTTTCCCATGACCTAAGCGTTTAGTTTATTTTCTTCCTCTGCAGCAAGCATTGCTAATGCATTTTTATAATCCGTTGGCATTACTTTAATAAAGTTCTTCGAACTGTCTGGCCAATCTTTTAAGATATGAGCTGCTTTAGAACTGTTTGTGTAGTCTGAATGATTTTGAAGTAAACCTTGAACCGTTTCTTTGTCTTGCTCGGTTAAGTCTTCGAGTTCTACCATTTCTAAGTTGAATTTCTTTTCATCAAAAATTCCATCAGCATTGTATAGATAAGCAATTCCGCCACTCATTCCAGCAGCAAAATTACGTCCTGTTTCTCCTAGGATTAAAGCGATACCTCCTGTCATATACTCACAACCGTGATCTCCAATCCCTTCTACAACTGCAGTTGCACCAGAGTTTCGAACACAGAAACGTTCTCCTGCAATTCCGTTGATGTAGGCTTCACCCGTTACTGCACCATAGAGTGCAACGTTTCCAATGATGATGTTTTCGTCGGCTTTGAATGTCGCTTCTTCGGGGACTTGAGCAATTAGTTTTGCTCCAGAAAGTCCTTTCCCGAAGTAATCGTTACAGGTTCCAGATACTTTCATGAACAAGCCTTTAGCAGCAAATGCGCCAAAACTCTGTCCTGCAGTTCCTGTGAAGTTTAAACTTAAGGTGTCTTCTGGTAATCCAGGAGCACCGTGCATTTTAGAAATTTCATTACTCAAAATTGCTCCAACGGTTCGGTCGGTGTTGCAAATAGGGAAGTCTAAATGTTGTTGTTCCTTTCTGTAGATTGCTGGGTGAGCAGCTTCAATCATTTTGAAATCAAGGACATTTTCGAGTCCGTGATCTTGTTTTTGTGTATTGTGGAGTTTTACATCAGCTTCAACTTCTGGCTTGTACAGGATTTTTGAAAGATCAATACCCTGAGCTTTATAATGTTCAACCGCTTTTTTCATATTGATTTTTTGCGATTGACCAACCATTTCGTCTATACTACGGAATCCAAGTTGTGCCATAATCGCTCTCAATTCTTCTGCAACAAAGTACATGAAGTTGATCACGTGTTCTGGTTTTCCTTTGAAATTCTTTCTCAATTCGGGGTCTTGCGTTGCAATTCCAACAGGACAAGTATTCAAGTGGCACGCACGCATCATAATACAACCAGAAGCTACAAGCGGTGCGGTTGAGAATCCGAATTCTTCAGCGCCCAGCAAACATGCTATGGCTACATCGCGTCCGGTTTTCATTTGACCATCACATTCCAAAACAATACGGTTACGAAGATCATTCATAACAAGTGTTTGTTGTGCTTCGGCGATTCCTAATTCCCAAGGAAGTCCAGCGTGTTTTAGAGAGGTAAGGGGAGAAGCTCCTGTTCCACCATCGAAACCAGAGATCAAAATAACATCTGCTTTGGCTTTGGCCACACCTGCCGCAATGGTTCCTACACCTACTTCAGAAACTAATTTTACATTAATACGAGCCTCTCGATTGGCATTCTTTAAATCAAAAATTAGCTGGGCTAAATCCTCGATCGAATAAATATCGTGATGCGGAGGTGGAGAAATTAACCCAACATAAGGTGTTGAGTTTCTAACCGACGCGATATAAGGATTGACCTTGGGGCCAGGAAGTTGTCCTCCTTCTCCAGGTTTGGCTCCTTGAGCCATTTTGATTTGTATTTCTTTTGCAGAACTCAAGTAGTGACTAGTAACACCAAAGCGTCCAGAAGCTACCTGTTTGATGGCACTGTTTCTCCAGTTTCCATTGTTATCAGGTTGGAAACGTTTGGCATCCTCCCCACCTTCACCAGAATTACTTTTTCCGCCAATACGATTCATCGCAATGGCAAGGTTTTCGTGAGCTTCCGCACTGATTGACCCTAATGACATGGCACCAGTTTTGAATCTTTTTACGATTTCGGTCCATGGTTCTACCTCCTCAATTGGAATGGGATCAAAGCTAGAAAATTCAAACAGACCTCTTAGGGTCATTAGTTTTTCGGTTTGTTCATTTACCATTTTCGAGTAAACCTCATAACTTTCAAAGTTGTTTTGGTTTACTGCTTGTTGAAGTTTTGCAATTGTTGTTGGGTTTAGCATATGCGCTTCTCCATTTCTTCTCCAGCGATATTCACCACCAATTTCTAAATCCAATCCAGAAAGACTTTCTAGATCAAATGCTTTTTTGTGACGGCGTGAAATTTCTTTTTCAATTTCATACAGCCCAATTCCTTCAATGCGAGTAGCTGTATTACAGAAGTAGCTATCCACGAGTTGCTCACTCAATCCGAGAGCTTCAAAAATTTGAGCACCACGGTAAGATTTTAAGGTCGAGATTCCGATTTTATTCATCACTTTAACAATCCCAGTAGCAATGGCTTTGTTGAAATTTTGGATTGCAACATCAGCATCGATTCCTTTTATGTTTTTTACTTGAACTTGGTCTGCAATAATCTCATTAACCATGTAAGGGTTAATTGCACTTGCACCATATCCGAATAAGCAAGAGAAGTGATGCGGTTCACGGGGTTCGGCAGATTCGATGACAATACCAAATTTAGATCTTTTCTTGAGGCGTTTAAATGAATTGTGGGTATGTGCACAAGCTAATAACATAGGGATAGGAGCCATGTTAGCAGCAACACCACGATCGGATAGAATAACAATATTGACTCCAGTCTCAATTGCTTTTTCAATTTCAGTAATGATATTTTCTAGCGCATTTTCTAATCCATTTACACCTTTTTCAAGAGGGTAAAGTGTAGAGATAGAAACCGACTTATAATCCGCATGCTCAATGTATTTGATTTTATCTAAATCTTCATTGGAGATAACGGGGTTTTGAATGCTTAGTTTTTTGGCGTGATCCTCGGAAACATCAAAAAGATTGATTTCACTCCCTATAGACAATGATGTATCGGTGACGATTTCTTCTCGAATACCATCCAAGGGTGGATTAGTAACCTGCGCAAAAAGCTGTTTGAAATAGTTGTATAATAGTTGCGGACGATCCGATAGTACAGCCAAAGGCGTATCGGTTCCCATAGAACCAATTGCTTCTTTCCCTTGAACACTCATAGGAAGGATTAAGGTTTTGAAGTCTTCTTGGGTGTATCCAAAAATCCGTAAACGCGTATCATAATCTTCTGGCTCTATCGTTACGTGATTACCAGTGTATGGAACTTCAGAAAGTTTCAGTAAGTGCTTGTCGATCCATTCTTGGTAAGGACGCTCAGAAACAACTTTAGTTTTAATTTCTTCGTCTTCGATAATCCGGCCTTCATCCATGTTTACAAGGAACATTCTTCCAGGCATTAAACGGCCATGCTTTTCTACATTGGCAGGTTCAATATCCAAAACTCCAGCTTCAGAAGACATAACTACATATCCATCTTTTGTGACGGTATATCGAGAAGGACGAAGTCCATTTCGATCCAATAATGCTCCAATGTATTTACCATCGGTAAACGGTATGGAAGCAGGACCATCCCATGGCTCCATTACACAAGAGTTGTATTGGTAAAATGCTTTTTTAAGCGGATCCATTGATTTGTGTTTTTCCCAAGCTTCGGGAACTAACATCATCATTACCTCTGGGAGTGACCTTCCTGTAGCCAATAATAATTCTACAACCATATCCATGGATGCAGAATCTGATTTTCCTTTTAATATTACCGGAAGTATTTCTTTTATTTCTTCGCCAATCAAATCACTTTTGAAGAGTTCTTCGCGTATTTGCATACGGCTTGCATTTCCTCTAAAGGTATTGATTTCTCCATTGTGACACATATAACGAAACGGTTGTGCCAAATCCCATGTAGGGAACGTATTGGTCGAAAAACGTTGGTGAACTAATGCCAAACGAGTTACTACCAAAGGTTCTGATAAGTCTAAGTAATATGCTTCAATATCTTCAGGGACTAACAATCCTTTGTATATGAGTGTATGGGTAGATAGACTAGGGAAATAAAAATATTGACTCTGCGAGAGTTTTGATGCTATGATTTTATGCTCTGCTATTTTCCGAGCAATGAATAGTTTTACATTGAATTCATGATCCGATAAATCCTCTTTGCCTTTGCCAACAAAAACCTGCCCAACATAGGGTTCTGTTTGTTGCGCGATACGCCCAACGACAGATCGGTTTACAGGAACCTTTCTCCATCCTAAAATCGTTAGGCCTTGTTTTATAATCTCTTCTTCAAAAAGTGCAGTACAGAAATCACGTTGATTTTCCTTTTGAGGTAAAAACACCATTCCAACTGCATATTGATGGGCTTCTGGAAGTTCGAAAGAACAATTTTTTACCATGAAATCATGTGGAATTTCAATCAGAATTCCTGCTCCATCTCCTGTTTTACCATCAGAACTAACGGCACCTCTGTGTTCTAATTTCACTAGAATATCGAGGGCCTTACCAATGATGTCATTGGTTTTTTTTCCTTTGAGGCTGCAAATGAATCCTGCTCCGCAATTATCGTGTTCGTAATCAGGCGAATACAAACCTTGTTTTTCTGGTAACATATGTTGTTGGTTTTGTTAGTCCTTCAAAAATAAAGTATTTTGATTCCTTCTAGCCATGAGTATCATCAAAAATTTGTCTCGTTAAAGAGAATTGATTTTCTCAATCTCTTTTTTTAGAATTCATTAAATTATCTTCCTATTTTTGGGATTAATTCAAAATTCAGTCTCCTTTATTGTTGTTTAATGTGTGGCCTGTGTTTTACTGAAAATTAATTCAAGATGAAAAAAGAACACTTTTACGTGATTGGAGTCATGTCTGGAACCTCTCTGGATGGTCTTGACTTAGCTTTGGTTGAGTTTAATTTGAACAAAGGGAAATGGGCATATCGTTATGTATCAACAACAACAAACTCCTATCCCGATTTTTGGAAGAAGCAATTAGAAGATGCACGTTTTTTGGAGGCCGAAGCATTGGCTGTTTTAGATCGAGATTACACAACTTATTTGGCGGAACAAATTCAGTTTTTTATGACTCAAAATCCTTCTTATACGATCGATCTGGTCTGTTCTCACGGACATACGGTGCATCATAAACCTGATCAAGGCATTACGTTTCAAATCGGAAATCAGAAGGAATTGTCATCGTTTCTAAAGACAACGGTGGTTTGTGATTTTAGAGTTCAGGATGTCGCCCTTGGAGGACAAGGTGCTCCTCTAGTGCCTGGGGGAGAATACCATCTTTTTTCGGACTATGCGGCCTGTGTCAATTTAGGTGGTTTTGCAAACATCAGTTTGTTGAAACAAGAACACCTCATTGCGTTTGATGTAGCAGCTGCGAATTTGGTTTTTAATACATTTGCACAACAGCTTAGTCTCCCCTACGATGCGGATGGAAAAATAGCCGCTCAAGGGCTTTTGATTCCCAACCTTCTCGAAGAACTTAACGCCCTAGCTTATTACGGCCTGACGTTTCCGAAATCTCTTGGAGTAGAATGGATAACGGAGCAACTAACACCGATTCTTGTTACTTACGAACAAGAGCAAGTTGCAGATTTAATGCATACGTATTCGGTTCACCTTGCCACACAACTTTTGAACATATTGCCCACATCTGGAAAAATATTATTTACCGGAGGCGGGACTCATAATCTTTTTTTAATGCAACAAATTCAAAAAACAAGTACAGCAGAAATATGCATTCCAAGCAACTTAATGATTGATTATAAGGAGGCAATGATTTTTGGGTTTTTAGGACTTCTAAAGTATTGTGGGGTGGATAACTGTTTTGCTTCCGTTACGGGTGCTCGACATAACCATTCTACTGGAGTTATATTTGAATATAATTAAGCTTTAATTGAGATATAATTTATATTTTAGTCCGATTAATCAACAGTAAAAACCACCTCTTTTGTTTTTAAAAGAGTTTCAAAACGTATCACTATGGAAATCATTTTAGTATCTATTTTTGTTTTAGGTTATTTAGCAATCACATTAGAACACACATTGAAAATAGATAAATTAATCCCAGCCCTAGCTATGATGGCTATACTCTGGGCAATAATTGCTTTAAATCATATGCCTGTTTTTGAGGTAGATACCAGCTTAAAGCAGTTAGTTCCAACGCACATTGACGAGATTTTATTACACCATTTAGGGAAGACAGCAGAAATTATAATTTTCCTTTTGGGTGCAATGACTATTGTTGAAATCATTGATTATTTCAATGGGTTTTCTACCATTAAATCATTTATTAAAACCAAATCCAAGAAAGCCCTGCTCTGGATTTTTGCTATACTCGCATTCATATTGTCAGCAATCATTGACAACCTTACTGCCACGATAGTTTTAATAACGATTTTACAGAAGGTAATTGGTGATCGCGATACACGACTTTGGTTTGCAGGACTTATTATTATATCGGCTAATGCAGGGGGCGCTTGGTCTCCAATTGGTGATGTGACCACCACCATGTTGTGGATTGCAAACAAAGTAACTACGTTGAAACTGATTTCGTATCTATTCATACCTTCTGTGGTTTGTGTAGTAGTTCCTGTTTTTGTAGCCTCATTATTACCCGCTTTCAAAGGAGATATCGAGGCAAATGATAAAGAAGACGAAGAGGTAATTCATAAATACGGTTCTACTATGTTGTATTTAGGCCTTGCCGCAATTGTTTTTGTGCCTGTTTTTAAAACCATAACACATCTACCTCCTTATGTAGGAATGATGTTCTCCTTGGCAGTTGTTTCTACCTTTGCCGAGATTTTTAGTGCAACTAAAATTAACATAACCTCTATAGATGACGACAGTGATGCTGCTTCACATCATAGTCCGGTTCACAAGTCACTATCGAAAATTGAATTACCAAGTATTCTTTTCTTCCTAGGAATTCTATTGGCCGTAGCTGCTTTGGAGTCTTTAGGGATGCTCTTTGGTTTCGCAGAAACGCTTAACACAGCAATACCGAATACGGATATTGTAATTATGTTATTGGGAATAGGATCAGCCGTTATCGACAACGTGCCCTTGGTAGCAGCTAGTATTGGAATGTTCTCTGAACCTATGGATAACCCTTTATGGCACTTCATTGCTTTTTCAGCGGGTACAGGTGGAAGCATGTTGATTATAGGCTCTGCTGCAGGAGTAGTCGCCATGGGAATGGAAAAGATCGATTTCTTCTGGTATTTCAAAAACATATCGTGGTTGGCTTTTCTAGGATTCATTTCTGGCTCCGTAACCTTCATGTTATTACGCGGTTTTATCGTGTAATTTATACTTAATCGACAGCTTTATCGTTCTATAGTTAAAACCTTATATCAACAGAATGAAGATGTCCTTTTTTATACAAGCTACAGAAGAGTTAAGAACGGAGAAAACACTGTCTCTTATCGAGTTAATTAAAAACGGAGGCTTGGGCGGTCAGCTCATCATAGGCCTACTGTTTTTGTTATTGATTATAGCGCTTTACATCTATTTTGAACGTTGGTTTGCCATTCGTTCGGCCTTGAAAATTGATGATAATTTCATGGATCAAATTCGGTTGTTTGTTTCCCAAGGTAAAATTGAAACGGCACAAGCCCTCTGTTTAAAAGAAGATGTGCCTGTTGCACGTTTAATCGCCAAAGGAATTACGAGAATAGGAAAACCTCTTGAAGATATCAATACCACAATTGAGAATGCGGGTCGCTTAGAAGTTTATAAACTAGAGAGAAACGTGAGTGTGTTGGCTACTATTGCTGGAGCAGCACCAATGTTGGGCTTTCTAGGAACTGTAATCGGAATGATTTTATCCATTTTTGAAATCTCGAATGCTGGTGGGAATATTGACATGAAGCTATTGTCCGATGGCTTGTATACGGCAATGACCACTACAGTAGCTGGATTGATTGTTGGAATTATTGGCTATATAACGTTCAATCATTTGGTTGCAAAAACCGCTAAGGTTGTGTATCAAATGGAAGCTATTTCTTTTGAATTTTTAGATTTACTTAATGAACCTGCTGCCTAATGAATCTAAAAGGAAGAAATAAAATAACCCCCGAATTCAATATGTCATCTATGACTGATATTGTGTTCTTGCTGCTCATCTTTTTTATGATTGCCTCCACCTTGACAAAACAACTCGATACTATTGAGGTTAAATTACCACAGGCCAAAGGAAAAACTGAAAATAGAAGCGCTATTACCGTAACGATTAATAAAAGTAAACGCTTTTATATCGATGATATATTAGTTTCCAAAAGCAGTTTACAAACCCAACTACTAAGTGTCTTGAGTAAATCAGATTCTAGAGTAATCGTTTTACGTGCAGAGAAAAATGTCCCAATTGAAGAAGTTGTTTATGTAATGGGTATTGCCAATCAAAATTCAATAAAAATCGTTTTAGCAGTAGATGCACAATAACATTTGATCATGGGTTTTCTAAACACGCCACATAAAAAAAAATCAGCATTACTTACGAGTATGATTACGCTGTTGTTGCTGTTGTTTTTTTCTCTGATAGGCCTTTCGTATTTCGATCCACCCATATCTTATGGTATGGAAGTTAACTTTGGGACAGCCAGCCAAGGTCAAGGAAATGCACAGCCAAAACTTCCGCCAAAACAAGTGGAACAACAAAAAGTTCAACCCAAGACCGAAACTCCTAAATCAACACCAAAAGTAGCTGCAATAAAAACACCAAAAGTTGTAACGCAAAAGGAAGCATCATCCGTCCCTGTTGTTAAAAAAGAAACAAAAACAGCGCCTAAGCCCAAAGTAGAGGAAACGAAAGCTCCGCCTAAAGAAGTACAAGAAGAAGTTAAGAAAGTAGAGCCTCCCAAGCCAACGGTTTCAAAATCTACCAAGCAAGTTCTCTCGAATTTATTGAAAGCTCCTGATAAATCTGGGGAAATTCAGGAAGGTGAAGGAGACGACCAAACCCCTGGGGATAAAGGCAAGGTTGAGGGGAATCCATATGCCAGTAGTTATTATGGAACTGCCGGAAAGGGTGGGAAAGGAAGCGGCTTTGGTTTAAATGGGAGAAGCCTTCAGAATCAAGGATCTGTAACGCAAGAATGTAATCAAGAAGGTATAGTTGTCGTTCGTATTACTGTTGATAAAAACGGGAGTGTGGTAGCAGCAGAAGCAGGGGTGAAAGGAACCACAAATTCCCATCCATGCTTATTAGAGCCCGCAAAAAAAACAGCCTTTATGCATAAATGGTTTTCTGATTCAAATGCCCCGAGTAAGCAAGTCGGTTTTGTTGTTGTTAATTTTAAATTAGGCGAATAATTTTGAATACATACGAAGAGGTTCGATCCTGGCTCTATGAGCAGTTGCCCATGTATCAGCGACAAGGAGCTTCAGCTTATAAACCTGGGTTAGAGAAAATGCATGCCTTTATGTCGTATTTAGGAAATCCACACAAGGAGTTTTCTTCTATTCATATTGCAGGTACTAATGGCAAGGGATCTACTGCCCACATGATTACGTCGGTACTGATGGAAGCTGGATACAAAGTTGGTTTATATACTTCTCCACACTTAAAGGATTTCTCTGAACGCATACGCATCAACGGTCTTGCAATTGAAACCACCTTTGTAGTTTCTTTTGTTCAAGAGCATAAGGCTTATTTTCTAGAAGCTCAACTTTCTTTCTTTGAGCTTACTGTTGGAATGTCATTTGCCTATTTCAAAGAGCAGCAAATTGATTTTGCCGTTGTTGAGGTTGGGTTAGGAGGGAGGTTAGATGCAACTAACATCATCAATCCAATACTTGCTGTCATAACCAACATAGGATTTGATCACACGCAATTTTTAGGAGATACGCTAGAGGCAATTGCTGGCGAGAAAGCAGGGATCATTAAAAAAAACATTCCAGTTGTTATCGGTGAAACCCAGGAAGAAACCACTACCGTTTTTAAGACAATAGCAAACGATTTAAAGGCTCCAATTATTTGGGCTGACAAAGTTGAGGTGAAACCACATAAAACGGATCTAAATGGCCTGTATCAAGAGATAAACAAGCAAACAGCAGTAGTAGCTTTACAAATGTTACACTTAGATCAACTCCATGAAGAGCACATGCGAATTGGGCTGCAAAAGGTAGTTACTAACACTCAGTTACAAGGACGTTGGCAAATGCTAGATAATAATCCTTTGGTCGTTGCTGATGTAACACACAATGCTGCTGGATTTACTTATGTGATTGACCAAATCAAACAAACTACTTTTGATAAACTACATTTGGTTCTGGGTTTTGTAAAGGATAAAAATTTAGAATTAATTTTCAGCCTACTTCCACGGGATGCTACATACTATTTTTGTGCCCCCAACATTGGTAGAGCAGAAGAGATTTCTGTTTTAATAAAACTAGCCGAAAAATATAGCCTTAATGCAAACGCCTTCGATAGTGTAGGTATAGCCTATAAATCAGCAACTAAGAATGCAGAGTATAACGATTTTATTTATGTTGGTGGAAGTACTTTTGTTGTTGCTGAAATTCTTTAAAAAACTCTTTGTAAACAAGATAAACTATTCTATATTTGCACCCCGCAAGGGCGCTTAGCTCAGTTGGTTCAGAGCACTTGGTTTACACCCAAGGGGTCGGGGGTTCGAATCCCTCAGCGCCCACAAGTAGTAAAAAGCCTTCACACCATGTGAAGGCTTTTTTTATGGGATACTCTCAAATTCAAACCTACTATAAACCAAGTGTTTTAGACTACTTGTCTTAAATGCGTTATGACCAATACATTTTGTTGTAGAATAACTTTTAGTTGCAAAAAGCAATTTATTGTGTATATTTAGAGAATATTAACCACTAAATTATTTTAAAATGAAAAAACTATTATCGATTATTTTTCTAGGAACAATCGTATTTGGATGTAAGGATATGGATTCAAAAGACACTATTGAATGGCCAGATATGTTGCCAAAATTCGAAGTTAGCTTTATGATGCCCCACGATGGGAAAGCAAATGAATTTGTTGAGCAAGTTAAATTACACGATTCTAAGTTTCATAATAAAGAAGGTGGGCCGACAACTTCACTACGATTTATTACCACAGGAATGAATGCTGGATATTATGCTTGGGCAGAAGGACCAATGCAATATGCATATATAGATGAAAAAGGCAAAATCGATGGGCATCAAGAAGATTGGGATTTAAATATCTCTCCATTAATACAAGATGTGCTAAGCACGAATTATTACAGTCTTCAAACGCCTATTTCGTATACAAACGAAACTTTAAATTACGACGCCAATATTTTAGAAGTATTTGGCTATAAAATTGCTGATAAACCAAACGCTAGACGTGAAGTTAGAAAATTACTTCATAGATGGAAGAATGCATTTGAAGCGGGAAGCTCAACTACAGAGTTTAGAGTGTTTTTCCCTATGCTTAAAGATAACTTTGAATCTGATTTTTATATCGTATGGCCTCACGAGTCGATGGAAAGTATTGAGACTTGGGAATTTGACGTTAATAAATACGTTGATCAAGTTTATGGTAAAGGTGCATCTAAAAGTCAATGGAAGAAGTGGAATGAACTTACTGAGGTAGTAGAAGGGAGTTACAGAAGTTTAGTAAAATAAGACTAACAATACAATTCAATAAAAAACCCTTCTATTACAGAAGGTTTTTTTTAGCTCAATACTTTTGTTTTATAAAGGTATAAGGCAAACATACTGCATAAAAAAAGCCACCAAATAGGTGGCTTTTTTTATGCAGTATAAAAGTGTTTAAAGACCTTTGATCATTTTGTTGATCTTGATGTGCTCTTCTTCTGCTAATTCAGCATCAACAAGAATACGTCCGCTATATTCGTCTGTGATTATTTTTTGACGTGCAGCAATTTCCATTTGAACTTGCGGGGGGATTGTAAAATACGATCCACCAGAAGCACCTCTTTCGATTGGCACAATCGCTAAACCATTCTTAACACTCCCACGAATTCGCTTGTACGCTATAATTAAACGGGCATCAATCTTTGCTTCAAAAGCTGCAGATTGAGTGGTCAAAAGCGTTTCTTCTTTAGCAGTTTCTTGCATGATTTCATCCAATTCGCCTTTCTTAGCAGAAAGGTGATTTTTCTTCATATCAAGTTGCTCTGTTAAAACACCGATTGTTTCTTTCTTTTGCTCTATTTGAACCTTAAGTTCTTTTGTCTTTTTCTCAGCGAGTTGAATTTCAAGTTGCTGATATTCCTCTTCTTTTACGATGGAATTATATTCTCTGTTGTTACGAACGTTCTTGAGTTTGTCGGCATACTTAAGGATCAAATCATTAGCACTTTCAACGATGCTTTTATTTTCTTTGATTCCTAAATCGAAATCATTCAACTCAGCTGTTAGTTTTGCAAGTTTCTCATCCATGCCAGCAATTTCGCTTTCTAGGTCTTCAACCTCTAAAGGAAGTTCTCCGCGAACATTACGAATTTCATCGATTCGAGAGTCTATAATTTGAAGATCAAAAAGTGCTCTTAACTTTTCTTCTACTGTGATTTCGGTTTTCTTTGCCATACTAGAAATGATTAACTGGATTGGTTATTTCTTGCGATAAAATGCATGCAAAATTAGGCATTTTTTTTGTAAGATAGCTTGCTATTAATTTATTTGTGAACTGTTCACTTTCATAATGCCCAACATCGGCTAAAAGGATTTTATTTTCAGCCTCGAAAAAGTTGTGATATTTTAGGTCTGCTGTTATCAATACATCAGCACCTTGACTTTTAGCTGCCCCAATAGCAAAGCTTCCTGATCCTCCAAGTAAGGCTATTTTGTTTATTTTTTTTCCACTTAGTTTTGAATGCCGAATGTGTGAAGTGTTGAGCTGTTTCTTTACGTAATTCAAGAAATCAGTTTCATCCATAGGACTTTCTAACACACCAATACTTCCCATGCCAATATCCTGATTCTCGTTATTTAAGTTGCTAATTTCATAGGCAACTACTTCGTAGGGATGAGCCTTTTGAAGTGCTGCTAAAACTTGTTTTTCTTGATCTTTCTGTACAATCAAATGCAGTTGTTGCTCCTCAACGTCCTGAGCTACACCTTTTGTTCCCAACGACGGGTTACTTTGTTCTCCGGGAGTAAACCTCCCTACACCATCTAAAGCAAAGCTACATGCGTTGTAATCTCCGATTGAACCTGCTCCGGCAGTGTGAAGCGCTTCAAGTACTTGATTGACATCTTTTATCGGAACATAAGTAGTCAATTTTAGAAGCGTATCTTTTTTGGGAATTAAAACCTGCTGATTTTTTAATCCCAACTCAATACCCATTTGATGACTAACCCCAAATTTATGATTGTCTAAAGCTGTATGAATCGCATAAATAGCAACATCATTTTTAATAGCTTTTAACACCACACGTTCTACATAAGTCTTCCCGGTTATTTTTTTTAAGCCTGAAAATATAATGGGATGAAAACTGATGATGAGCTCACAGCCTTCACGAATAGCTTCCTCTACAACAGCTTCAGTTGTGTCGAGTGTGATGAGGGCTTTAGTACAATCTGCATTCGAATTACCAACCAATAGCCCTACATTATCAAAATCTTCAGCATTGGATAGAGGAGCCCACTGTTCTAAAATTTTTGTGATTTCATTTATTTTCATAAAGTCGCTTTATGTTTTTCGTTTTACAGGGATTGTCTCACCCACGAAATGTTATCTTTACAAAGATAATATATTCGTCGGCATGAACTTCTTACGATTCTTTCTTTTTCCTCTAGCGATACTATATAGTTCGATTACCAGCCTTCGAAACTTATTTTTTGATTTAGGAATTTTCACTTCTAGGAAATACAAAAACCCAACTATCGGTGTCGGCAATCTATCGGTTGGAGGAACGGGTAAGTCCGTTTGTGTCGACTATGTTGTTTCTTTGGTTAAAAAAAACAATGAAGTGGCTATTTTAAGTAGAGGCTATGGAAGACTTACCAAAGGCTATTTCGAAGCTAAAAAAACTTCAACATTCAAAGAAATAGGCGATGAGCCTCTAATGCTTTATCGTAAACACCCTAAAGTTCGAGTTGCAGTTGCGGAACGTAGACGGTTAGGAATGAAAAACCTACTAAAAAAGGCCAAGGCTGATACGGTATTTGTATGGGACGACTGCTTTCAGCACCGATGGGTGTCTCCAGATTTAATGATTTTGTTAACCTCTTTCGAACACCTTTTTGTGAATGATTATCATTTGCCCGTTGGTAGTTTGAGGGAGTTGAGCTCAGGAAAAAAACGCGCAGATGTTGTTATCGTTACCAAGTGTCCAACAAAGTTAACCAAGCAGAATAAAGTACAAATCACTCAGAAACTTCAACTAGCAAAAACGCAACAATTGTTTTTTGCCAAAATTGGTTATGCCGATCAAATAAGAAATCAGGAGCGTACTTTTCCAATTGATAAAATCGAAAACGTTCCTTTTGTATTGGTAACAGGTATTGCTGATCCCAAACCGCTTCTTTATTATCTAAAGGCTATTGGAGGGCAGTTTGAACACCTTCAATTTGCAGATCATCATTTGTTTACTGGCAAGGATATTGAAAAAATAAAAAGCCGTGCAAATGGTCGAATGATCCTTACGACTGAAAAAGATTTTGTGCGTTTAGCTCCGATGATTCATTCGGACCTTTTGTTTTATTTGGGAATAGAAATGAAAATGGATGCATCAGATCAAAAACAATTGGATCAGATCCTAATGGATACAACGAATAACAATATAAAGTAGCTTTAGAGAATGTGTTTGTGCGCTTTGTAAGATGAACGAACCAATGCGCCGCTTTCTACGTGTCTAAACCCAAGGTCTTTCCCAATAGCCTCATAACGTTCAAATTGTTCAGGAGTAATGAATTCTTTTACCCCTAAATGTTTTTTGGAAGGCTGAAGATATTGACCAATCGTTACAACATCAACTTCTGCTTTTCTCAAGTCATGAAGCGTTTCTATAACTTCTTCTTCTGTTTCTCCTAAGCCCAACATGATGCCCGATTTTGTTCTGTTGACTCCTTGTTGTTTTAAATATAAGAGAACAGCTAAGCTTTGATCATATTTTGCCTGGATACGAACTTCTCGTGTAAGGCGTCTTACGGTTTCAACATTATGTGAAACTACCTCAGGTGCGACTGCAATGATGCGGTCCAAGTTTCTTTTGTTTCCTTGAAAATCAGGAATCAAAGTTTCTAAGGTTGTTTTTGGATTCATTCTACGAATGGCATTCACTGTTTCTCCCCAAATAATGGAGCCGCCATCTTTCAAATCATCTCGATCAACCGAAGTAACCACCGCGTGCTTGATTTGCATGATTTTAATTGATCGGGCAACTTTTTCAGGCTCATCCCAGTCTACAGTTTCGGGCCTTCCAGTTTTCACACCACAGAAGCCACAAGAGCGGGTGCAAATATTCCCTAAAATCATAAATGTAGCTGTACCTTCTCCCCAACATTCTCCCATATTAGGACAACTTCCAGAAGTGCAAATGGTGTTGAGTTTATACTTATCTACTAAACCTCTTAGTTCGGTGTATTTTTTACCTGTTGGTAATTTAACACGTAACCATTTTGGTTTTCCAGTAGTAGCTTTAGTTTTGATTTCTGTTGACATAAATCTTGTATTATCCGATGCAAATATACAAACTTCTCTTTAGAGAATCAGTAGATATCCTACAGCAAAACTTGTTAAAAATAGAAGTCCCAAAACGCTAAGGATTTGCAAGCCTTTCCCCGGTTTATCTTTTTCCGGCATTTGATCACTTCGCACTAGTTTGAAATTCAAGAATGCATAGAAAGGCGCAGTGATGAAGGATAATACAGTAGCTATGCGGATCAAAAGACCCATTTCAGAAAGCAGGAATACGAAGATGCTTATGGTACCACCCGCAAGAATTAATAACCACAATTTGTAATCGTTTCGTTTTCTTTTGGGATATAGTAATTCGATGGTTTTACTCATTGCCCTTGGAGAGGCATCGAGTGTGGTAATGGTTGTGCTGAACATGGTAGTCAACGCCGCAATTGCTATCAATAAGTAAACTCCTGTCCCTAAAGTTGATGTGTATAGATTAATTAACTGAGATGCAAAAACACCCCCTTGACTTGAAAATTCTGTCCCAGTTCCAAACATCACAAATACACCAAGACCCATAAAACAAGCACCTAAAATTAAAGTAACCCAATATCCAACATTGAAATCAAAAAGACTTTCTTTCATGGTGACTTCAGAGCCGAGTTCCTTGTTTTTTTCAATGGTCCAAAGAGAGTGCCATATAGAAATATCCATAGGAGCTGGCATCCAGCCCATGAAGGCAATTAGAAACAAGAGGTTTGTTTCTGCAGGAAAAACTTGAACCAAAGATAAAGGGGTTGTGTTTTTTATTGAGGCAAGTACAACTGCAACAATTGTAGTGATTGTGAGGGTTAGGATCACCCATTTTACGATGCGATCGAGTGTTGCGTATTTGCCAACCCATAAAATGAGTGTACAGATCAGCGTGATCGTGACAGACCAGTAAACCAGGTTGTCCGAGACTCCGAATATTTGAGATGCTAAGCCAGCTGTTACAATAGTAACAGCCGTTTGAATTGTAAACATGGTGGCTATGTTCAGTACAAAGTAAGCCCTCAGATATCCTTTTCCTAATTTGTAATAACCGTCTAACAAGCTGGTGTTTGTGGCAACAGTAAAGCGAGGTCCATATTGAAAAAACGGATATTTAAAAAGGTTGACTAAGATTAATGCCCAGATAAATCCCCAACCGAAATCGGCTCCAGCTCGAGTAGATTGTACTAGGTGCGATACGCCAATTGCTGCTCCAGCAAAAAGAAGGCCTGGACCGAGTTTACTGAGTTTATTCTTCATGACCCGTGATTTTCTGCGCCAATACCTTTTTAGCTCGGAGTAAAGTCACTTTAACGGTATTTAAGGGGAGTTCCAGCCGGTCACTAATTTCTTTATAGGAAAGTTCTTCGAAATAGCGCAAACGAATGATGGTCTTGTATTCGGTTTTTAGTGTTTTTATTTTTAGCAGTAAATCCGAAAGGTTTTGAGTGATAATTAGAAGGTCTTCAGGAGAGGGGTTGTTGTCTTGAACTTGAGTTACAACGCATTCATCATAAGCCAGAGCATCGATTTTGTTTTTTGTTTTTTCTTTACGATGTTGATCTATTTGTATGTTATTGGAAATTGTGATCAACCAAGTTTCAAAAGTGTATTTTGGATTGAAGGTTTCAATTCGATCAAATGCCTTTGCAAAGGTTCGAACACCGATATCTTCGGCTTGATCTTCGCTACCGGTTTTTTTTAAAAGGTATTTGTATAGATAGTCCCAAAACGTTTCAAAAAGATATCCGAATGCTTTTTGATTATTGGTTTTCGCTAAGTGAATTGCTTCAAGAACAGCTTTAGCTTTCATATATCGAAGGTACAAAAAATCGAAGAAGATTTATTGTTATGTAAGTTCAGGGTTTTTACACTCCTGTTCATCTGGGAGTTTACCACAGAAGCCACAAGGTTCACTGTCCTTGTTTAGAAAAGGACTCTGGCTTGCACAAGTTCCTGCAAATTTACCGTCTTTCTTAACCAAGATTTTAATAGCAATCCCAGCAAAAGCTAGCGCTAACAAAACAAATGTAATTAGGAATAGTTGAATCATAAGAATACAAAAATACAATATTTTTTTATTAGTGCCGAAGAAATAAATTGGATTACAACTGAAAAAAAAGCAAATATTTTGCAGCCTTGAATTTTACCATCTATTACCTAAACCAACCAAAAAGCACGCTCAAACATACCATAGGTTACATGGAGCGTGGAGTTCTCTAGTAAAACAATCATTTTTGACATAGAAAAGTATACTAACTATATCTATATGAGATCTGTGTCTGTTATAAATTCTACAAAAATAAATGATTCTGAATATGCATTCCTTAGGTCATATGCACTTGGTTTAAGTGATGTGTCAATACAACAAATGCTGTCTTTGGATGTAGGGGATTTCAACAGAATCCAATCCAGTTTATTTAAGAAGTTAGAAGTACAAAATCCCTATTTCGCTGTAAAACGTGCTTATGAACGCAAACTATTATGCCCTATTGGATATACGGATGAAGTAGTGAAAACAAAAACCTTAGAATTTCTTGAAAACCACATTGGAAAGTTTCAAGAATTATCTGCGTCTCGCGAAAAAGCTGTCTGGGAATGCTATGATTTACTGCTAGAGTTTAGAAACGATTTGAATGAAATAAGAGAAGAGTATGATGGGTATAAAAAAATCCCACCGAAGCGGGATTAAAGATTTCTCACCTACGGCATAAAGCCTTATTGTGATAAGATTGAGCAACAAATAAAGAATATAATTTTTACAATGCCAAATAAAATAGGAATTTTTATAGATGTAAACTCCATTGGTTGGACTTTGATTAATCAGGAAACCAAGGATATAGTTGCTATGGGGACTCATGTCTTTTCTCCAGGAAGTGAGAATTTTGGAATGGGACGTCGTGAGATATCAAAAAAATTCAATAAAAGAATATTCAGACTTCGTCGGGTTCGGTATGCTCGCATACGCGTTCGTAAAATTCATTTACTCAAAATATTAATTGAAAATAAAATGTGTCCGTTAAGTTTAGATGAACTTAATTCTTGGTCTGCAAATAAAGTAGTGCCCGAGACAAATTTTGACGAATGGATGCGTTTGGATCCCTACGAATTGAGATCTAAAGCGGTTTATGGCCAAATTAGTTTACACGAATTGGGGCGAATTTTATATCAAATTTCAAGTCATCGAGGTTATCGATTTGGAGAGCGTAATTCTAAATTAGTAGAAAGCGTCTTGAAAGAAGGATCTCCCGAAGAAGGAAAAGTTGGTTTTGCCGAGATGAGAAGAGTGACTCGAGATGAAACACTAGGATCGTATTTGCATTCCATAAAGCCAATAGAAGGTAAGTCATATACTAAATCAAATACAAGGATTCGAAACAGAATATGTACCATACAGATGTATTTTAATGAAATACATGCTATATGGAATGTGCAACAGCAGTTTTTTCATAACCTAACCGAGGACTTAAGAAACACTTTGATTGGCTCCCCTAGGGATGTTGATCCTTCTGGAGTTTTGTTTTTTCAACGTGCCCTAAAATCACAAAAGCATAAAGTTGGTAACTGTATGTTTGAGCCAAATAAAACAAGATCTTGTGTTTCTAGTTTCGAATATCAAGAGGTGGAGGCTTATAAATTCATTAACTCCATTGAGTTTTCTGGTCACCCATTGAATGCGAGTCAACGATCAGAAGTGTTGGGATATTTTTTCACACACTATCGATTCAAATTCATTGACATTAAACGATTGTTGAATTTAGAATACTCACAAGAGTTTAATTATAAAGATGAAGAAGGTTTTAAGGGGTCGTTTATTCATTCGGAATTATCCAAAGGCAAATTTTTTGGAAAGGGTTGGTTTCAGATTGAAGAAAAAGTGCGGCAAGATATTTGGCATGCGCTTTATTTTTTTAGCAGCAGCCAGAGGCTTCATGCATATGCTTCTGAGAAATTAGGTTTTTCTGACCATTCCTCTTTTTCTTTTTCGAAAATACGAATGGATAAAAATTATGCTCCCATTAGTAAAAGAGCATGTAATAATATCCTGTTTTTTCTTAGACTTGGAATAACATATAATTTATCTGTTATTCTGGGAGGAGTTAAGAATGCTCTTCGGAATGTTTGGGATCAACTTTCGGAAGATGAAATTAATGAAATAATGTTTATTGTAGAGGATACCCATCTTCAAAGTCCCTCATCTCATTTTGTAGACAATTTAAAAGAGAATCTAGATAAACTTGGATACGACTCGATTGATGTATCCAAATTATACGGCGGAGCTGCTAAGAAAAATAGTTCGAATAAGATATTAAAAAAACTACCAACAGATCCTGCCTCAAATAAGCAGATTTTTGAATTGAAAAACACAATTCTAATTCAGAGTGTATTTGAACTTCGAAAGTTGATTAATAAGATTATTGAAGTTCATGGGCCGATCCATGAAATATCATGTGAACTTTCGGTAGATGTAAAAGTGAGTCGTATGCAACGATTTTTACACCGAATAGATCAAAGACGCACTCGGAATAATCGGGAACGCTATATTCGTGTACTTGGGTTGCACAAAGAGAACATCATACCTATGAATTTATTGAAATATGAATTATGGGAAGAATGTAAAGGTGTTTGTCCATATACAGGTATAGAGATTCCGCTGGATAAATTATGGACTGATGAAATTCGTATTTCTTATATCAACCCCTGGTCACATTCATTGAATGATAGTGTATTCAATAAAACACTTTGTTTTTCATTTTTTCACGATCTTTTGAATGAAAGAAACCCCTTTGATTATTTCAATGAGGAAGATCCAGATGCATGGGAGTCGATTAAAAAAAGGACAGCTAAGTTGTTTGCAAGTACGAATAATCATCCTGCTAGTTACAGTAAATTCAAACGGTTCATTAAAAAGTATAATCAACGTAATTTGAGTGTATCTCAGTTCAACGACTCTAACTATTTGAGTAGAGCAGTTCATTCATACCTATCTCAACTGTCACAAAATGTAAACGTTTCTCCGGGGAATACAACGTCTCATTTGATTGAAGAATGGTTGTTGACATCTTTGCTAGATAAGGAAGAAATCAATACTGATTTGAGATATTCTGCGCTGAAAGGTTATGTAAAT